>Ga0209102_1001045_pt1 | contig 15729 bp, 13 predicted proteins | sample ConPoolayeHmetaG_FD_185483 | JGI IMG/M metagenome (GOLD analysis project Ga0209102, IMG submission 185483) | Hot spring microbial mat communities from California, USA to study Microbial Dark Matter (Phase II) - Cone Pool mat layer H metaG... ...
GCACGGCGGCGGCGACCGTGGACTTGCCCGAGCCCGACGGGCCGGAAACGATGATCAGGTTCCCCCGGGACGTCATGTCACTCGATGTTCTGCGCCTGTTCGCGCAACCGTTCGATTTCGACCTTCATCGCGAGCGCCGGCCGGGTGATTTCGAGGTCGGCACTCTTGGCCAGGGTGGTGTTGATTTCGCGCTGCATCTCCTGCATCAGGAAATCCAGCTCTTTGCCGATCGGGCCCTCGGACTCCAGCAGCCGGCCGCACTGGCTCGCGTGGCTCGCGAGCCGGTCCAGCTCCTCCCCGATGTCGGAACGCTCGGCCATCAAGGCCACTTCCTGCGCCAGACGCTGGGGATCGACGGCAAGGTCCGGCAGCAGCTGATCCAGCCGCTCCGTCAGCTTGCGCCGATGTCTCTCGACGCCGAGCGGGACAAGGGCGCGCAGTTCCGCGAGCGCCGCGCGCACACGCTCGAGGCTGTGCCCCATGGCCTGCGCCAGGGCGGAACCTTCGCGCTCGCGCATGGCGATCAGGCCCCTCAAGGCAGCCTGGGCGCATTCGAGCACCAGCCGGGGCGCGACCGCGTCGGCCGGCCCGTCGACCGCCCGCAGGGCATCGCGGCCGCGCACCACCCCGGGCAGCAGCAGCAGGGTCCGCAAGTCCAGCGCATCGTCCAGGCGGAAGCGCTCGCGCAACCGCGCAGCCGCCTCGGCGTAACTTCCGGCCACTTCCAGATCGAGCAGGGATTCCGGCGGAACGGGAGCCTGGACCGCCGCATGCAGCTCGACGCGGCCGCGGTGCAACGCCGCGCGCAGCAGTTGAGCCACCTCCGGCTCAAGGAAAGAGTACTCCCTCGGCAGCCGGATGCTCAGGTCGAGGAAGCGATGGTTGGTGCTGCGTATTTCCACCGAAACGGCCCGCTGCTCCCTCTGCGCACAACTCGTCCCATAACCCGTCATGCTGCGGACCATAAGTATCTATCTGCGCCGCCGATAAAATCTTTCAATTTTATCCCGGCTGAGGGGACCAGGTCAAGCCCGGCGATCCTGCAATCGCCGATCCAGACGCCGGCAGGCCGTGCACAGGCGATCCATCGCCCCGCTTACGGGTGCCCGCCGGCCGAGTCGAAGGCCTTGCGGTTCCTTCCGGGGTTCGGGCAGCCGCCGGGCTGCCGCTCGCCAACGGTCCATCGTCAGGGGGTTTGGGGTGCCTCCCTCATGCCGGCGACGGTCGGGCCGGGGTCCGCGGAAACAGGCTCCTCGGTCTGCAGGAGGAAGAAGCGGCGGTAGAGGCCGTTGGCCTCGAGCAGTTCCTCGTGGTTTCCCATTTCGACGATTCTCCCCCCCTCGAGCACCACGATGAGATCGGCGTTGCGTATGGTCGACAGGCGGTGAGCGATGACGAAGGTCGTGCGGTTGCGCATCAGGTTCGACAGCGCCTGCTGCACCAGTTGCTCGGCCTGCGAATCGAGCGCCGAGGTCGCCTCGTCCAGGATGAGGATGGGCGCGTTTTTGAGCAGGGCGCGCGCGATGGCGATCCGCTGCCTCTCGCCGCCCGAGAGCCGCTGGCCCCGCTCCCCGATGACCGTCCGGTACTGCAAGGGCAAGGCCATGATGAAGTCGTGCGCCAGCGCCGCCTTGGCCGCCTCGACGATTCTTTCGTCGGAAGCCTCCCGATCCGCATAGGCGATGTTGTTGCGGATGGTGTCGTTGAACAGGAAGGTTTCCTGGGTGACGATCGCGATATTGCGACGCAGCGACGACTGCGTGTAGTCGCGGATGTCTCTGCCGTCGATCAGGATGCTGCCCGACGTGACTTCGTAGAATCGCGGCAGCAGGCTGACCAGCGTCGATTTCCCCGCCCCGCTGCTCCCCACCAGGGCTACGACCATCTGCGGCCGCACGCGCAGGCTGATGTCGTCGAGAACCCTGATCCAGCCGTCGCCGTTGCGGTATTCGAAGCAGACGTTGCGGAACTCGATGCCCTCGGCGACGCCCCGCAGGGGCACGGCCCCGGGGCGGTCGTTGATTTCCACGCGCGTGCCGAGCAGCTCCGCGATGCGCGAGGCCGAGGCCAGAGCCCGCTGGAACTGCACGTGCAGGCGGCTCAACTTGCGGATGGGATCGTACATGCGGAAGAGCGAGAACAGCGAGCCGCCGAAGTGTCCCAGTGTCAGGCTGCCTTCCACGATGCGGCCGTGGGCATAGATCAGCAAGGGAATGAAGCACAGCACGCCCAGCATTTCCATGAGCGGCGAATTGAGGAACAGGATGCGTGCCGCCCTCATGTTGGCGCGGAAAAGGCTCTCGCCCGTCTTGCGGAAAAGCTCGTTCTCGTGGGCCTCGCCGCCGAAGGCCTTGATGACCCCCATGCCGCTGATCGACTGCTGCAGCCGGTCGTTGAGCGCGGCCACGCTTTCCCTGCTCCGGAGGCTGACGCGGCGGATGCGCCGCCCCATGGCGAGCGTGAGCGCCAATGCCGCAGGCGCGATCAACATGGCCAGGCCCGCGAGGCGCCAGTCGATGTAAAATATCCAGATCACGAGCGCCACCAGGAGCACCGATTCGCGGAACAGTTCGGCCACCGAGGTCGAAACCGCCTCCTGGATCTGCTCCACGTCGCTGTTCATGCGCGACATGAGCTGCCCCGTCGAGCTGCGCGAGAAGAATCCCATCGACTGCCGAAGCACGTGTTCGAACAGGCGGTTGCGCAGGTCCATGACGACGCTCTGGCCCACGTGGCTCATGCCGTAGTTGGACCAGTAGATGCAGGCTCCCTTGACGAGCGTCAGCAGAACCAGGGCCAGCGAGAGCTGTGCCAGGATGCCGCCCGGGAGGGCCGAGAGCATGCGGTCGAGAAATTGCAGCTTGTCGCCCGCGGCGACCGCAAGCGCGCCCCCGCTCGGATTGAGGACCTTGTCGAACATGGGGATGGCCAGGGCCGTGGTCATGACCTCGGCGATGCCGGCGAATACGAGCAGCGCCAGGGACCACGCCAGTCTTCGGGCGTGCGACCGGAGGAAGGGGAACAGCCGGCCCAGATCGTTCATGGCTTGGGATCCGAAGCCGCGATTCTAGGTCTTCGTCGGGCGGGAGTCAACGCATTCGCCGCCGGCGCCGGCAACGGGCTCACCGGCGCGGTCGCCCCGGGGCGGCACCTGCCGCCGGGCGCCCGCCTCCTGCGCTGCGCGCCGCGGGCATCGACGGGCGCGGCGCACTCATGGAATAAGCCGGCGCGCGCACGGCCCCGCCCTGGGACATGGCGCGCGGGGCCGCCGGCCGCGAGAATCCGCCCATGCTGTACGGCCCTGCGCTTTGCGTGCGGTACGAAGGGGTGCTCGCCGCCGGCATCGCCGGGCGCGGCGCGCTCATGGAATAGGAATAGGCGGGTGCGCGCACGGCCCCGCCCTGGGGCATGACGCGCGGGGCCGCCGGCCGCTCGAAGCCGCCCATGCCGGACGGCTCGACCGTCCGAGCGCGATAGGACCAGGGGGCGGCAACTGCCGGGCCCGTCCGGTACTCCCCGGCCGAGGCTGCGCTCATCGGACGCCGGCCGCCTGTCCTTTCAGCGTCCTGCTGCGGAGGCCGGCTGCTGCCGCCCGTGGTGCTGTCGGGCCGCCTGGCGGGTGCGGCGGCCGGCGCCGGTCGCGCTCCCTGCGGATTGGCCTGGTCGTTACGCCGCACCGGGGCCTGCGCCGGAGCGCCGGTTGCCGGCGCGCTCCTTCTATCGATGCTCGGTCTCTGCCCATAGCCATCCTGGCTGCCGCGGCCGGGTTGAGTGCTCTCCACGCGCCGGGCGGTCGGGACCTGATATATGCGCACCGCATTGCCGCGCTCGGGCTCGGCGGCCGGCACCGATTGTCGCTGGGGGGCGGCCGGCCTGCTTTCGAGCCGGCGGCCTTCGCCGCTTGCGGGCGGGATCGCGGCGGCGCCCTGCCGGGCCGTGCCTGCATACCGCCGCACCGGGGCCGCCTCGTCGCCCGTGCGGGTCGCCGGGGCACGTTCCATGCTGCGCGCCGGCAGGCCGGTTTCGGACAGCGGGATGAAGCGCCCGCCGCGCGCCGCTTCGCCTGAGGGCGGGGTACGGACGAATGTCGGGCGCTCCGCCGTGCCGGCAGGCCGGACGGCGGCGCGTTCCGGCGCGGGCGCGAAGCTGCGGGCCGTGGGGCGGATGTCGAGGGCCCCGGCGATCTCGCTGCGCGGGCCGCGGAACAAGCCGGGATCATCCTCCGGAGATCGCCCTCTGCCCCTCGGGCTGCCGTTGACGAAATCATCCAGCGGCAGACCGCGGACGGACCTCGGAGCGTTCCAGTTGGCGAGCCGGCCGGGGCCGTGCCGCTCCAGCACCCGCAGATTCGTCAGATAGTGGCTGTGCCGGCTCCTGAAGAAATAGTTGTTGATGTCATAGTAGTCGCCCGGGCCCAGCGGGCACCAGGTCACCCAGCCGGGTCCGCGATGGAAGCGCACCAGCCCCGGCGACCAGAAGTGGAATCCGAACGCCGGTCCCGGCAGCCAGCACCAGCCGAAGCGGGCGGCAAAGTGCCATCGGCCGTAATGGAAAGGCAGCCAGCCCCAAGGCTCATAGGAAACCCAGGTCCAGCCCCAGAAGGGCCTGTAGACCCACCTGCCGTCCCAGTAGGGCGACCAGTAAGGGTCGACATAGTACGGCACCCAGGCCGGCCCATAGGTCTCGACTTCCACCCAGCGCCCGTAACGATCCAGGTCGCTCACCCCGACCCGCACGTACTCCGGCAGGTACTTGCGGCTCTCGTAGGCCGTCAGGTCGGCGTCGCGCCGGTCGCACCACTCGTCCCAGGCATCGCGCTGATCGTAGCGGGACAGCTCGCCCGCACCCTGTTCACCGGCAGGAACATGGATCACTTCCCCGCTCACCGCCTCGCGCTGGAACTTGTCGTTGGCCGCCGCCAGGATTCCCTTGCGCACGATCCCGTCGCTGTCGCCGTTCTCCAGGACGTCGAAGCGATACGCGCCCTCCTGCCGCGTCGTAAATACCGCCGCCGGTGTGCTGACTTCGAAGGGCAGATCGCTGCGCACCGTCAGGGACACGAGGCCGACCAGGAGGCGGAGCTGGATCAGCTCTTCCTTGAGAGCCAGAATCTCGACATCGGCCTGCTCGGCCAGGCGCAGCACGGATCCATCGTCGAACTGGATCTCGGCACGCCCGTCCTGCCCGGTATATATCCGGTCTCCCGGCTGCAGCGCCAGGTTGATGCCGGCGGCATTCCAGTCGACTTCCCCGACGTGCTGGAAGCTCACATGTCCTTCAATCAGGGACAATCGGGCGATCCGGTCGTCCGGGGCCGGCCCGGCCGCCGCGCCTGCGGCGGTCAGTGCGACCAATGCAAGAACGATTGCCGTTTTGCGGTACATGGGACACTTCCTTTCCCGGCCGCTGTTCCTTCCCGGCCTTCCTGCTATCTTAGATGCAGTTCAGCCCCCAAAGTATCAGGCGGCAACGCCGGATCGGCCGCGGTTTGCAGCCGGCGCCCACGGGCGCACGCGCATGCAAACCGCCGCGGGCGTTCCAGACCCATTATGCTCCTCGCCGGGCTTTTCCGGAACACCTTCTGTCGCACCGCGCAGCCCCCCATGTCGCGCCCGGCCGCCACGGCCATCGCCCGATCAGGCCGGTCCCGACTCGCCGAGGAGCGCGGGCCGGCGCAGTTCCTTGACGTACGGCGTGAGGTCCATGCCGAGCAGCCGCGGCACGGCATCGATGAGATACTCGGATACCTCGGCGGCCGCGCGCAGCGCGAGCGCCTGCTCGGCCACGCTTTCCGCGTCCCGGATGCGCGTGCGGTTGACCACGGCGCGGATGGCGGGGATCGAAAAGGGATTCATGCTCAGTTGGCGGTAGCCCAGGCCGAGCAACAGGACGCAGAAAAACGGGTTCGCCGACACCTCGCCGCAGATGCGCACCGCCTTGCCCCGTTGCCGGGCGACGGCGGCTATCCTTTCCAGGCACTGCAACACGGAGGGGTGCAGGGGCTGGAACAGGTGTGCCACATCGGGGTTGCCGCGATCGACGGCCAGAAGATACTGGACCAGGTCATTGGTGCCCACGCACAGGAAATCGACTTCCTCGGCGATGGACTCGAGCGTCAGGACCGCGGCGGGCACCTCGATCATCACCCCGAGCGGTACGGCAGGAGCCACCGCTCCGCTGCGGTCGAGCGACGCGCGCACCTCCCCGATCACGCACCTGGCGGCGCGGACCTCCTCGACACTGGAGACCATGGGAATGACGATCTCGACGTTGCCGCAGGCGCCGGCTCTGAGGATGGCTTCCACCTGTGCGGTAAAAAGATCGCGGGCGGCAAGGCTCAGGCGGATGCCGCGCAATCCCATGCTGGGATTGGGCTCGCACGCCATGGCGCAGCGCAGTCCCGAGCGGTCGATTCCGGCGTCCAGGGTACGCACGGCGACCGGGTACGGGCGCATTTCGCGCGCCAGCATGCCGTAGATCTCCGCTTGTTCCTGCACGCCGGGCGGGCCGTTCGAGTGTGCGAAGAAGATGAATTCAGAGCGGAAGAGCCCGATGCCCTCCGCTCCGAATCTCCTGGCCGCGGCGGCCTCGTGGGGAAGCTCGGTATTGGCGAGAAGCGTCACCGGCGTGCCGTCGGCGGTCACCGATGCGCTTTCCGCGGCGAGCGCGGCCGGCTCCGCCGCCTGCGAGCCCGTCAGGCGGCGGGAACTCTCCTGCAGTTCGGCGGAAGGCCAGACGGTGAGTTCGCCCGTGTCGGCGTTGAGGATGACGGGGTCGCCGGTTCGCACGGCGGGCAGCAGCCCGCGTATTTCCATGATGGCCGGAAGGCGCAGGCTCCGGGCCAAAATGGCGGTGTGGGAGGTCCGCCCGCCGGACTCGAGCGCGAGCCCGCGCACCTTGTGCAGATCCATGGATGCGAAGGCCGAAGGGCTGAGATCGTGCGCGACCACGATGACATCGTCGGGGAGCGCATCCCAGCTGAAGGGCTTGTCGCCCGACAGGTTGTGGAGGATCCGGTCGATGACGTATTCGATGTCGCGCCCGCGTTCCCGGAAATACTCGTCTTCGAGGGATTCGTACGCGAGGCGCACCCGCTCGGCGGCTTCCTGCACGGCCCACTCCGCGTTGGCGCGGCCCGTGCGTATGATATCTTCGACGGGCGCCAGCAGGCTGGAATCCTCGAGCATGAGCAGGTGCGCATCGAGTATGAATCCGTGTTCCTTGCCGGCCTTTTCCTGGAGGCGGAGCTTCAGACGTTCCAGTTGCGCGCGCGAGGCGCTGACCGCCTGGCGAAAGCGGCGCACTTCGTTTTCCAGTTCGCACTCGGGCACGCAGTGCTTGATGACGAAGCGGTAATGGCTGTCGAGCTTGAGCGCATGCCCCACGGCGATGCCGGGCGAGACGCCGTTGCCGCGCAGAACGGTTTCAGGCCTGGACGTATTCAATTTTCCTCTCCGAACCTGTTCGCGAACAAAGCGCACACGGCCCGGCATGCCTCGTCCTCGTCATCGCCGTCGCAGGAGATGACCAGGCGCGTGCCCTCGGCCGCCGCGAGCATCAGGACCCCCAGGATGCTCTTGGAGTCGATCTGCTCCTGGCTTCCTTCGCGCGCGAGATGGACGGCGCTGCGGAAGCGCGACGCCGTGCGCACCAGGCGGGCTGCGGCGCGTGCATGCAGCCCCAGCTTGTTCTCGACCTTCACGACCCGGCGGATCATGACGTCAAAAAGGAGCTGGCCATCGTGATGCTGGACCGCCCCTTTTCGTAGACGCTGTTGGCCAGATCCTCCAGCGTCATGCCTTCACCCTGGGTCGCGATCTTGACGATCATCGGCAGATTGACGCCGGTTACGATTTCCACTTTGCCCGGCCGATGGAAAGCGAAGGCGATGTTCGAGGGCGTGCCGCCGAACATGTCGGTCAGGATCAACACTCCGTCGCCCTGATCGACCTCCGAGATCCTCTTTTCGATCTCCTTGCGCGCCTCGTCCACATCGTCGTGCCATCCGATCGACACCGCCTGGATATGGGATATCTCCCCGACGATCATCTCCGCCGCGGCCACCATTTCCTGGGCCAGGAGCCCGTGGCTGACTATCAATGCACCGATCATGCCTCCCCCTGATTCCAATCGAGCCGGTCGTACGAAGCTAGCGTTTCTCGTCCCGGTGACGCACCTGAACTTTGGCGCTTTCCGTCCGCAGAGTCTTGGCCAGTTCTTCCACCAGGTAGACCGAGCGGTGCCGCCCCCCCGTGCAGCCGATGGCCACCGTCAGATAGCTTTTTCCCTCCCGCGCATAACGCGGGATCAGATACGTCAGGAATTCCCGCAGCCGCTTCGTGAAACCTCTCGCTTCGGGGAACGAGCGCATGTAGCGGGCGACCTTGGGGTCCCTTCCGCTCAGATGGCGCAGCTCGGGGACGAAGAACGGATTGGGCAGAAAGCGGGCGTCGAAAAGCAGGTCCGCTTCGAGCGGCACGCCGTATTTGTAGCCGAAGCTCAGCAAATAGAGGGTCAGGCCCCGGTCGCCGACGGGCGTGCGGAAGCGTTTGGCCACCAGGGCTTTCGCCTGGTGGACGGTGTATTCCGAGGTATCGACGATGATGTCCGCAGCGCGGCGGATCTTGCGCAACCTTTTCCTTTCCAGCGCGATCGCCTCGCGCAGGGGTCTGTCTCCGGCGAGCGGATGCGGCCTGCGGGTCTCGCTGAAACGCCGCACGAGCACCTCGTCGCGCGCTTCCAGGTACAGAACACGCACGCGGAATTGGTAACCGTGGAGCTCTGCCAGGACCTTCTCGAACTCCGCCAGCTTTTCGCCCGCTCGTATATCGATTCCGAGGGCGGCCTTTTCCACCTCGCCGCCGCTCACGTGGATGCCTTCGATGAACTTGATGATCAGCGGGACGGGGAGGTTGTCGATGCAAAAATAGCCGAGGTCTTCGAAGGCGCGCAGCACGGTTCCCTTGCCGGAGCCGCTCATCCCGGTGACCACGACCAAGTCCTGCAAGCTCATGACATCCGCGGATCGCCCTGCCGCTCCCGGTCGCTCGCGGGGCGCGGGAATCCCCTTTCCATCAGCTCGCGCGACGGCACGACGCCGCGCCGGCGCAGAAGGTGCACCCTGGCGGCCACCTCGATCAGGGTGGCCACATTCCTGCCCGGTTCCACCGGAACCTCGATGAGCGGTACCGGCACGCCGAGATAATCGATGCTGGCCGGCTCGACGCCGAGACGGTCATGCTCGTCCTCCGCTTTCCACCGGCCCAGGCGGATGACGAGATCGATGACATGCCGCTCCGCGGTTGCCGAAATGCCGAACAGCTCCTTGATGTCGATGATGCCCAGGCCGCGCAGCTCCATGTGATACTTCAGATGCGGCCCGCCCGACCCTTCCAGCCGATCGAGTCCGCGCCGGGAGATCTCGACCAGATCGTCCGCCACCAGGCGGTGTCCCCGGAGGATGAGTTCCAGGCCGCACTCGCTCTTGCCGATGCCCGAAGGGCCCAGCAGCAGGATGCCCAGCCCGAAGACGCTCAGCAGCACGCCGTGAATCCGCATGCGCGGGGCCAGGCGCGCGTCGAGGTAGCTGCCGATGCGCGAGATCGCAACCGAGCTGAGCGCGGAGGTGCGGAAGACGGGTATCTTCTCGGCTCGTGCCAGCTCCAGCAGCTCCTCCGGCACTTCCAGCCCCCGGGTGGCGATTATGCAGGAGATCCCATGCCCCCGCAGGCCCTTCAGGGCCCGGCTGCGCTCGGCGGGGCTCAGGACGCCCAGGAAGTTCACCTCGCTGCCGCCCATGATCTGCACTCGGCCGGGATGCAGGTAGTCGGCGTAGCCGGCCAGCGCCAGCCCGAGCTTCTGTATGCGCGGCGAGGCGATCAGGTTGTCCATTCCCTCCTCGGCCTGCACGGCCTCCAGCTGCAGGCCGAGTTCGGGAGCCGAGACGAACTCCCTCACGGTCACCGTCACGTCGTACGACTGCTCAGCAGTTCGATCGGGCATCAGCGCCCCTTCACGCGAGCGCCCGCCATGCTCGGCGCCCGCCTGCATTCATGCGCGGATCACCGCCAGGGAGCCATTGCGGCGGCGGTAAAGGACGTTCACCGCATCCGATTCGATGTCGCGGAATACTACGAAAGGACATTGCGCGTGCTCGAGCTCCATGGCCGCCTCCTCGAGCGTCATCGGCTTGCGCTCGAGCACCTCGACGGCGATGTTTTCCCGGCCTGCCGCCCCGGCGCCGCCCTCGGCCGCCGGCGCGCGGTACTTTTCCTCGGCCGCGCGCACCCGCGCCCGCTTGCGCTTGGTCTCGATGATGCGCGACTTGTGCTTGAGAGCCTGCCGCTGCAGCTTGTCGATGGCGAGGAGGATGGAAGCGTACATGTCGGCCGTCTGGCCCTTGCAACTCAGATCCAGCAGCTTGGATTTCAGTACGATTTCAGCCGTATGCCGCCCCTTGGTCACATCGATGATCACATGTAGGTGCGCTTCATCCCCCAACATCCGATCGAACTTGCGCAGCCGCTTCAGGATATAGCTTCGAAGCGCCGGGGTGATGACGACATGCCTGCCGGTGATCTCCACTTTCATCGCCGGATTTCCTCCCGTCTGTCGATTGGGTATGCGCGCGCCGGCCCTTTCGGTGCCGGCGCCCGAGACGTGACGCGCGCCATGAAGGGTCAGGACTCGGAGCGCAAGAGATACCCGATCTTCCGCTCGCGCGAGCCGGGGATCTGCATCTGCTCCCGGTACTTGGCCACGGTGCGCCGGGTGATGAAGACGTTGTCTTTCCGCAGCAACTGCGCGAGCTGATTGTCCGAGTACGGCTTGCTCTTGTCTTCGCCCTCGATCAGCTGCCTGATCTTGAGCTTGACCTGCACGATGGAGAGCTCTTCACCGTCGGGGCTCTCCACCCCCATCGTGAAAAACTTCCGCAACTCCATCACCCCCTGCGGGGTGTCGACGTACTTGTTGGTCACCACCCTGCTGACCGTGGAGCTGTGCACCCCCAGCTCGTTGGCTATGTCCTTGATCAGCATGGGGCGCAACGCCGAAGGACCACGTTCCAGGAATTCCCGCTGCCGGTTGACGATGGCGGCGCAGACCTTGTAGATCGTCTGCTTCCTCTGACTCACGCTGCGCAGCAGATCGATCGCAGAACGCAGCTTTTCCCGCAGGAAACTCTTGGTTTCGCTGCTGATGCCGTTGCTCTTCAGCAACTCCCTGTACGCCGGACTCAGGCGCAGCTGGGGCATGCCGTCGTCGTTCGGCAGGATGACGAATTCCCCGCCTATCTTCGTGATGGTGACTTCCGGCTGGACATAGGTGGGGCGCTCCGGATTGTACTTTTGCCCGGGCGCGGGGGCGAGGCGCCTTATGGTTTCCACGGCGGCCACGACCTCTTCCAGAGAGCTTTCCGTGCGCGCGGCGATCTCCTTGAAGCGGCGATGCTCGACCAGCGCCAGGTGATCCTGGACGATCCGCCATGCGAGGCTTTCCTTCAGTCCGCGTTCGTCCAGCTGCAGCATGAGGCACTCCCTGAGATCCCGCGCGCCCACGCCCACAGGATCCAGCTTCTGGACCACCCGCAGGGCATCCTCGGCTTCCCGGAGGGTGCAGCCCGCCAGCTGGCAGATTTCGTCGAGGCTGACGGTCAGATAGCCGTCCTGATTGAGGTTGCCTACGATCTCGCGCGCGATTTCGGCCGTGCGCGGGTCCAGTTCCGTGAGCGCCAGCTGCCACTCGAGGTGATCGGCCAGCGACGGCGGCCGAACCAGGAAGGCCTCGAACGAGGGCTTTTCGACCTCCTCGACCTCGCGATTGCGGTACCCCGTGTCCAGGTACTCTTCGAAGAAGTAGGGGAAATCGATCTCGTCGAAGGAATCGCGCTCGCGCTCCCGCCGCTCGTCGCCGCGCTCCGGCATCTCCTCGGGCGCGCGCTCCTCCAGGGAAACTTCGCGCGGCGATTCCCCCTCGAGGACCTCTTCGAGGACCGGGTTTTCGATCAATTCCTGATTGAGCATCTCGCGAAGTTCGAGCTTGTTGAGCTGCAACAGCTCGATCTTCTGCAGCAGCGACGGAGTGAGGGCCAGGCGCTGGGTGAGGCGGAGGTCCAGGGACTGCCTCAGATGGTGTCGCCGCGGGTCCATTTTGGCTCAATTCAAGCGGAAATTGTCGCCCAGATATACCTTCTTGACCTCGGGGTCGTTCGTCAGTTCCTCGGGAACCCCGGCGCGGAGGATCGCGCCCTCGTTTATTATATAGGCGCGATCCGTGATATTCAAAGTTTCGCGCACGTTGTGATCCGTGATCAGCACCCCTATACCACGCGCCCTCAGCTTTTCGATGATCCGCTGGATGTCGAGAACCGCCAGCGGGTCGATCCCCGCAAAAGGTTCGTCGAGCAGGATGAACTTCGGCGTCAAGACCAGAGCCCGGGCGATCTCCAGGCGCCGCCGCTCGCCACCCGACAGCGTGTAAGCGCCCTGGCTGCGCAGGTGCTCGATCCCGAACTCCTCCAGCAACTCGTTCACCCGGGCCTCCTGTTCCTTGCGCGGAAGCTCGAGCGTTTCGGCGATGCTCCAGAGGTTGTCCTCCACGCTCAGCTTCCTGAAAACCGAAGGTTCCTGCGGCAGGTAGCTGATTCCCGCGCGAGCGCGCAGATACATGGGGAGATCGGTAATGTCTCTCCCGTCCAGCAGAACCCTGCCCCCGTCGGGAGCGATCAGGCCCACGATGATATAGAAGGTAGTGGTTTTGCCGGCGCCGTTGGGTCCCAGGAGGCCGACCACTTCCCCCTGGCCGAGCTCGAGACTGACTTCGTTGACGACTTTCCTTCCCCGATAAGTCTTCCCGACGCCCAGTGCCTGGAGTTTGAGATTAGCCATCGGCGGTCATCTTGCATCAATCTCTTAAAGCTAAACGGCTCAATAGCTTTCGATGAGAATCCTATCATCCGAGGTATAGAAAGTCAATCGCCGCGCCCAGGACCTGCCCCGCGACGGATCCTGAAGGACCGCAGGGTTGCCGCTGACGACGAACTTGCCGGGGTCGATCTGGTATTCGGCGTCGTCGCCTCGGGCTTCGCGTGCCGACTGGAATATGTGCACATGCCCGCGGGCTTTTGCCCGCTCGATTTTCCTCCCCCCGGAATCGAGGAAAGCCTCCAGGCTGTCTGCCGACAGGCGCGCGTCGCCCGACTCCAGGGTCACTTCGCCGTCGTAAAACAACGAGTTTGCCCGCCTGGCAAATTTCAGGGAGGAAGAGCGCACGACGACGAGATCGCTTCCGCCGGTTCTGCCGCCAGCCGGCTTTTCCCGGGCGCTGAAGGCCAGATGCCGCACACCGCCGGAGGCCTCGATGACGTCGCCCGACTCGCTCATCGACAGGGTCGCGGCCTGCAACTGGCTGGTTTCCGAAAGCAACTGGACCTTTCCCCGATACGAGGCGCGCTGTCGTTCGGTCTCGTAATCCATCCGCTCGGCGGTAATGACGGCAAAACCGGTTCCGGAGGAATCGGTAAAGATGCTCTCCGAGCCCGATCCAGCGGACTTGAGCACGGTACGCACCCTGCCGACCACGGTCAGCAGGCGCTCGCGCACGCGATATTGCATCGTTTGTCCGCTGGTGGTGCCGTTTTCGTCGACGACGGTGGGAGAACCGCTGAGCGCCACGGTTTCCGGGGAGGCGGAATATTCCAGCCTGTCCGCGTGCGCCCGGCGCGCCGCGTCGGCATACTTCAGATCGCCCCACTGGGCGGCCGATACGACGGCTCCGTCGATCTCGCTGAAGGCGGCGGAAACGTAATTGCTCCAGGTTCGCATCTCGCCCGTCGCCGAGCCTGCAGGCGGCGCCGACCATGCCTCGACGTGTCCCGAACCTTCCAGGAATTTCAGGTATCTGCCGCCCGGATAGAACCTGAAGCTGGCCCTGTCGCAGCGCAGGCCGCGCGTGCCCTCGCCGGGACCCCGATCGCCGGCCCCGGCGGCCAGGACCACTTGACCGGCTGCATCGGCCGACTCGGGCCAGTCGCCTGCCTGAGCATAGGCGATACGCAGCCAGCCTGCGTTCAGGCGCTGCACCGGGCTGTCGCGCTTGCCCGCCTGAGTCTCGCGTGCGAGCCGCCAGCGCACGTCGTTCTCGGCTACGAGTTCCTTGAGATGCGCCGTATCCCCGCCCGTCCGGAAGAAAAGCCGCAACGCTCCGGCATCGAGCCGGTTGATACTCCCGGTCGGCGATGCCATGGATATCGCGGCATTGCCGATGGCCCCAAGCTGCTCCGGAGCGCCGGTGCCGGCCGCGAACAGCGATTCGATCCTCTCCCCTTCGAGAACCGTCGTGTCGGCACCGCGCACCAGGCTGAGCCTAGCCCGGCCGGTGCTCTCGAGCGATCGCAGCAGGCCGGACGCGGGTTCGATCTCCAGCAGAACCCGCGCGCCGCGCAGCTCCTGAGCGACCGAGGGCGATCTTTCCGACAGCTGCGCCTCGCCCTGTATGTCGATCTTGCGAACGGCCCCCGTCGCATCCAGTTCGAAAGACATCCGCTCCCCCTGCATGCTTCGCGAACGCCCTTCCGTCGCTGCGGCGTAGCGTGCGTCTCCCTCGCACTGCAGGCCGGTCACCCGTTTGCCGTCGGGGCTGAGTCTGACCTCCAGGGAATGCGCCGAAAGGAGTCCGTCTTCCGACTTCACCTGCGCATTGCCGTCGAAGCGGACGCTCTGGGTGCCGCCGTCGTAGCGTGCGCTGCCGGATGCAATCTCGTAGGTTTCGGTGCGCGCCGAGCCGTCCTTTGCCAGCAATACCCTGCGGGCGGTGAGCTGCAACGGGCCCTTGAGATCGAGTTCCCTTGCCTGGGTGGAAAAGCGCATTCCCTGGAACGTCCCGGTGACGGTAGGCGAATCGAGGGCCACGGGATCGTCGGTCGATCCCGTTCCCCCGGCCATGTCATAGCGGAGCGATCTCGTCTGCAGGCGCGTGTTTTCGCCGAGCCGGATGCGGACGTCTCCGGTAAAAAGAGCCTCCCGGGTATCGCGGTCGTACTCCGCCTCGCGGCTCGTTATCAGATTGCGGACGGTTCCGTCCGGGTCGAGATCGTAGCCTTCGATTCCCCGAAGAAGGCTCTTGCCGCCGCGGGTCTCCATGAGCCGCTCGGCCTTCAGCCGGAAAACGACGGCGCCCGCCCGCCGCTCGACGTATTCGATCTTGCTGGCGGAGCGCAGGATGTCCGCGCTCAGGATCTCCGCGGCATGCTCGGGCACGCGGCTCCCGCGCCATCTCGTCTGGACGTAGTTCCACGCCACGGCCGCGAGGACGACGGCGATGATCGCCGACAGCAAAGCGCGGTAGAATCGGGCTCGGGTGATCAGCACCTCGGTCGACCGCCTCGAAGCGCCGTGCCGACCTAGGACTTCGGCAGGCTGCGTGCGTAGAAATTCACCGGGAAAACCTCTTTGCCGGGCAACTTCACTCGCCAGATGTACTCCCTTTCGGACCCGTCCGGCACATGCACGAAGGTGATGCGCACCAGCATCGCGCCTTCGTCGATCCTGGCGGCGGCCCATTCCTTGAATCGCAATGTCGCGTCGCTTCCGCCCACCATGGAAGCCAGCTGGCGGTTGGACTCGAGAACCAGCTCGTAGGCCTGCTGCTCCGCCGCGCCGCGACCGAAGACAGGCTCTCCCGCCGGCGCCTCGGACGGTTCCGGCGCGGCGGAGCAGCAGGCCTACGAGC
>Ga0209102_1001046_pt1 | contig 15725 bp, 17 predicted proteins | sample ConPoolayeHmetaG_FD_185483 | JGI IMG/M metagenome (GOLD analysis project Ga0209102, IMG submission 185483) | Hot spring microbial mat communities from California, USA to study Microbial Dark Matter (Phase II) - Cone Pool mat layer H metaG... ...
CCTTTGAGACCCAAAAGAATTGTGGTACCATTTTCCTGGCTTTTAGCCATCGGTGGTAAGACCTCCTTCCTTTTACTGTTTCTGGCTCTGGAGTTCTTACCACCTTAGCTTCCTTTCCACAACTTCTTCAATACAGCCCTACACCGTTTGACCCCTAAAAGAATTTGTGGTGCAATCTTGTTCGCTCCTAGGGACTGGGGGCAAGACCTCCTTTCCTTTACTGTTTACGGGTGCGAAGTCCCTATCACATTAGCTTCGTTTCCAGAACTTTTACAATAAAGCTCACCAAGTAGGGAGTTCACGGTGGGCTGAAATGCATGCTAATATCATGGTTCGATATATATGCAGGCTTTATACGTACCATGTCGAAGAACTTGCAGAGCGCGTAGCAGGTATTATATGTGACCAAGAAGGACGAAATCTGGAGCGAATTCAGAATGTCAGATGGACAATAAGTGTGTGTTCCTTGATACCGGAATATACGAGGCACTTGACAGAGAAACTTTTCAGAAGGGCACGTTCCACGTGCAGCCGGTGAAAATCCATGAGCGGAGCCGTAGCTTTGGGGAGTTTTGGCTGCATCTGCTGGACCACCGGACGAATTGAGCAAGCTACCATGACCTAACGAATTGGATGTGCGCATAAAGAACACCATCAAGACAAGAGAGGTAGCTGAAGCGCAGATTTTTCCAAGTGACTTTCAAGTTTAGATGTTGAAGATGAGTGTCATGGTGGCCATGCTTCTTACGGTCGTAATGCGTCACTTGTGGCGACTGGGAAAATTTCGGAGATGACACGGCATTCAGTTGTATCGAAGTTGGCAGTGGTTCGCAGGGAATGACCCTTGATAGGGAGGCAGGTTACACAAAATCACATCTTGATGGGATGGTTTTGAATCCCGGTGTGTATCTTGAGTGATGAACAAATTGAAGAGCACGGAGAATATATTCGTGATAAACTAAGAAGCGTGGCAGACAAGTTATTGAAGGGATAAATTTCAGAACAGGAGGTCATTTTACAATGAAGGAATTAACGAAAGAAGATCTGGACAATATTCTGCTTGGATGCGCTGTCCTAGGAACTGGTGGAGGAGGTAGTCTAAAGGCAGCAAGAAGAATTATTGAAGCTGATCTTACGAAGGGAGGAAAATTCTTGCTCGCTGATGCAGAGGATCTTGATCCTGAAGCAATTGTAGCTTCGCCCTATTTTTGTGGTGCCCTAGTAGTGGAAGAGGAAACACGGGGGAAAGAATCGGAAAGCTTGATCGCTTTTCGTTCCTTGGAAGACTTTATAGGAAAGAAAATTTCTGCAGTAATCGGGGGCGAGCTCGGCGCCGAAAATACGGCAGTGGCTTTGTCGGTCGCATCAAATGTCGAGATACCTTTGGTCGACGCAGATCCTGCCGGAAGATCTGTCCCTGAACTTCAGCATTCCACTTTTTTCTTAAATGACATACCTATTGCACCTATGGCGGTTGCGAACAGATTCGGTGATGTGGTGATTGTTAAGCAGGTGGCAAATCATTTCCATGCAGAGTCTATTGTTAGGAATATAGCAATAGCCAGCGGAAATAGGGTGGGGGTAGCTGATTCTCCAGTGAAAGTGAGAGTCCTAAGGAAGTCGGCGATACCAAAGGCCATTTCTCTAGCTCGTAAGATCGGCGAAACAATAAGAAAGGCTATTGCCAAACAAGAAGACCTGGCTGAAGCGATTGCGACGACTGAAAATGGAAAGCTACTCTTCAAAGGAACCGTTGAGAAAGACTCGGAATGGAAAAACGAGGGTGGCTTTACAGTAGGAACGATACAGATAAAAGGTAGAGGAGAATATCAAGGAAGCGATTACAAAATATGGTACAAAAATGAAAACATCATCGCATGGAAAGACGGAGAAATCGACATAACAGTTCCCGATCTCATATGCGTACTGAACGAAGAAACGGGCGAACCAATTATTAATCCGGATGCAAAGAAAGGTATGAATGTAACAGTTGTCGGTTTCCCTGCACCAGAGCAGTGGAAAACTGAGAGGGGTATCGAGGTATTCGGGCCTAAATCTTTCGGATTTGATGTGGAATACGTTCCCATCGAAATGAAGAAATAAGGAAGAGCCTCATTGGAACCTCCGTACAAAAGCAGGGTCTTGTCGAGAGGTCTGTATATATCAGGCAATGGCGAGCAGCCGCCTCCGTAATCCCGGTTTCTTCGCCGGTTTTTCTGGAAGCGAAATCCAGGTACATCTGCCTCAACCTCTGCAGGCCATCCAAGCGATGGAATTTTTGCGGAGCCAACAATAGCGTCTTGCAGATTACAGCCGTCGCCTTCCCAACCTTCCTATTGCGTTCCGTTGTGTCCGTACAGAGCAGGAGTCCCGTCAATGGTGCTTCTATCAGTTGACCGGTTTGTGAATGCCTGCAATACTGTAGCGAAAACTGATGGAAGACCACAATAATATCCCGATCCCGAACCAGTGTTTCTCCAGCACTCCACTAGCCTTCTCCTCGGCACAGGCGGACAAAAATGCCTCGCCTAACTTCTGCGGCCTCACGGGTCTCTGAGTAAACAATATCTGGCAGGCGTTCATTCGGTTGATTCTGTACCTTCCTGGTTAGCTTGTCCAACACATTCATCATTTCGCAATTCCACCAACGCTGCTCGGAAGACTCAGGATAGATATTCGCCAGGGCACTCCACATGCCAGAATTCCCGTTCCCAACAACCAGACAAAGATAGTTCGTACCATGCTCCTTAAGATTGTGCATGGTGTGACTAGGTCGCGGTCGAATCGCAATAGCCTGGCTTTGCTGCGATGGCCAACTTCCGACTGCCCAAGAGCCCGGCAATGACCACAAATAGCCTCCCCTTTTCCTTCTCCTGCCCAGACTTGAAATATACACCGTCTACCCATAGATATACTGCCTGAATTGCCTTGGGGTTGAGTCGTTTCCATTCCCGCGACTCAGCTCGCCACCCTTCCTTGAGCCGGGCCACAGTGTCAATCGACATCGGACCACACCTGCACACTTAACCCTCGACGCGCAAAACCAAAGTCGCCCAGAAGTAATCTGTGTAGATAGAGCTCTGGGATAAGCTTGCTCACTCCCTTTGGACCTTCGGACAAAGAGTGGCAGTACCCGGCTTTCAAAATGTTCTCATACTCCTCTGAACCCGGGGTGGCACCGGCTAATACTGCCACAGTGCGGTGTCATCTTCCGCTCCTTACTTCAACGTCTCTGGTGTTGTGACAGACATGGCCTTGACCATTCCCACCCTGGCTCCAGTAGTAGCCCTTGTCCTTTCCTTCAGGCGTCTCCGCCCAGCACAAACTGTCCGTGTCAGGACACTATACCAAACCCCACAACAACGACGACTTCGGTAACACTTATTCTTGACGCACGAGGCCCTATAGCATAGCCTCATCCACTTTCATCAAGAGAGGACCGAACAGCGGGATTGACAAATTGCTTGTAAGGGTATCTCGCCAGAGCCTCCTCATTAATCTCCACTCCTAAGCCAGGGCCTTTCGGTATACTGATGTAACCATCCTCAACTTTGAACGGAGCGACTGAAATTTCATCACTTCTGGGTTTGAAATTAACAAAGTATTCTAGAATAAGGAAGTTTGGTATACATGCCGAGACATGAAGGGAAGCCGCCAGACCGATAGTGTTGCTGTTATAATTGTGGGGTGACACGGGAACCTGGTATGGCTCAGCCATAGCCGCAAGTTCCTTCATTTGCAAGATGCCTCCGCAGCTGCACACATCGGGATTGATGATGTCCGCGGCTTTCTTTTCAAATACTTCCCGATAGTCTGATTTCGTGTAAAGTGCCTCTCCGGTGACCACGGGAATACTTATGTTTCTCCTAACTTCCGCCAAATCGTCTATGCTATCAGGGGCAACGGGTTCTTCATACCAAAAAGGCTTAAACTGTTCCAGCATCCGAGCAGCCCTGACAGCATATAACGGTGAGAAGATACGATAGACATCAATCAGGAGATCAATATCTGGTCCGATCGCCTCTCTGACTGCCCTTACTTTGGCAATGGCTAATTCCTCTTTCTGCTTGCTGATATAGTTCTCTTTCAAACCGTCGAATGGGTAAAACTTTAACGCCTTAAACCCGCTTCTTACTACCTGAATAGCTTTATGAGCAAACTCCTCCGGGGTTCGGGCGCCGCCCCACCATCCATTTGCATAAACTCTTATTTTATTTCGGCAGGATCCCCCAAGTAGGTTATAAACCGGGGTATCGAGCCATTTGCCGACGATGTCCCAGAGAGCCTGTTCTACTCCACTGATAGCACAGAAATAGTCCATGGCCCCTTGTTTGTCGGCGTAATCTTCGTACACAATCGTTGTGAAACGCTTGATGTTGAGGGGATTTCGGCCAACAAGGTAATGCGCAACATGATCCACATAGGCTGCAATGCTTCTCTCGCGGTCTAACAAGGTATAGCACTCCCCCCAACCACGTATCCCTTCATCTGTGTCTATCCTTACGAATAACCAATTCTTGGTGTCGCCAAGTTCTACGGTGACACCCGGATCTACAAAGAAAGTCTTCACATCAGTAATCTTCAATAGTTATACCCCTTTCTTTAATTCTTATGGTATCCAATACGTCAGCTTCTACACGTGCGACATGCTCAGACCTCCATTTCTACTGTGGTAGTTTCACTCATTGAGTGAAACTATATCCGGCAGCATCTTCGAGACAACGCTTGCTGTCCATTCTAGCAACCCTACCGGGGGCCTTGTCAAAATGCTATGTACCCCACGACATTTTGTTCCATAGACCAAACTTCGTGTTCGGCAGTTAGAGATTGAATGAAGATTGGCTCTCGCGAAGCATGTGGAGGCCCCCGTCGAAGACGTTCTCCAATTGTCTAGACAAATTCTGTAGACAACTTCTGAGAATCCCTAGAAAAAGTGTACAAGAGGTTGTCAAAGCAGCTAATGCAGAGGTTATGATGTTCGATCGCGGAGGTTTGCGATCGGCTATCGTTACGTTGTATAATCGACACATGGTCGAGGGTGCCCGTTGTGGAATCGTTACCATTCTGGGCTGGCGCCTGAGACACTTGCAGTGATTCGGAGTGTCTGGGATTTATTGGGAGCTTGGGGGATGAGGTGGTTGAGGCAGGCAGGTCTGCCTGGTGGGGATAATCAAGTGCTTGCCTCCGAGCTTGAGCTTTTAGAAATGGGAACACGAGAGACTTGTGAGAGCAGGGGATGATGAAGGAGCTAGCTGAGGGTGGCAAGGGGCGAAAGATCGTGAAGAGGATTCTCAGGCATGGTTCATTATCGTCTGTCCTGGTCGCTAAAGAAACTGGAATAGAGAAAAGGTCGACAAAAGCTTGCACTACCCTTTCATAGGAGGTGGACATATGCACGGATTTCATAACAAGATCTTGCATATTGACCTCACTAGAAGGTCATTTGAAGCGGAATCTGTCGATGATGAAGTCTATCGTCAATATCTGGGGGGTAAAGGACTGAGTACTTGGCTATTGCTGAACAAAACAAAGGCGGGGGTGGACCCATTATCGGGAGATAATGCTCTTATTTTCGCTACTGGACCAGCTACGAATAGCAGAATCTGGGGCTCATCCAGGTATGGAGTGTTCACAAAGTCTCCTTTGACAGGGTTATACGCTGAATCATATAGTGGTGGTACTGTTGCTGAGCCAATGAATAGGATCGGCTACGATGCGATCGTAATAAAAGGAGCTTGTGAAACTCCTGTTTACCTTGAGGTTTCCGATGCCGGCGTGAAATTTCACCATGCGTATCACATCTGGGGAAAGGACACTTATGAAACGGAGGACATCATACGGCAGGAAGTTGGAGCAAAGGACGTTGGAATCGTCGTGATCGGGCCAGCCGGCGAAAACCTAGTCAGATTTGCCTGTATTGAAAACAATTACTGGAGATCGGCCGGTAGAACCGGGGTTGGTGCTGTGATGGGTTCAAAGAAGCTTAAGGGCATTGCATTCCATGGTAATAGACTGCACGAAGTGGCAAAGCCGGCCTTGCTTGAAAAACTCTGGGAAGAAATGAGATGTATAGGCAAAGAAAGCCTCGCAGTAAGAGGGTACAGGGATGTTGGAACGTTGCAAATTGTACCTCTTACAAACAAAGCTGGTGCATTTCCCACCAAATACTGGCGTTTGGGAACTTATGACAAGTGGCAGAGCTTGACCATGCAGGCATTAAAAGAGAAATGCAAAGTTAAAGCGCATGCCTGTCCGAAGTGTTTTCTGGCTTGTGGAAAATTGGCTGAGGTTCTTGAGGGAAGACACCGAGGGCTGAAAATTGAGGGACCTGAATATGAGACCGTCTACGCCATGGGCGGTTTATGTATGATTGATGACATTAGGGAGATCGCCTATCTCAATGACATATGCGATAGATTAGGCATTGATACTATGACTGCGGGTAATCTTGCTGCTTTCACCATAGAGGCTTCCCATATTAAAGACATCGGAGAGAAAATTGAGTATGGTGACGTTGCTGGCATCGCAGCTTTGCTACACAAGATGGCGAGAAGAGAGGGAATCGGAGCTGTTTTGGCTGAAGGTATAAAGCACGCCAGCAAGGAGTGGGGGCTAGAAGACCTGGCTATCCATGTTAAAGGGTTAGAGCCGGCTGGCTATGACCCGAGAGTGTTGAAAGGAATGGGGCTGGCCTATGCCGTTTCTGACCGAGGTGCCTGTCACTTACGAGCTACCGTTTACAAGGCAGAGCTTTCTGGCATGATTCCGCCGGAACAAATCCAAGGTAAGGCGGAGATAGTCATTGATTTTGAAGATCGGCACACATTGTTCGATTCTCTAATTCTTTGTCGGTTTTTCAGGGACCTATACCCCTGGGAAAAGCTCTCGACAATTATAGGCGCCACCACAGGACTTGAGCTAGATAAGAAGCAACTACAACAAATAGCTTCTAGGATTACCAATAAAGCCCGCGAATTTAACCTGCGTGAGGGAATGCGACAAATAGATGAAGAACTACCGAAGAGATTCTGGGAAGAAAGACTTGAAGACAGCGGTAAGGTGCTTCCAAAAGTCGAATTCGAGAAAATGCTGTCCGATTATTACAACATTAAGGGGTGGCATGCACCTCTGGCGAAATGATGTGGCAATGTTCACTGGTCATAGTAATAACGCGCAAACTCAATGCCGGGCAATCGAAAACTACTACGTACTGATGTCTTCCCCGGAAAGCTACAGAGGCCTTCGCATGCACCCGTCGACCGGGCAGACAAGGGTAGGAGCACTGGCAGCGCATATTATTGTTCTCCCGATTAGGTGGTGTCTCCTTCAATTCATTTGGGGGCAGGTAGCCAAGCCCTGAGTGAACCCTCTTGCCATGTAGACTTGAAGGGCAAAATGAGCAAGACTGGAGACGTAAGCGTCAGAGTCATAAACCAATCTCCAACTTCTAGTTGCTTCCAGTACCGCCTTGCCTGGACGGCAATCCTCCGGAAACTGCCTGAATCCCTCCCTTCTGTCATTTACTGCCCCCTCCGCTTCACCTCGCCCCTCATAGGAAACTGTTCAAATTGCTGTCCCAGCTGTGCGTGCTCACTGAGGCTACAAGAGCTGGATGCTTTTCAGTTAGATTGTCACCCCCTTTCCGGCTCCTATGTCAGGTCATTTGCGATTGTGAGTTCAGGCTCAGCCATCTCGGAATGTTTCACGTCCAGGTTCTTCCGTTGCCTGATCTAGCAAGCGCACTTTCCCAAGAAAGTGGCCAGGTATATTTTTGAATGCTGGCGGCACCCCGGGGAAAACCAATCACCCCAAATAGTGTACACCCAACAATGTGTTGACAATCGTGCCGGACGATTGCTATACTCGCCGCTGGGAAAAGCAAATTGCCATCTCCTGCGTAGGCACTCCGGCAAGTCCAGGGGACCAAGCGCGACGCGCGGACCTGCCTAAGGTTCCGCTGAGGGTCGGGCCTACCTTGGTCGAGGACCGTGGGGGGCCGAAACGGAGATCACCACTAGGAGGGACAACAATGAGTAACATGGTCAAAAGGCAAGTTTATTACTTTGACCAGCCAGGAGAGGAAAATACGCAGTGGGTAATCGAAGCCGTTTCACAGCGACTGCAAGCTGGCGGCATCAGGCAAGTCATCGTCGCCAGCACGTCGGGTGAAACCGCTGTTGCCTTTGCCCACAACCTCAAAGGCAAGGCCGAGTTGATTTGTGTTTCGGAATCACCATACCGACGTGAATGGGGCGAGGAATGGCCTTGCCTCAAGCAGAAATTCAGGCAACAGCTGGAGAGGCTTGGAGTCACTATCATCGATAAGGCGCCCTACGTTTTCCATGAGTCGGTAGTGGAGGCGGCTAGATGGCCTAGCATCTGTCCTGAGCGCTTGGTGAAGGAAACATTGTACAGCTTTGGACAAGGAATGAAGGTGGCCGTGGAGGTCGCCTTGACCGCCGTGTCCTGTGGCTATGTGACGCCCTATGAAGATGTTATAGGCGTCGGTGGGTCAGCAAAGGGAGCAGATACAGCCATTGTGTTGCGGGCTACCTACCCTGGATCCCTATTTGACAAAGACCCGGCGAAAAGACTGGAGATAAAAGAAATAATAGCAATGCCTATTGCCAAGAAGTGGTGGGACTAACGCTGGGTTTGTAACCGGGGAAGAGTTACCAGTCCCCGGGGCTTCAGGACTAATCGTTCAGTAGGAACCATCTACCCGCTCAAGTTGTATGTGGCGGCTGGTGAGGTTGAGGATCTGGGTTCGGTTGTATAGAAGCCCAATAACTAGAGGATTCAGATGTTCAGATCTTTGCGGCACCGCAGCTATCGCTTGCTCATGGGAAGCTCGCTGACCACCTCGTCGGCGTTCTGGATTTTGACCACGGCTCAGGGTTGGTTGGTCTTGGAATTAACGGATTCAGCCTTCTGGGTGGGCACGATTGCTTTCATCTTGGGCCTCCCTGCACTGTTTCTGTGTCCGTTTGGCGGCTTGTACGCTGATAGATTTGATCGGCGTAAGTTGCTAATTCTCGGACAAGGGGCGTCAGTGATTCTCACCTTGCTACTGGCCACGCTTGTCTCTACTGGAGTAGCCCAAATTTGGCATATCGCCGCCATTTCTGTGCTGCTTGGAATTGCATGGGGTCTCACTGACCCTTCTTATGTCGCTATCATATCTAACTTGGTCATGCCTGACGAGCTGATGGATGCTATCGCCGTGGATTCGCTTTGCTGGCAGTTGGGTCGCTTTATCGGGCCGGCAATAGCCGGGGTGTTGCTGGGTCTTGTTGGCATGGGTGGCACTTTCTACGGTGGCGCGATGAGCTTCGTGCTTGGATTTGTCCTCTTGTTGCCGATGGTTGTGCCAGCGAGAGCCACAACCAGGCAGGCAAGCGCCGGCAAAACATTGCAGGAGGGTCTGAAATACGTTAGGAGTAACACAGTAGCACTGACGATAATTCTCATGGCGGCCAGCGTATCTCTGTTTGCTCTACCGTACGTGTGGCTCATGCCAGTCTTTGCTCGGGACGTCCTCGGCGTGGGAGAACTTGGCTACAGCCAGCTGATGATGGCAACGGGAGCTGGGGGGTTCGGCGGAGCAATTGCTGCAGCTAAACTAGGCGATATTAGGCGAAAGGGGTGGCTGTTAATTGGCAGCGCGCTTACCTTCATGGCATCGCTGCTCTTATTTGCTGTATCACCAGTCTTTTCTCTTTCGTTGGTTCTCGCCGTTATCATAAGTGGTGTTAACGGCGTGTTTCAGGCAGTGACGACCGCACTGGTGTTATCTGTTGTTCCCGACCATTTCCGAGGCCGAGTGATGGGCCTATTTATTATAACCTGGTACTTACCGTCTGTAGGCAGTTTTGTGCTAGGAGCGGCTATCGATCGCATCGGATTTCCGGGGGCTGTGGTAACTGGAGCACTTATTTGTACTGCGATTATTTTTGGAGTAATTCTGCGTGTACCAGCCTTGCGACGCTTGTGAGGGATATAAAGTGCAAAGTCCATTCCAAGCCAAGCAGGCGCCCCCGGCCACAGAACCCATACTAAATCGCGCATACCGAGCCAAACCTGGCAATGACGATACAAACCAGCAGCGCTCCCTACAGAGGCATGTTGTCTATCAACCTTGTCTTGCCTATCCTGACGGCTAGCGAAGCCACTGCTGGGCGGTCGATTCTGCTCAGTTCCTCCAGTGTTTCAGAGTCAGCGATGCTGACATAGTCAATCTGCGCCAGTGGTTCTTTCTGGATAAGCAATGCCATTCTGTCCCGAATCTTACCCGCATCTTTTTCCCCTGCTCGTCTTAGTTGCTGCGCCAGCGTCAAAGCCTTGAACAGTATCGTGGCTGCCTTTCGCTCTTCGGGATTCAGATAAATATTTCGACTGCTCATGGCTAGGCCATCGCTTTCCCTTACCGTAGGGACGACTACGACTTCGACATTCATGTTAAGGTCAGCCACCATCCGCTTGATGATTACCACCTGCTGGGCGTCCTTTTGGCCGAAGTAGGCCCTAGTTGGCTCGACAATGTTGAACAGCTTGGCTACCACTGTCGCCACGCCTTTGAAATGGCCCGGACGAAACGCCCCCTCCAACCGGTCAGTCACCTTGTCCACATTCACCCAGGTGCAGAACCGCGCCGGATACATCTCGCCGTCAGAAGGCACAAACACGATATCGGTCCCTTCCCCCTGCAGCAAGCTCAAGTCCCGATCCAAGTCCCGAGGATAAGCGGCAAAGTCCTCTTCGGGGCCGAACTGAGTCGGGTTGACATAGATGCTAGCAACAACGGTCGAATTCTCCTGTCTAGCTTGCTTTACCAGGGCCAGATGCCCCCGGTGAAGATAGCCCATAGTGGGCACAAAGCCTACCGTGCCATTAAGGCTCCTTCTCAATGCCCTCATTTCAGATATGGTTCTTACTACATCCATTGTTCTTCTATCGGACAGTCAACCTTCACTTCCTTCAAAATGGCCAAGCACATGTCATTGCTTGGGCTATAGGCACACCACTAAATCTCTGCTTCCAGCTGCTTAACGAGGCTTTCGTCCATGGCATAGCTATGCTCCATAGTAGGGAAACTTACCGATTTGATTTCAGATACATAGGTGGAGACAGCGCTCCTGGTTTCCTGGGCCAGGTTGGCATATCTCTTAGCATGCTTGGCCACAAACTCAGTGTACAAACCCAGAATGTCACTAATCACCTGTACTTGGCCATCGCAACCAGGCCCAGCGCCAATGCCAATCGTGGGGATATTAACCTTTTCAGTAATCAGCCTGGAAAGGGGAGCCGGAGTGCATTCGAGAACAATAGCAAAGGCCCCAGCTTGCTCCAGCACGACGGCATCGTTAAGTAGTTTCCTGGCTTGCTCTAGTAATTTGCCCTGCACTCTAAACCCTCCCAACTGATGCATAGATTGGGGAGTAAGCCCGATATGTCCCATAACGGGGATCCCGCACTCAACCAGACGTCTGACCTTCTCAGCAACTGCCTCACCACCTTCTAATTTCACTGCCTGTGCTCCAGCCTCCTGGATAAACCTTGCTGCATTACGCAAAGCATCACCCACACTGATATGGTAAGTCATGAACGGCATATCGCCTACCACCAGCGCTCTCTTGGTCCCTCTAACTACGGCTTTGGTATGATGAATCATCTCATCCATAGTGACGGGGATGGTGGATTCATAGCCAAGCATGACCATCCCTAAGCTATCGCCAACCAGTATGAGCGGGACACCTGCCTCGTCCACTATCTTAGCCGTCACATAGTCGTAGGCTGTGAGCATAGGTATCTTCTCTTTCCTGTGCTTCATCTCTTTTATGTCAGTAATAGTTACTCGCATTTCTTCTCCTTTAGGTCGTGGCCAGCGCTCCGCTGTTTGGACTCAACAATCAAATGCCGCCGCCCCGGCAATCGACCTGCCGATTTTTTCCCACCGGGGCGCTCCAAACGATATCTCCACAATTTGGTTTTGACTGTCCGCATGATGAACTACGGTGAGGACGATGCCCATTGCCTCGTCATCCGGAACCTGGCAATAGGGCAGGATTGTAACTACGTCACCTTTGGCCGCCAGCTGAGCCGCGGTGTCATTAACACCAATAATTCCACAATTCGCCTCGCCTTCAACAGCATAGGTGCCGAACCCAGCTCCATTGTCAATGTTCAGTACTTCTACTCTTTCGTAATGCAGAATATCGCTCGCCTCCAGCAAGGCTCGATCCATGGTGACGCTGCCTGCGCAATCGAGGTTCACCTGATTGATCCGGACTCGATGGATTTTACTTTTCAGCATAGCCCTCATTTTGCACCTCCTTGAGCGTAGACAACGCGTGGACATTTCGATTTCTCTTCGCTCTGACACGAAAGCAGAGCCCTCATTTCCTCCGCTTTTTGTTCGTTGATTCTGCCTTTGGCGAGAGCGATGGGAATAGTCTGAAGCCCGAGCTGTCTATAAGCGGCGGCCAAAGAAGGCGACCTCGCCGCAAGAGCGGTCAGGTGCCGCTGAATAGTGCCCATGTCACCGCGGGCGATGGGACCGGTCAGGCAATTAGGCAAGCCAACGGCGTCAATATTGTTGATGGTTCCCTTGAGCAGGGGAAGCAAGGCCCTGGTAGCTTCCCTGGATGACACCCCAAAGTCCAACCATAAGTCCGCAGCCAGCTTGACCAGAGTCACCAAGTAGTTACACGCGAAAACTGCGGCCGCGTGATACAGTACCTTGTCGCCAGGCTTAAGTACCACCCAGTTGCCATCCACGAGCGACGCCAACTCCTTCAGTGTGGATAAGAACGGCTCCTCAGCCTCCAGTGCGAACGTAGAGCCGGGCAGGTTTTCTATAGCCTGATTAACATCAGCGAAGGTTTGCAACGGGTGAAAGGAGCCAACGAGAGCGCCCAGCCTTCTGGCTGGTTCAAGAATGTCCACAGAATGAGCGCCACTACAATGAACAACACCCTGTCCTTCACGCCAGCGAACTTCGCGGCACACCTGAGCTATTACATCGTCCGGAGTAGTGACGAAGACGAGCTCGGCGGCGTCAGCCAGTTCCTGAGATGAGTGGCAAATCCGACAATTGGACACGAGCCTGGCTAACCTCTCAGATGATGACTGAGTTCGACTGAAAACAGCCACAACAGGACACCCTTTTCGGGACATCGTCACCGCCAGGGCGGTGCCCGTTGTTCCTGCGCCAATAAAGCCTATCGTTAACATTTTCCTGCGTCCTTAGCCGCTGACACACCGGCTAAAGTCTCCGCTTTCTCAATTGCCCTCACTATCCCTTCGGCTACAACTTCGGCAGCCACTGGCGTCGGTGGCCCGCCACTAACAACGACACCAGCCACAGCTACCTGTTCACAAACCAGCACCATGCAGCCCGTAACTGCCTTAAACTCAAAAAACCCTCTCGGCATGGCCGAGAGGGTTCGCAAACTAACTCCTATTGTCCGTCTCGGTCACTACCGATCCAAGCGGACCTTTGTCTGATCCACTTTTGGGCTCACTGCCTCGACGGTCAGTGGCTACTTTGTACAGTAGCATGATCCTATCCTTTTGTCAACCACAGGTGGTGGTCTCGTTCAGAAACATGTGGGGTAGTGGAGCACGAGTCAAGAAGCTACCCTCCGAATGACATAATAGATAAGGAGGTAGTTTCTTGTGCATGCCGTCACTTCTCCGGCTGCTTTCTTCCCTATTGCCCGCCATCCACCCAAGACTTGACTCCGAAGGCTCAAGAAGGGTTACCATGGCTAAATTGCTGGCAGGTTCCCAGGCAACGGGAGCTATCAGCAACAAAGGCATCCTAGGTTCGCCTCGCTCTACCCTGCATGGCTGGCAAAGACGGCTTAACGAATGTGGTCCAAAGGCACTGGAGACACAAGCCTTCGCGCCAAGCACCGTCGCCAGCCGATGTGGGATCCCAGACTAGCAGACGAGCTTCTTAGACTCAGCGAAGACTACCCTCAGTGGGGCGAAGCTAGACTTGCAGCGGTGATTAAGGGTAAAGCATGGCGAGTCTGCACCTTCGCAGTGGGTTGTCAGTCACTTTTCTCGACCAAAAGAGGCCAGCGGCAACGCCCCTGTGCTGCACACAAGCCCAAAGACTCGCAGGCAAGATCCCCGGTAGAGCCTGCCTCGATAGATACCCTGGCCCCGGAGTAATGGCCGAATACTTCGGTGTTCGGGATGTACCCTCCCGGCTAGAATCCCAAAATGGAGAGAGGCGTGGAATACTTGGCATTCACGGCTTGAGAGAAGGTCTGGATAGGTGGGAGCGGACCTACAACTAAGTACATCCTAGTGAGAGTTTGAATTGGAACAGTTGGCGGGGTATTCCTATGCAACACCATCCGGACTTAGCTTCCATCAAGGCAAAAATGGTGGCACTGCCTGAACTGTCGAATTTCTAGTGACCGAGTACAACATCTTGAGAAAAACCTCGAGAAATGCCAAAATTAGGCTCGCGTCCCTTGAATTTGTGGACGCGGGATGTATTCCCCGGTAGCTCAATGGTAGAGTGGGCGGCTGTTAACCGCTTGGTTGCAGGTTCGAGTCCTGCCCGGGGAGCTTAGGATTCGTGCGAAACCACAGTGGCCACTTCCCATCTGTGGCTACAGAAAAAGAAGCGGTTGCCCCTTGAAAAAATATGGTGTGCCTCTTTACCTTAGTGACAAGGCTGATGCTATAATAGGCGATAATGCTTAGGCATCGTCTAAGACATCAGCTCAGAAAGGGGGCAATGAATGAGCCAGAAAGAAACCTTTGAACAGCTAAAAAAGTTGATCGTTGAATTGCTGGAGGTTGATGAATCTAAGGTGGTGCCCGAAGCGTCATTTGCAGATGACTTCAACGCTGATAGTCTGGACTTCATTGAGTTGATTACTGCGGTGGAAGATACCTTCAAAATTGAGATCCCTGATGAGGACGCTGAACAGCTGCAAACGGTTCAAGACGCGGTTGACTACATCGAGTCAAAGATCTAGAAATCAGGTACTGCAGGGACAAACATCCGCGCCTTTCCTGTGTTGCGTGTCAGGGGTATAATCAGTCAAACAGGGCCGGTTCAAGAGAGGCTTTCAAACTGAAAAACAAGTGTTCACTCAGCAGGAACGGAACAGTCACAGAAGAAGAGTAGTGGTCACCGGGATTGGCGCGCTTACACCTCTAGCCATAGGTGCCGAACAGTCCTGGCAGAAGCTGTGCCAGGGCAAGTCAGGGATAGCTCGAATCACTAAGTTTGACGCCTCCCGTTTTAACGTCCAGATCGCCGGGGAGCTCAAGAATTTTCATCCTGAGGATTTCCTGGACAAAAAGAGGATCAGGAGAACAGACCCGTTCATACAATATGCCCTGGTAGCTACCGCTATGGCTATAGAGGACGCCAGACTAACCATAGACGCAAGCAACGCCAGCAGGGTAGGGGTGGTGTTGGGTTCCTGCGCGGGTGGCATGAGCGTGTACGAAAAGAACCTTTGCGCGCTTTGCAGTGAAGGGGCAGACAAGGTCTCTCCTTTCTTTATTCCCGGATTCATTGCCAATATGGCGGCGGGAGAGGTCTCTATGGCATTTGGCGCCAGGGGACCAAGCAAATGTGTCGTTACTGCCTGCGCCACGGGTAACAATTGTATCGGCGACGCTTTTAGACTTGTACAATACGACGAAGCCGATGTCACGATTGCGGGAGGAAGTGATGCCTACGTTCTTCC
>Ga0209102_1001047_pt1 | contig 15694 bp, 12 predicted proteins | sample ConPoolayeHmetaG_FD_185483 | JGI IMG/M metagenome (GOLD analysis project Ga0209102, IMG submission 185483) | Hot spring microbial mat communities from California, USA to study Microbial Dark Matter (Phase II) - Cone Pool mat layer H metaG... ...
CTTTTTCATAGCCACCGTATCCGTCCTCTTCTAGAATTATACCCTTTCATAGCAGACCTCTCAAAGAAAGAAGCTGCTCTGATAATTCAATAAATCCTAATGTACTGTTCAACAAAAAGCCAGTTTGTGTCGCACATGACAACTCTGCCCCCCGGTCTTGCGCAAACACAAATCCCCAAGTCGCTCATTGGTTTAGCACCTGTAAACTAGCCTTGACAAGCTGAATTATGGCTCCAACCATCGGCCTCGACGCCCCATCACTTCTTTCAAGGAAGTTGTAATCGAAGTTCGGGCACACTTCTCTGAGCTCCACCCCTACCCATTTGGCTAGCTCGGCATACCCACGAGCTACCGTTCGTCCCTTCCCCAGACCTCAATGATCGTCAAGAGACCCTCTCCTCGGTCTATAATTGGCCAATATTTTATGAGGCTTCCGCTTGGGTCGCTATCTTCGTCGTATTCAGTTTCGAAGTGGCGAGCACGGTATCTATCACAATGTCGACATCAAGCCAAAGGCTTTTTGGTTGACTGCCTACCATGCTACCAGAGGTCGTGCGGGCCTTGCCGGTGAAACATATATAGCAGCTTGCAGGCAGTCAAGTTCACACTTGCTGCAAGATATACAGTCCTCAAAATATTTGATGATGGCCTTGTTGCTTTGCTCGTCTATTCTTATCACATCCATGGGACACCTATCGAAGCATATGCCACAGCCGTTGCATAATTTGGGGTCAATCCGCTCAATACTCACCTAACTAACCTCCCCATAATCATAAATTCGTCACCCTATCCAATGGCAATTGTGGTTACTCCCCAGGAAACCTCCTGGGATACCTCTCTTCGTAGGGCTTCGAGAGGTCGGGCCACCATTTCTCCGGGATTGGTTCCTTCCAGAGCTTCATACTGCCTTGCTCTTCTTTAAACTTCACCCAGGCTAGCCAGTTGGGGTCATCTCTCCGAGGATAGTCCTCCCGGTAGTGATTAGCCCGGCTTTCAGTTCTGAAGAGTGAACACCTCAAAATCATTTCGGCATTAAGAACTATGTTTTTAGCCTCGTGGGCCAGCCATAGCTCGTGGCTATCCCTGGCGACCAGCTTAGGGACAAGGTGATTGCTCAGGAACTCGATTATTGTCAGCGCTGCCTGCAACCGGTCCCCGCGTTTAATGTACTTAATAAAATACGGCATCATTGTGCTCTGAACTAGCTGCATCACCCACCTCGGGCTGAAGCCTCCCTGACGTTCCACAGGGGCATACATAATGTTCTTTAACCTTACTACCTCTTTCCTGTCTATTTCTGGCCGTTCCGCCTGCAAAGCATACTCAGCAGCACCCCGTCCAGCTCTGGCACCTGTGACCGCAGAGCCGGTGAGACCAAACCCAGGCGCGGGATGGTAGCCACCCAGATACCTTGTACCACAACATTCACCCGCAGCATAGAGTCCTGGAAGGCTGGTGGCACATTTTGTATTAGTAACCCATATACCACCTGTCTGGGAAGCCACGAGCATATGCCCGTTGCCACCTGAAGTTTGATATTTGCCACGCTGGGCCGGGTCAAAGTCTACTCGTTCTTTAGGGTATGCGTTCAGTTGCCGTTTGCGCATCCTGTCTATATCTTTGGGAGTAGCGTCGTCGAGGTCCCAAAATATCGGTCCTTTGCCAGCGTGAATCAAAAACTCCATCGTAAGGTCTAATTCATAGGTATTACTTGTGTCTATCTTTTCACCTGCTATGTTCCTGAAATTCATGAAGACGTTCTCAGCGGCTATAGCGCGTCGTCCACCATTGGTACGCGCAGCGGGCCAGGTGTAAGCAAACTCCTTGGTGGTGAGCTCAGCCCCAGCCCTATAAGCCATTCCATCCCCATCGCCTCTTGCCAAACTGCTGAACCCGGCACTTACGACGGTAGCCTTTGCTTTGAAGATATATGTGTCACCGCTGACTACCGAAAAGCCGATGGCTCCAACTATTCTACCGTCCTGCTTTAGCAGGTCAGTGACCATGATTTTATCCATGATTCTAACGCCGCTCTTCTCTGCCTGCCGCCTCGCTGGAGGTCCTGTTGAAGTCCCCCCTATGCGAACTATTCCAAATGGAGGGTAACTTTTTACATACGGGATATCTTCTTCATTTTCTACGGGAAAGTCAGCACCCCAGGAAACGAGGTCTTGGTACGTCGCCCACGAGTCTCTGAAGACAATCTCAGTCCATTCACGGTTGTTGACATACTCACCCTTTTTATTAACTGCATCTATACAAGCATTCAGGTCAAGCCCCCATTCAGGATTGAAAACCATGTACCCCAGGAGAGCATCGGCAGTAGAGCCTGTATAGCCGGCAGAACCCTTGTCGACAATGGTTACATTGAGTCCCTGCTCTCTAGCCTTGATTGCGGCAAAACAACCGGCAATGCCTCCGCCGATAACCAGAATGTCAGTCTCAACCACGTTTTCTACTGTCATCAGTCTTTCTCCCACCGTATTAAAAGCATAATACAAGTCCTTTTTCGAGGCAACTATACCATCTTCGATAATAAAAATAAAAATTATGAGTCAATTCGGACTCTTGACAGAGCCGCAGAATAAGGCTAGACTAATACACAAAAACAAGGAGGTGCCCTATCGAGATAAGACTACTAACCGCAAAAGATTATAGTCAGACTAAGAAAGGAAGTTAAAGGAGAATGAAGAAGATTATCTGGATGTTGGTGAGCTGCCTGATGGTGCTATCCCTGGTAATGGCATCCTGCGCCCCGAAAGTAGTGGAAAAGGAGAAGGTGAAGGAGGAGGAGAAAGCAGTAGTAACAAAAAAAGTGGAGGAGGTGAAGGTAGAGAAAGAGGTGGTGAAACCCACAGTTGAAGTGCCAAAGTATGGTGGAGAGCTTGCCCTCAGCGCAGTGATGGACCCCATCATTTTTGATGAACGTGGCAGCCCTTTTCATGCCAACGCTTATACACTCCAGTTGACTAACGAGGAGCTGGTGATAGGCGACTGGGCAAGGGGACCTGCCGGCACCGGTGAGGCTGATTTTACACTCACCGTCGGTGGGTTTAGATTCATAACCGGCTGTCTCGCCGAGAGCTGGGAGATACCTAAACTGGGTCATATCATTTTCCACATCCGCAAGGGGGTGCACTACGCTCTTAACCCCAACAGTGAGGCAAGCCGCCTGGTCAACGGACGGGAACTCACCGCTTATGACGTGGCAACAACGCTGAATGAATATAAAACCACCCCTGGGTCAGCAGCTTCTTATGCCGACTTTGTCAAAGCCACGGTAACGGCTCCGGACAAGTGGACGGTTGATATACAGATTCCGCCGCAGTACATGGAGGACATCAGTGTGACTATGGACTACGCCAGTATCTGTGCGCCGGAGGTGTGGCAGAAATACGGCAGCATGCGCGACTGGCGGAATTCCGTTGGCACTGGTCCCTTCATCCTGACCGATTATATTGCCGGCAGTTTAGTTACTTTGTCCAGGAACCCAAACTACTGGATGAAGGACCCGGTGGGCCAGGGCAAGGGGAACCAGTTACCCTACCTGGATGGTGTCAAGTTCGTGATAATTCAGGATAACTCTACTCGATTGGCTGCCCTTCGGACGGGCAAGATTGACGTCCTTCACGGCATTACCTGGACAGATGCCGGGAGCTTAAGGAACACCTCTCCGGCGCTGCTGGAAAAGAAGTACTATGGTACCGGAGGAATGGCAATATCCATGAGGACAGACAAGCCGGAACTGCCTTTCTCGAAAAAGGACGTCCGCCGGGCACTGATGATGGCCACTGATTTTGAGACAATAAAGAAGGATTACTGCGGTGGCGATGCCCAGATACTGACCTGGCCAATAATTTACCAGAAGGAATACGCGGATGCCTACCTTCCTCTGGAAGAAGCGCCGGCATCGGTGCAGGAGCTTTATGTCTATAATCCGGATAAGGCAAGGCAACTTCTCAAAGACGCAGGGTATCCCAATGGCTTCAAGACTAAAATCGTCTGCACCTTCGCAGGGGTCGACTACCTGTCAATAATCAAGGATATGTGGGCGAAAGTAGGCGTTTCGCTGGAGATTGACCCCGTTGAGGTGGGTGCCTTCACCGGCATCACCGCAAAGAGAGAATACGACCAGATGATATTTAGCGGTGCCGGGCTCGTGGCTAACCTGTATATCATGGAGACCCTCAGGGGGCACATTGCCTTCGGAAACCTTAGCCATATTAACGACCCGCGTTGTGAAGAAGCCTACACTAAGATGTGCGAGTTGAGTGTCTTAAACCCGACCGAAGCCAACCGGGTACACAAGGAGCTTATGTCTTATGTCCTTGACCAGGCATGGGCAATCCCGTACGTGACTCCCGCCTCGTACAATATGTGGTGGCCCTGGTTGAAGAACTATCACGGTGAAAGTGACCTGGGCCGCAGTAACTTCCCTAAGTGGGCAAGGTTTGTCTGGATTGACCAGGGACTGAAGAAGTCCATGGGGTATTAGCCCTGCCATTGCAGAGACAACCATTAAAGGAAAGGGCAAGATATGAGAGAACGGGGGTTTTCATCCCCGTTCTCTTTGTTCCTTTACTTGACAAGGGTGTGGTAGCAATATAAGCTTTCTTTAATTGGGCTAAAAAACAAGCTTTTGAAGGCTCACCACCTGGGTAAGAAATCTCTATATGAGGAGAGAGATGACAATTATAGAGAAGAGCAGAAGTCTAACGGAGAAGCTTGAAGAGGAGCCATTTGGTGGTTGCACTCTAAGGGTTAGAAAAGCAAGACAAAGAGTGCGCAGTACTGTGCCCAGCGTATGCCTTGAGAAAGCAAAAATCATGACTGAGGTCTTTATGAAGACCGAAGGCGAAGCCAGGGTAATCAGAGAAGCCAGGGCTTTCAAGGAACTATGCGAACGAGGGACAATTTTTATTCAGGATGACGCACTAATTGTTGGTCAGCCGGGGAGCAAGATACGTGCCGGCATCCTTAGCCCGGAACAATGTGGGATGCTTAGCGATGAACTAGATACAATATCAACCAGACAATACGACCCCTTTGCCATCACCGAAGAAGAAAAAAGGTTGTTCAAGGAGTTCATAGAACCATATTGGAAAGGCCAATCGTTACGGCGTGAACGGATAGCGACAGCACCCGAGGAATTGCACCAACTTGAGGAAGCTTTGTTAATTGCTCGTGTAGGTGCAGCGTTACCTATACCGAATTACGAGCTGGTAATAAAAACCGGGTTCAACGGCATAAGAAAAAGAATAGAGGAGAAAGTAGCTTCTCTAGATACGGCCACAATTGAGCACCGTGAGAAAATAGTGTATTTGAATGCCTTGCTTGTAGTCTGTGACGGAATAGTCAGGCTTGCTAAAAGATATGCCCGCCTGGCGAGAAGAAAAGCTGGCGAAGAAAAGCAGCCTCAGAGGAAAGCCGAGCTGGAGAAAATAGCTGAAATTTGCCAGCAAGTACCCGCTAACCCGGCTAGAAGTTTCTGGGAGGCTCTGCAATCACTGTGGTTCTACCACGTTTGTTTGCGGATGGACAGCTCTAGTCCTTATAGCCCGGGGCGTATGGACCAGTACCTGTATCCGTACTATAAGAAGGATATAGAAGAAGGAAGGCTTACAAAAGAAGAAGCACAAGAGCTATTAGAGTGTTTATGGGTGAAATTTTCGGAGTTGAACCTGCTTTCAGATAAGCGTTTTGCTTCTTTCGTCCCCGGATATCCGACATTTGAACAGGTATGCTGTGGAGGAGTAACCAAGAACGGAGAAGATGGCGTAAATGAGCTTTCCTACATGATGATACAAGCTACCATGGACGTAAGATTACCCTGGCCGAACCTGGCAGTAAAATATAACAAGCAAAAGAACCCGGATTCATTTTTGCACAAGGCGACTGAGCTAGAGGCGCTTGGTACAGGACATCCACAATTCTACAGTGATGAAGCTGGCATAAAATATGCCATGGATATAGGCATACCCTTTGAGGATGCCTATAATTGGAGTCCATCCGGCTGCAAGGATTTGGCAATAATGGGGAAAATGGGTGGCGTGCGTGTCCCGGTGTCAATAAATATGGCAGCTGCTGTTGAACTTGCCTTGCTTAATGGTGTCGATAGGTTCACAGGCTCCCATCTGCCAGTGCCTCAAACGGGCGACCCCAGGAGTTTTGAAACCTACGAGGAGTTCAAAGAAGCCGTTAAGAGGCAGCTGGCATACCTGATAAAAAAGGGAGCAGAGCTTGCTCTGGTAATCGAGGCGACGATACGAGAAGAAAGGCCGGAGCTCGTAACTTCATTAAGCTTTGAAGACTGCATAGAGAATGCCAGGGGCTATCTGTCTGGCGGAGCAAAATACAATCCGGGTCCTGAACTCGTCATGGTGGGGAATGCCGATGTTTTTAACAGTCTGGCCTCTGTCAAGAAACTGATATATGATGAAAAGAAATTGACCTGGGAACAGCTTCTGAAAGCTCTGGATAACAATTTTGAAGGCTACCAGGAAATACGAGAAATGTGTCTGGCAGCTCCAAAGTATGGGAATGATATTTCAGAAGTTGATGAAATAGCGACGGAAATGACCCGATTTTCGGCTGAAGAGGTCAAGAAATATAGAGGACTAAGCGGAGGGGGGAGGGTAGCCGTGACCACCGCTGCCGCCTGGCATATCTGCCACGGCACGCGAGTGGGAGCTCTGCCTTCAGGAAGAAAAGCCTGGATGCCACTGGCCGACGGAATATCGCCAATGCAGAGTACTGATAGAAAAGGACCAACCGCGGCCTTAAAGTCTATTTCAAAATGTTGTCTTGACCTATATCGTTCACCATTGTTAAACATGAAGCTTGAGCCATCACTCTTCCGGGACGAGAGGGGGTTAGGAGACTTTATGGCTCTTATGAAAAGCTGGCATGACCTTGGCCTGTATCATGTTCAATTCAACGTAGTCTCCCCAGAGACACTGAGAGAAGCTCAAAAAATCCTGACAAATATCGCGATTTGATGGTGAGAGTATCGGGCTACTGTGCCTATTTTGTGGACTTATATAAGGACATCCAGGACGATATTATAGCGAGGACTACATTTGAGGCATCACGCTAATAATATCTGACTGACAAGGAGACCAAGCCGTCTGTTCGGTTCCTTCACTCAATAATAGAGTGGCACCTTTTACTTTGAGAGCAAGGTCAAGATACTGTAACTAGGTAACCAGAGCGGTTGACAGACCTGCTACCACTCTTGTAGTGGAACTGGTTTGCCAGAAAGTCAAGAACACACTCTAACATGCATGGTAAAAGGAATAGTACTAAATATTGAAAGATTTGCTATTCATGATGGCCCAGGTATCAGAACTGTGGTATTCATGAAAGGCTGTCCTCTAAAGTGTTTATGGTGCTCCACTGTTGACGGTCAAGATATATCGCCGGAAATGGAATACTTTGTTGACAAATGCATTAAGTGTCAAAGATGTGTAGAAGTCTGCCCTAATGGAGCAATCAAGCAATCGAATGCTGATGAGATAATAACTGACCGGCGCTATTGTGATAATTGTGGCAAGTGTGCTGAGGTATGCCCTACTGGTGCAAGGCAAATTGCCGGAGCGGAAATGACAGTGGAGCAGGTATTAGAAGAAGTGGAGAAAGACTCTTTATTCTATGCGAATTCCGGTGGAGGTGTTACGTTAAGCGGCGGTGAGCCGACAATGCAAGCCAGGTTCTCCCTGGGCATTCTTAAAGCTTGTAAGGAAAGAGGTATCCATACCGCTGTGGAAACGTGTGGTTATGTGAGATGGGAGACCTTGGATGAGATGCTAAAGTATTTAGATTTGGTATATATGGATATTAAGCATATGTCACCCGAGGAACATAAGAAACTCACCACAAAGAGCAATAGACTAATCTTGGAGAACGCCCGGAAGATGACGACGAAATATACGGCTAAACCGCTCATTATACGAATACCCGTGGTACCGGGCTACAATGACTCTGATGAAAATATCATCGCCACGGCACAATTTGTTCGTCAATTAAAAGGAGACCATAAAATTGAGCTTTTGCCATATCACAGATTAGGAGTCCCTAAGTACAGGGCTGTATCTAAGGAGTACCCTCTGTCTGATTTAGAACCCCCGTCTGAAGACCGTCTGCGTGGCTTGGAAAAGCTTGTTAAATCGTATGGTGTCGAGTCCCAAATAGGGGGTTAAGGTCAAGCCAAGGAGGCAATACTATGGGAATAATAAGTACATTAGAGAAAATCGTTGGCCCCCATAGAGTCTCAAGCTCTGAAGCCGTTTGCCTGAGCTATTCATATAACTGCTTTTTTGGCAAGGATATCGTAGTGAAGCCAGACATCGTAGTCATGGCGGAAACTGTGGAACAGGTCTCGGAAATAGTAAAGGCAGCAAATCAGTATAGGATACCGGTAACACCTAAGGGAGCTGTTGGCGGAGCTGGGCTCGGTGGTCCTTTGAAAGGAGGAATCCTGCTCGACCTGGCTCTTATGGATAGGATAGTACTAATTGATGCTACTAACATGAAAGCAGTAGCCGAAGCTGGATGTAGCTTCTTCAAGCTATCACAGGAATTATTTAAGAAAGGTTTAATGCTGCCGACAGCGGCGTATGGCCCGGGACCGAGCGTGGCGGCGTCAGCGATAACTCCAGCCAACGGCTTCGGTGAAACCAGGTACGGACCAAACATAGACCTGGTAGAAGGCTTCGAGGTTGTCCTTCCCTCCGGTGAGACAATTGGCGTGGGGTCTATGGCCTATTTCGACAGCGATTTTGGGCCATATTACCGTTATATCACCGGACCAGACCTCGTGGGACTATTCACGAGGTCTAACGGCGCCTTCGGCATCGTAACAAAAGTTGCCTATCGATGTCTGCGCCGGCCAAAACAGTGGGCTTTTCATGCCTATTGCTGGCCCTTAGAGAAGGTAGAAGAGTTCACCAAGGCGTTGATGGGAGCGGTAGCTGTCGAGGTGTTTGATGTCCACATCAATGATAAAGGGAGGCTCCGGGGGATGGGGCCCTTGCTGCCCGATAATGCTAACCTTGTTCTCATATTTATCGTAAACGCAGAGAACGAACTGGAGTTAGAGGGCAAAGAAGAAGTCATCAAGGGAATATGTGAGACCCACGCCGGCACTTATGTGCCGCGGCTAGCTGAGGATTTTCACACCCACTGGCCAACCGACTTTTTCCCTCTGGGACACCGCCCCCCGAGTTCCACTCCGCTAACCAAGAGACCACGTCGCCACCTATACATCTTTGATGAAGAGATCTATCCCACCTCATGGTTCCCTGCATGCTACACTAAGCGAATGGAACTATGCCAGAAGTATGGATTGTGGGAAGCAGCTGGCTATGACGGCTTCGTCATGAGTCCCCAGGTGATATCGGCGCAGACGACGATCGGGCTTGATGACAGTGACCCGGATACCGTCGCTCGGTACCATAAATGTCAAGCCGAATTCAGAGACTGGTTTGGGGAAAGGGGAGGGACATTTCAATACCGCTTGCCCCCGTTAGTACCCGACTATGTCTGGACAAACCAGTCGGGAGCATTCAATCTTTTACGAAGTATAAAGGCGCTTCTTGACCCCAACAATATTCTGAGCCCGGGAACGTTCGAACTAGGAGTGTCGCGAAGTGAAGGAATTAAAGAAAACGAATCTAAGGGAGTTTAAAGAGAGCTGGACTCTATGTTCTCAGTGTGCCGGGTGTTATTATAGAGGGCCGATTGTTCCCCATAACTGGCGCAAATTGCCACCTCCTGAGTGGTCGTCCCCCCGGCATAAATGCCCTTCCTTCGAGTATTTCCACTTTCGGGCCTACACTGCTGTTGGCAGAGGGAATCTGGCAATGGCCATTTTTGACGACAGGCAGTTCCCGGTCACGGATGACCTGATAAAGATTGTCTATACGTGTACCAGCTGTGGTATGTGCTCAGAGATTTGTCCGTCGTCTCAGCCACTCACAGCTATATGGGCTTTAAGGGAAGAACTGGTACAAAGAGGCGCACCGCGGCCAAAGCCAGTAGAGAGGATGGATGCTAACATAGAGAAGTCTAATAATATATTTGGTGCCAAAAGGCTGCCAAAAGTCCTCACGGGGATACCGGCTAGAGGCGCAAATGTATACTTTGCCGGTTGTATAGTGCGCTTTCGGGAGCCTGAAGTTGCTAGGGCTGCAATCGAGGTCTTAAAGGCAGCCGGCATGGACATTGCTTGCCTGGGTGAAGAGGAGAAATGCTGTGGCTTTGTTTCGGGACATGACGGTAACACCTGGCTACTTGAAGAGAAGGCTGCTCAAAATGTTGAAATATTGAAGAACGCCGGGGCTAAACAGGTAATTGTCTCCTGTGCCCATTGCTACAAGACCTTAAAAATTGACTACCCGCTAATAGTTGGCACTCTCCCTTTCAAAGTGGTACACATTGCCGAGCTCTTGGCAGAGCTTATTGATACAAAAAAGGTCAGGTTTACACAAGAGCTTAGAAAAGAAGTGACTTATCACGACCCCTGTTTTCTCGGCAGGCATAGCCAGGTTTACGATGAGCCAAGAAGGGTTTTGGCGGGCATACCGGGAATTAAGCTTATTGAGATGGAGCGGAACAGACGGTGGTCCTACTGCTGTGGGTCTGGAGCAAAGATAACTTCGAGTTGTTACCCAGAATTCACCATAGCTACCACAAAAGAACGGTTACTGGAAGGTAAGCAAGCTGCCAGCACTATAGTGACTGCATGTAGCACCTGCTATTCTCATATGTATAGGTCGGTAAAAAAAGAGGGGATGGAACTGCAGATATACGACCTCCCGGTTCTGGTGGCAGAGGCGATGGGAATTTGACTAGAGCCCTACCCAGCCGCTTCGTTGTCCCGGGAGACTCTAACCCGCTCCCTGTTCCTGCTCTCGGCGACTGGTCTGGCTCTCTAAACCAGCGCTTCTCAGGAGATACAGCCATGAGGGCAATTCCCTCGGAAAGAGTCTTATCTAAAGCAGACCATCTTTATCTGAGCTTTTACTGGTTTTCGCTAAACTTCCACTGAGGGCAATGCTCACCGTTCTCCTGCCTGTTGAGGTGCTTGCCCGTTCCCCGGAAGCCACCAAAGCACTTTACCTAGGGCTGTGGCTCACATCTAAGTTGCACCTTTTAGCGGAGTGTTCAACCTGTTATGTCGGGAGCATTCCGAGTTTTTAAGTTTCCATGCTTTGGATAGCGAGCTTACCCTATCATTCTAAGGGCGGCGTGTATTTTTTTCATGAAATCGCAAGGTAATTGCGTGGTGGTAAAATGGGTTGGGGAAAAATGATTTCCCCTTGCAAAAATGAAGACTCTTGAAAGCCAAGTCGTTTAAACTAACCTTGACGGAGGTGAGTTATGGCCGAAGAATATATCCAGGTGTCTACGACAATTGAGAAAAAAGAAAATGCTGAAAAGATAGCCAAAACATTGGTGGAAAAGAGATTGGCGGCATGTATCCAGATACTTGGACCGATAGTTAGCACCTATCGGTGGAAAGGTAATGTGGAGACGGCGGGAGAATGGATATGTTTCATTAAAAGTAAGCGAGCTCTCTATGATAAACTTGAGAAAGCGATTAAAGAGATGCACCCTTATGAGACGCCAGAGATAGTTGCTATGCCTATTATCAGTGGTAGCAAAGAGTATCTGGAATGGCTTAATAGTGAACTCCAGAGTAGGTAGAAAGTACGGTGTTGGGGGCCACCCATCCCGGTGAGACCTGTCGGACTCTTGCTCGAAGTAAGAGTTATTCAAAATGTGCGGTTGAGGTCTCAATTGCTTAGATTACTTGAACGGATTAATTGTCCGAAACCCCTTGACAGCGGGGATAACATATAATATATACACTAGAAGCCTCGCAAAAGCCAAATTATGAGAGATTGTTTAGTAACTCCTCAAAAATCTCTATACCAAGGTAGCCAGCCAGGCTCGGAGAGGTTATACTGAGAGAAAAAGCTGGAGACTAAAGGATGGCGAAGGTAAGGGGCAAACAAATGTGGACTCTTACTTTGGCAACTTCTTTTATGGCCAGAAGGTGTCCCGGAACCTTCTCCCTGAGAAGGCTAAATGAAGTTACAGACTTATAGACTGGAGCCGCTTCACCAAGCGGTCCTTGGCTATTACCGGGCAAGAGTGAGGTAGGCCAGGCTTCCCCACTTGCTTGAGGCGGTTCTTTAATCAAGAGATACTTCATCAAGGCGTGGTTACCGGTTGGCAGATGACTTCGGGAGCTATTGTTTAATCAGGAGAGCAATGGACTACCCAGCTCAGCTAAGCTCTCCTGACCTTAACTGCCACGAGGCTGTTTAAGAATGAAGGCATATTTTGCGGCTCTTCAGGACATCTCTGAAGCTGGGAGATATCAAAACTCACTAAGAAGCTGGAGTAAAGCATTCTCAAATTGGCCGAAAATGAAGCTAAAATCAAAATCAAACAGCCTCGTCCACTCACAGGGGGTGCAGTCCAGACACACTAATACTCCGAATATCGTATTAGTTAATGGTAACCTAAAATAGAAATAAAAACACTACGTGTGGAGAAAGGAGCATAAACCAGATGAGCAAAATCATGACCATGCAAGAGGCAATTTCTAGGTATGTTAGGAGCGGAAGTTTACTCTTTATAGGAGGGATGCAGCACGGAGAGCCTTCTGCGGCGGTACATGAGATATTGCGGCAAAGAATAGACCATCTGGAAATAGTATCCTGTCTGACAATAACTACCAGCCTGTTAATCGGCGAAGGACGAGTGGACCGAATGTTCACCGGTTATTACGGTCAGGATATTAAAAGGTCCTACTGGCTGAGCAGAGCTAAGAGTATGGGCAAGTATCCCGTTTTCCAGGAATATTCTCACTTCGGTATCGCTCAAGCTCTCCTCGCCGGACAGATGGGTATTCCATATCTCCCAATCCGCAGTCAGGTCGGCTCGGACATGCTGAAGTACAATCCGAATATCAAGGTGATAGACGACCCGTTTACCGGAGGCAAGATCGGCGCTGTCAGGGCAATCGTGCCTGATGTGGGCATTCTACATGTGCAGCGCTGCGATAAGAACGGAAATGCGCAGAAATGGGGCTCTCTGGGGGTAGACGCCGAGGGAATCAACGCCAGCCGTACCGTGATAATAACCACGGAAAAAATCGTCGATAGTGATGTCATCCGTCGAGACCCAAATCGGACGATCATCCCCGGATACCGTGTCGCTGCCGTTGTAGAACAGCCCTGGGGGGCATATCCAATGCATTTGTCGGGATGCTATTCAGGCGATTGGCCAAGATTTCTGGCAAATCTCAATTCAGAAGATGGCTATCTTAACTACATGGAAAAGTTCGTCTACGGTGTTAAGAACTGGGACGAGTTTATGAAGCTGATGAGAGAGGCAAAAGGCGATGATTATTTTAAGAGACTTGAGGTGAAGTTAGAACCGAGCGAGCCGATATACACAGGCTGGGAGGTGAAAGCATGATGAGTCAAGAAAATCCAACTTTAGATTTTGATGCTAATGACCAGATGGTTATAGCCGCGGCTCATTTAATAAGAGACGATGACGTAGCGTACGTGGGAGTCGGACTTCCGATGTTGGCAGCCTTGCTGGCTAAACGCACCCATGCTCCCAACTTCACTATCGTTCTTGAGAACGGCATAATAAGGACGGGGGAGTTTGAATTACCTGGTGGTACGGATACGCTCGGGACTCAATTTCATGCTGATAAACTGGCCGGTCTGAATTACATCAGCTATCTCGGGCAGGCAGGCTACATAAATCTGGGGTTCATTGGTGCCGGTCAAATCGACCGATATGGTAATGTCAATGATACCGTGATAGGGGATTATCATAATCCTATCCACCGCTTTCCGGGGAGCGGAGGTGCCAATGATGTGATGAGTTTCTGTGCGCGCACCTGTGTGGTGCTGAACCAGACAAAGCGACGTTTCCCGGAGAGAGTGGACTTTATAACCTGCCCCGGTTTCTTTGACGGCAAGCCTGGACGAAGGGAAGAGCTGGGAATCAGACCGGGCACCGGGCCGGTAGCAGTGGTGACAGACCTGGGCTACTATGAATTTGAAAACGGTGAAATGGTGCTGAAGACAATTCATACCGCGTGCGGGGTTACGCTGGATAAAGTGAAAGCCGAGACCGGTTGGGACCTTAGAATATCTCCTGATTTGAAAGATACTCCTCCGCCCACAACTGAAGAGTTACGCATCTTACGTGAAATAGCTGCTCCACTGCTGGCATTTCACCGGGCGGTCGATCTGGAACCGAGATAAGGAGAAACACAACCGGGTTTTTCATAGATGAGGCGAAGAAGCGGTGGAGTGCTGCCCCGAGGTCAGCCATAATGTTGCCACAGAAGAGTTGCTTCTCGTCAGTCAAGTCCAAAGATCGATATGCCTCCAACATCTTGGCTTCCCGTCTTTAAAGGAATTTGCGCACGTCAGTCACTTTAACCGGCCGCTTAGGAGGGCGAGCAAACAGCATAATTACTGACACGGCTATGGCTATGACCAGCATAACCTGCAGGGCAAATAGGTAGCTGCCGGTGCGGTCGTAAATCCAGCCGACATAGACGGGCGCCAGCACTGAAAACGGCGTCATAATCATCGTCGTCATCCCCTGAATGGAGCCTAAACTCTTCCGCCCGAAGTAGCGCGCATTCAAAGCCGGATGCAGGATGGTATTGGCAGTGAAGCCTATATAGAAGGTGATGAGCAAGACCTGCGCCATAACCACCGTAGGGTCAAACAGGAAGCAGGCAACGCCAACCGCTATTATCACACAGGTTCCAGCCAGTAAAAAGCGCAGGTGGTGCTTACTGGCGCGGTCAGCCAGAAGACCTGCCAGCAGCCTCGTAGGCATAGCCGCAGCGCCGGCTATGGCGAACATTAACGCCGCCTTGACCGGTTCTATCTTCATATCGGTTAACAAAGGCATACCGTGAACCATAATGGGTGATGAAACTAGAGCATTCACAGAAAAGGCTACGGCAAGTAGCCAGTAAGCGGGAGTTCGTATCGCTTGCCTCAGGGTGAATTCTGTTTCCTGGGTTTCCTCGGCGTACTCTATTCCTCTGGTTATTACCTCGTTCGTATCCGCAGCCGATGTCGCTTCATTGGAGGCGCCGTCAGGGAGTAAACCGTAGTACTCAGGTCGCTGGGGTTTGACAAAGAGCACGATGAGCGGTATTCCCACAACCCAGGTTACTACTCCCCCCAGGACACAGGTCATCCGCCATTCTAGTATGCCGAGGAGCCAGGTAATTAATGGCAAGACCGCTATGGTAGCCAGCCCCTGAAAAACGGCTCTGATACTCAACGCTGTTCCTCTTTTCCTGACGAACCAGTTGGATATCGCCTTGTTTATTGGTATTGCCAGGGCGATATTAAGCCCGCTCGCAGCAATGCCCCCCCAGACCACATAGAAAGCCCACAGTGAGTTCACAAAGCTCATCAGAATGAACCCCAGACCCATGATGAAACAGCCGAAGACAATGACCCACTTCGGACCGTATTTATCGGTAAACCAGCCAGTCACCGGCGCTTCAAGCCCGCCTTCGAACCTGCCGATACCCGCCGCAACCGATGCTGCCGCACGACTGAGCCCCAGGTCATCAGCTATCGGCTTGAACATCGCTGAGAAGCCCTGGGTAATAAAGCCATGTCCCCAG
>Ga0209102_1001048_pt1 | contig 15693 bp, 17 predicted proteins | sample ConPoolayeHmetaG_FD_185483 | JGI IMG/M metagenome (GOLD analysis project Ga0209102, IMG submission 185483) | Hot spring microbial mat communities from California, USA to study Microbial Dark Matter (Phase II) - Cone Pool mat layer H metaG... ...
GTTTGTTCCAGCTCGACTTGAAAATCAAAAGCTCACAGTCATTATGAGCAACCCTCTGGACTTCTATACCATCGATGCCATCAGGCTTGCGACGAACTGTCAGGTTCAGGTCCTTTTGGGAAAGGAAAATGACATATTAGAGGTAGTGGATCGATATTATGGGCTTGATGAAACCTCCATGGGAAAGATCATCGAGGACATGGAGAGCATTCCTGAGTATCGGGCGGAAGAAGAAGAAAATATCGATCAACTCCGTGATATGGCCTCGGAAGGACCGGTAATCCGTTTAGTTAATCTGATCATTACTAAAGCGATTGAGATGCGGGCAAGTGATATCCATTTTGAACCCTTTGAGAATCAATTCCGGGTTCGGTACCGAATCGATGGAGTCCTCCACGATGTCGAATCCCCTCCGAAGAGGCTTCAGGCTGCCATTATTTCGAGAGTCAAGATTATGGCTAAGTTGAATATAGCTGAAAGGCGACTTCCTCAAGATGGACGCATTATGTTGAGGATTAAAGGGAAGGAGATCGATTTTAGAGTCTCTTCTATTCCTACCATTTATGGAGAGAGTCTTGTCTTGAGAATTCTTGATAGAGGAAGCACCCTTCTGGATATCGAGAAGTTGGGTTTCTCGCCAGAGACTCTGAGGGATTTTAAGGAGGTGATTCAAAGACCTCACGGAATCATTCTGGTCACCGGCCCCACAGGGAGTGGAAAGACCACCACCCTCTATTGCGCCTTGGAAAAAATCAATTCTCCTGAGAAGAAGATCATCACCGTAGAGGATCCCGTGGAGTATCAACTGAAAGGGATCAATCAGATTCAGGTCAAACCTTCCATAGGGTTAACTTTCGCCAATGCCCTTCGATCCATCGTTCGTCAGGATCCGGATGTGATTCTAATTGGCGAGATTCGAGATTCAGAGACCGCGGAAATTGCGATCCATTCGGCCCTCACTGGCCATCTTGTGTTTAGCACCCTTCATACCAATGATGCCCCGAGTGCCATTACCAGGCTCCTGGATATGGGGATGGAAGATTATCTCCTTTCTTCAACGATTATTGGCATCCTTGCACAGCGGTTGGTCCGAGTTGCCTGTCCTCATTGCCGATCTCCTTACACTCCCTCTTCGGCCATCTTAAAAGAGATGAGGGTTGATCCTGAAAGAGAAAGGGTCCATTTTTTTGATGTCCGAGGATGCGAGCATTGTTCCTTCACAGGATATATGGGAAGGACGGGTATCTTTGAATTTTTCAAAATCACTGAGGATATTCAAAGGCTCATCCTTGAAAAGAAAGGGTCTCATATTCTTAAAGAAGCCGCTCGAAAGAACGGGATGAAAACCCTTCGAGAAGATGGCTGGGTAAAGGTGAGACAGGGAATCACTACGATCCCAGAAGTCCTTCGAGTCACTCAGGAAGAAGAGATATTAAGTTAAATCAAGATGCCTGAATTTCTTTATAAAGCCGCCACTCCAAATGGTCAAACCATTGAAGGATTCATGGAAGGAAGGGATGAAGGGAGTATTGTCGAAAGCCTTCATCGGTTTGGTTATATTCCCATCCGAATTCAAACGGTCGAAAAGAAAGAACCTATTCTAACCCTATCCTCCTTCTTTCCCAAAAGAGTCAGCACAAGAGACCTTCTCGTGTTCACTCAAGAACTTTCCACCCTCGTGGCTGCAGGGTTGCCCATTGACCGAAGCCTTGGAATCTTGGGAGAGTTAACTGAAAATGCACGTTTAAGAAAAGGGATAAGGGAGATTTTGAAAAGAGTGGAGGGAGGAAGCTCCCTTGCCGAAGCCCTCGAAGCTCATCCAAAGATTTTCCCTAAACTCTATGTGAATATGGTTCGGGCTGGAGAGGTAGGCGGATTCTTAGACTCTGTTCTGTTGCGCCTAAGTCATTATCTTCAAAGCGTAAAAGAGATTAGGGAAGCCCTTCTTTCTGTCATGATCTATCCTTTGATCTTAACTTTCGTGAGTGGGATCTCCATCACGATTTTAGTCACTTTTGTGGTTCCGAGGTTTGCAAGAATCTTTTCGGATATAGGGCAGGCCATTCCCATGCCCACTCAGATCGTTCTAATCCTCAGCCACTTCGTCAGAAGTTATTGGTGGATGGGAGTAGGGTTCATCTTGCTCCTCTATCTTTTATTAAAGGCCTATACTCGAAATGAAGAGAATAAATGGCACTGGGATCGATTTAAGTTGAAATGGTTTATCCTTGGCGATCTTTTTCAAAAAATGGAAGTGGCTCGCTTTGCACGAACCCTCGGGACACTTCTTCAAAGCGGGGTTTCTATTCTCTCGGCTTTGGACTTGGTCAGAGAGATTTCACAAAATCGTGTCATTTCAAAGGCCATTGGCTATCTCCATGATCGACTGAGAGAAGGAAAGGGAATCTCTAAATCCTTGAACGAAACCACTGTCTTTCCCCCTTTAGCCATCCATATGATCGGCGTCGGTGAGGAGACAGGGAGGCTGGATGAGATGCTTCTTAGAGTGGCAGAAGTCTACGAAGAGAATGTCAGGAATTCAATGAAACGTTTAATTTCACTGATTGAACCGATGATCATTCTTATCATGGGAGGACTGGTTGGGTTTATTGTGATTTCCATGCTTCTGGCCATCTTCAGCATCAATGAAATTCCTTTTTAACGAAGAGATGGAGCGAATTAGATGGGAAAGGGAAAGAGAATAAAGAAGAGAGGGTTTACCCTCATCGAACTCATGATTGTGATCATCATTATAGGCCTTTTGGCAGGGCTGGTTGGTCCAAAGCTCTTTGGTAAACTGACCCAGGCAAAACAAAAGGCCGCCAAAGCCCAGATCGAACTCTTTGGCACAGCCCTGGATGCCTTTAGGCTGGATGTCGGGAGGTACCCCACGACCGAGGAGGGACTGAAGGCACTCAGAGAGAAGCCCTCAGGCGTAGAAGAATGGAAAGGTCCTTATCTCCCTAAAGATATTCCTCTTGACCCTTGGGGGAGACCCTATATCTATAAATGTCCAGGAGATCATGGAGAATATGACCTTCTCTCTTATGGACTGGACGGGGTGGAAGGAGGAGAGGGGGAAAATCAGGATATCGTGAGCTGGAAGGACACGAGCAAATGAAGAGAAAGGGTTTTTCAATTCTTGAACTTCTCTTGGTCCTTTTTATCTTCAGCCTTTCGATGGCTCTGGCTGCCCCATCCCTTTCCAAATTTTATAAGACGGCTCAACTCAAAACGATAACCCAGAGGATTTCTGCGATCCTTAGACATAGTCGAAGTGAAGCGATTCATCGGGGAGAGATTTATCAGATCCTTTTTGATTCCTATTTGAAGGAGGTCAAGATTCGATCCCTCCGCCTTTCGGAAGCCGAACCGGAAGAGAAGAAAGACCAGAAAAGACCCATCCAAACCTTTTCCATTCCCAAATGGATGGATTTTCGGGAAATCAAGATTCCGCCCTCTCTTTATCCCTCAGACCATCCTGCAATTGAATTCTATCCCAATGGAAGATCCAATGGGGGTTCGTTCATCCTCGAAGGTGGGAATCATCAAGGATATCTTATCCAAGTCCATTTTTTGACGGGAATGGTAACGATTCGAAAAGTCTAACTTAAGATGGGAAAAAAATCAGGGTTTACGCTCATAGAGGTGATCATCAGCATAGCCCTTCTGGGGATGGGATTGATGCTGATTATTGAACTTTTCTCCGGGGGTCTTCGACTGGGAAGAATCTCTCAGGAGTATACTCGAGCCACCCAGTATGCTCGTGCAAAGATGGAAGAACTAAGTTTAAAGCCTCCTAAAGGAGAGGGAGTGGAGGAGGGAGTGTTTGATTCCACCTATCACTGGAAGATAGAGACAAAGAAGATCGAACTTCTCCCTGTCGCAAAAGAGACCGATTTTAAACCCCCATCGGATCTCGTTCATATAAAACTGGAAGTGTTTTGGAAATCAGGACTGAAGGATAAATCCATTCAGATAGAATCCTATCGTATCCTCAAGGAAGAAGGGGATGAAAAGGAGGGTTAAATTTCCCAAGGGTCAACGAGATTCAGGACTGACCCTGATTGAAGTCATCGTCACTCTCACCGTAATGGGGTTAATCGTGGTGATTCTTTTTTCAGCCTTTCGTCTGGGTCTTTCTGCTTGGGATCGAGGGGAAACCGTAAAAGAGGAGGATCAAAAGGTGAGAGTTCTATCGGAACTCCTTTCGAAACAGATAAAATCAGCCTTTCCCTATCGAGTTCGTACGGAGAAGGCTGAAGGAGATTATCTGGCCTTTGAAGGAAGATCCCAATCCCTGAAATTTGTCTCCTCCCTTCCGATGAAGCGAAACCGATCAGAAGGGTTCGTTTACACCCTTTATCAATATGAGGAGAACGGGACAGAGGGGGGGCGTCTCCTGTTTTATGAGGAGAGGGCTCTTCGTAAAGGGTTCTTTGAAGAAGAACTGAAGAGGGAGAAAGCAGAGATCTTGATCGAGGGAATTTCGAAATTCTCCTTTGAGTATTATCAAGAAGAAGATTCTTCGAAAAACCAGATGGGGGAGTGGTTTCAAGAATGGGATGGGAGAGAGAAGAAAGAATTGCCGAAGGCGATTCGAGTTAATCTTTCTTTAAGAGGAAGAGGAGGAGAGACCTCCTTTTCTCTTCTTCTTCCTATCTCGGCTTACCAATTTGAACAGATAAGAATTCCTTCGATGATTCGTAGAACCCTTCCAAGGGGAGGTCCATGAATCGTAAAAAGATCCAACATTCTCATTTTGAATTAATGAACCAAAGAGGGATCGCCCTTTTAATGGTTCTCTGGATCATTGCTGGTTTATCTGTCATCGTATTGGAGTTCTGTTTCGGGATGAGGACAGAGGTCCATATCACGAATCATTATAAAGAGGAGTTGCAACTTTACGAAATGGCGAAGGGTGGGGTTTATCGGGCGATCGTGGAATTGATATATAAGCAAGATCCAAGGATTCAACAGAAGCGAAAGGCACTGGATTCAGAAGAACTTAAACCGGAGGAAAAGGAATGGATCACGGATGGAAGGCCCTATCTCCTCTTCTTCGATCAGGGAAGATGTGAGATCAAGGTGATGGGGGAAGATGGGAAGGTGAATATCAATATCGTATCCGAGAGTCTTCTTCGTAAAATTATTGGGAATCTGGGTCTGGAAGGAGAAGAGAGGGATATCATTGTGGATTCCATCATGGATTGGAGAGATCCGGATGATTTTTACCGTCTTAATGGGGCTGAAAACGACTATTATCGATCCCTTTCTGAACCTTACGAATGTAAAAATGGCCCTCTCGATTCCCTTGAGGAGCTTCTGCTGGTCAGAGGGATTACCCCGCAACTCTTCGATGGAATCAAAATGAAAGAGGAAGAGGATAAAGAAGAAAGGGTTGGTCTAAAACATATTTTTTCCATTTATGCCTCGGGGGAACAGTTGGATATCAACAGTGCCTCTCCTCTTGTGATGAGAATCGTTTTAGGAATCCCAAAAGAGATGGTTCAGCTTATCTCTAAGGCTCGAGAGGAGAAACCGTTTGAGAATCAGATGGACCTCCTTCGAAGGGTTCCAGAGTTGAATCCTTTTATGGGAGAGATTGGAAGATATATTACCTATAGAGCGAGAAGCCCTTATTTTACCATAGAATCGAAGGCCACAGGGGCAGAGGGCAAGTCCGCTCGAGGATTGAAGGCTATTGTGAGGATAGACTTGATGGATAAGAATAAATATAGAATTATTCAATGGGTCGATTCCATTTTTTAAAAACAAGAGGAGTCTCTGGTGCTTTTCAAAAGGGCTTTTGGGATCGATTATAGAACAAACCGTCTCATTTTAATCCTTCTGGAGAAGTCTCTTGGAGGGGTGAAGGTTTTAAATTATTCTACCCATGAGCTTCCTCCTGAGGAAGAAAAGGAGGAGCGGGAGGCACGAGTGATTGGAGCCATCAACGAGTTTGTGGCCAAAAACCATATTCGGAAAGAACGGGTATTTCTGTCCGTCCCGAGAGAGAAGGTCATTGCTCGATTTATCCGGCTACCGGTGGCAACCCGAGAAAATTTGAGGCAGGTTGTAGAATACGAGGTGCCTAAATTCACCCCTTTCAAAAGTAGTGAAGTCTATTTCGATTACATCCTTCTGAGGGAAGACAAGGATTGGCTAACTCTTTATAGTGTATTTATAAAGAGGTCAGAGATTGAGTCCATCCTCTCCCTTTTGAAAAAGATCGGGATTCGGCCTATCGCCATTCAGACCTCCTCCATTTCAGCCTTAAATCTATTTTTATGGAATAAAAAGCCCGAGAGAGGGGAATACTCTATTCTTATTGATTTTAACGACCCCTTTTTTGAGATCCATCTGCTCCAGGGAAAAGATTGGCAGGAAAACTATCATCTTTTCCTTCCAGAGAGCCATTGGTTCTCCGAAGTTAAAAGAATTCTCCATTTATCAGGACTTGAGTCTCCGAGTCAACCCTCCTTGAGCTTCTATATTTATGGAATCGATAAAGAGAAGAGGAGGGGAGAAGGAATCTCAGGAGGAGAGAGTAAGTTTTTCTCTCCCCCTATCCACAAAATAAAAAATCAAAAAGACCCAGATTTCCTATGGGCTAACTATTCTTCTATAGGTCTTCCCCTGAGCGGTTTGATAAAAACACCACTGACCCTGAACCTTCTTCCTGTCGAAATGTGGGAGAAGAAACGAAAGATAGGAAGAGTCCTCTTGCTTATTCTCTTGGGAGTGGCTATTCTTTTTGGTGCGAATCGTGGAATCAAAGCCTATCTTGACTACCGCCAGGAGTGGTTCTCCACGACGGAAGAGTTAAAAAAGTTGAAACCCGAGGTTGAAGCCATTGAGAGATTGCAGAAACGGAAGGAATCCCTAATGAAGGAGATCGCTGAGTTCGAGAGGATTCGATTGGATGAGATAAGTAAGATAGAGATCCTCAAGGAGCTGACCCAACTTCTTCCAGAGACCGCTTGGATTTGGAATTTGAAGTATAAGGGTAAGGAGATAGAAATAAGTGGATTTGCCGATTCTGCTTCGGACCTGATCTCTCTGCTGGATAAATCACCCCTTTTTGAAAAGGTTGAGTTTCTTGCCCCGGTAACCAAAGAGCGGCTGATAAGGCCTGAAGGTCCTCAAGAGAAAGAACGATTCAGAATTAGGGCAAAAATCGAAACAAGGAGGATCGGTCCTTGAAGTCGATCTTTTCCTTTAAGAGATGGAAAGAGTCAAAGAGGGGTTTCTTCTGGATTTTAATCGGGGTTGTCTTTTTGATCCTTCTCCTCGTTGAAGGAATCCTTCCCCTCATCGATGAAATGAAGAGGACTCAGGAGGAGATCTCTATCAAAAAGATGACCCTTGAGCGATATGTAAAGGTTCTTCAAAATCGAAAAGGGGTTGAAGAGGAACTGGACCGGGCTCAAAAGCAACACGAGGCTCTCCAGAAGAGACTTCTTTTAGGAGAGACTCCTCAACTCGCTTCCGCTCATCTTCAGGAAGTCGTGAAGAAGATTTTAGAGCGGAATGGAATGACCCTCCGAAGTTTCAGGATTCTCGAACCCAAGGAAACCCTTTCTTACCAGAAGATTTCCATCCATATTGACTTTAACCCGGTGAACAATCTTCTCAGCCTGATCCAGTTTATCCGTGAGATTGAAACTCATGAAAAGGAACTGATGATCTCTGAGATGGATCTCATAGTTCCCAATGTGAGAAATCCCAATCAAATTCAAGGAAGTTTCGTCATAACAGGATTAATGAAGAAGGGAGAAACGAAACCTAAAGAGAAGGGAGGATGATTCAATGAAGTGGCGAATGCTTATGATGTTTTTCCTCGGAACCACCCTCAGCCTTCTAACCTTGGATATTCAAAGCTTTTCCGTTTCGGTGGAAAAAGCCCCCGAGCAAGGATCGATCAAAAAGCCTGAAGAAAAACCTTACACCACACTGGTGGAAAAGAATATTTTTAGCCCCGAAAGAAAAGAATTTCCCTTTTTCACTCCTTCCCCAATACCTGGATCCATTCAAAAACCTCAGGTTCGTCCTCAGGTCATTCTGAGTGGCATTACCCTTGCAGGAGAATATCAGGCTGCCACGATTATTCAAATAGGGAAATCGGTTGGCAAAGGGGAAAGAGAAACACTGATCCTCAAACTGGGAGAGAGAATAGGGGAATATAAACTCACAAAGATTTTACCCGACCGGATTGTTCTGGAGGCTGAAGGAGACCAGTTTGAAGTTCTCCTTTATGATCCAACCAAACCCAAAACGAGGAGGATAGTTAGGACAGAAAGTAAGCCAACTACGGTGACAACGAGTCTTCCAGGGCCATCCCCAATACCCGCTTCTCAACCCTCTTCACCTATTCCAGGAACTTTACCCATAGAGAAAAGAGAACCAGCAACGCCGATAAGTTCCTCTCCAGCCCCAGGATCTGAGAGGATGGTTACGCCTCCAATGCCGACTCCAATTCCTCAATTCTCTACACCTTCGACGCCTCCAACCTATTCGCCAAGAAGAAGGGTGCCTCTCCCTGCTATGCCCACAACGACTCCACAGAGCCATTCAAATGAACCAGGAGGTCCATAATGAGGAGAGAATTGATGTTGAAGAATGGAAATTTTTCAAAGATGTTCCTGATATTCCTTTTGATCTTGGGATTAAATAGTTGTACTTCGCTTCTCCCTCAGACCAAAAAAACTCCTTCTTCAAAAGAAGTAAAGGAGGAGCGATCCATTCCTCCTAAACCTATTATAGAAAGAGCCTCACCGACTCTGCAAGCCTCCGAGCCCTCACCAACCCTTGAGAAAAAGTCTGTCCCTGAAATGGTTCAAGCTTCTCCGATCCAACCCACCCTGTCGCCTCCAAAGCCAACCCCTCCTGCTTCACCAGTGATCTCCCCTCCTATGAAAAGATCGGAGACAAAGGCAGGCCCTGGGGTCGTCTTTAATTTTGATAATGCAGATCTCTATGAAGTGATTCGGGTCATGGCAGAGGTGATGAAGATCAACTATGTGGTGGACCCAAGGGTAAAGGGGGTTGTCAATATTCGGACCGCAGGTCAGATTCAATCCGATGAAGTCTTCTCGGTCTTTCAAACCATTCTAAGGCTCAATGGAGCCATTGCAGTAAAAAAGGAAAACCTTTATGAGATTGTTCCTTTTGGAGAGGCAAAAAAATTATCCATTACTCCAACAGACCGGATCGAGCCGGAGAAATCTCTTCCTGAAGGAAGATATACGATTCAAATTATCCCATTAAAATATATTCCTGTTTCAGAGATGTCAAAGATCCTTAAACCTTTTCTCTCCGATGGAGCGGATATCGTGGAACATCCCCCCCATAATATCCTCATCATTGGAGATGTGGCTTCCAACGTGAACAAGGCCCTGGATATCATCTCGCTCTTTGACCTCGATATCTTCACGGACTTAAGGGTAAGAATCTATCCCATTCTCAATGCCGATGTTACAGAGATTGCAAAGGAGATGGAACGGATCTTCTCCTCCTTTGAGGTTTCTACCAAATCAGCCCGAGGCATAGGCATTACCTTTACTCCTATTACAAGGATCAATTCTCTTTTGGTCGTCAGTTCCATTCCCAATATCTTTGAGAAAGTGGAGGGATGGCTGAAGGCCCTCGATAAAGTCCCGGAAGAAGGGACAAAGATGAGTGTTTTCGTCTATTATGTCCAGAATGCAAAGGCGAAGGATCTGGCTGATGTGTTAAAACAGCTCTTCGTCGGAATAAAAGAGAAGAAGGAAAAGGTGACTCCTCCAGAACCTACCCCTCGTGGAGTGAAACCTACTCCCGCTCCTACTCCACCTGCGGCCTCAAAGGAGGAAGCCCCTCCCGTTCCAGAAGGGGAGATCAATATTGTTGTGGATGAGACGAACAACGCCTTGGTGATTAAAGCCTATCCAAGGGATTATCGCTTAATCCTGGAGACCATTAAGAAACTGGATATCTATCCCCGACAGGTTCTCATAGAGGTTCTTTTGGCTGAGATTACACTCGATGATGAGAGCCGATATGGCCTGGAATTTATGAAACTTCTCGATACCGCCTCTCATGGACGATACCAGCAGACCTTTGAGTTTGGTCCTGCCACGGTCTCGGGAATTGGACTTAAATATTCGATTGTGGAAGCAGCTGGAAGATTTTCCGCAGCCATTAAAGCAGCAGCCAAAGATGAGAGACTTAACGTGATTTCTTCCCCCCATATTCTTGCTTCTAATAATAAAGAAGCAAAGATTCAGATTGGATGGTCCCAGCCCGTCCTTACCACAACCTATACGACCACTGCTACGGCAACGACCAATGTGGTAGAGGGAACGATTGAGTATAAAGATGTAGGGATTCTTATTACCGTGACTCCAAGAATCAGTGATGGTGGACTGGTAACCATGGAAATCACTGTTGAAGATAGTAAAGTGGAGACTACCGCGCTTGGAAGTCTACAGAATATCCCCTATTTTACCAAGAGGACTGCAAAGACCGTTCTTTCTGTTCTGGAAGGTCAAACCATTGTGATCGGAGGGCTGATGGAAGATACGAAATCCAATAAAAGATCAGGGATTCCCCTTCTCAATAAAATTCCAATTTTAGGTCCACTCTTCGGAGTTCGAGAATATCAAAAAGAGAAGAAGGAGTTGATCCTTCTGATGACTCCACACATTATCACGGATCATCTTACATCAAGGGCCGTCACCGAAGAGTTTAAAGAAAAAGTCGAGGGTCTTAAAAAGGAACTCGAAAGGTGGAAAGAGAAAAAAAGGTAATGAATCTATCTTTTAAATGGAGCTAAGTAAAATTTTATTCAGAGCCTTTCATTCAATTTTTCGGGATGATTTTTCACCCAACGAATATAAGCCTCTCTCATTTTCCTCAGGTCACCCAATTGCTCCTTACAGATTCTAAATAATTCTTCTTCTCCGATCTCATGATAATAAAAATGAACTAAACGGTTTCGATATCCTGCTAAAATCTTTAAAAGTTCAACTTCAGAATGGGAGAGGATGCCCAATTCACCCAGCCTTAGGGCGATCTCTTTATATTCACTGACCCCGATTGCGAATCCTTTTGCTAAGATGTGGCGTCCAATATCTAACAAGGCTTCAATGCTCCTTCTAAGGCAGGATTCTGCGGTCCACAGATTTCGTCTATCCCCCATAAATTCTTTAAAACTTGACAAAGGGAGGGATTCTATCTCTCCGATCATCCTTTCCACTAAGTCCAAACGGTCTGCAATGACTTTCTTAGAAATGAGGCCAGGGGTCATTTTTCTTCTCCAAAAATGAGGCGTTCTCTTTCCCTCTCAAGCGGAATCTGGTCCCCTGCCCTTCGAAGGAGATAAAGTTCATATTCATCGGCTTCCACTTCATCAAGTGAAAAGAGCCTTTCCCCCCGAATGATCTCTACTGAAAGAAATGGGTCTGCTTCGTGAAGTCCAACCACATCTACTCTTTTGGCTCCTAACATTTCTTCAAGGCGCAGGGCTAATAAAACCTTCTCTTTAATGGTGAGTCTTTTCCCCTGAATCGGCTTTATTCCTATATCCACATCCGATTCACTGAAAGAGATATCTACCCCTTTTCTAAAGAAATTTGCGACTTCTTTGGATTGACTTCCAAAGACATAAAGGATCGCTATTCCAAATTCCTTGCAAAGATTCTCAATGAATGCTTTTCTTTCTTTCAATTTAATCATCATGATTTTCTTACTCCAAAAGTTGTTCAAGACTCTAATATTATGGATCTTATTTTCTGTTTCTAATATAGGATTCAATGGTTTCTATAAAAGAAAGGAAATCATCTTTATTCTCTCTAACCAATGAGAGAAGTTTTTCATCGGAGATAAACCAGTATCTATGGATGAGAGAATTTCGAAAATCAAAAAATGGTCTCAATTTCCGTTAAGCGAAGCCTCAGCAAGCAATCCACTACACTCCCGATATTTTAAAGAGACGTATTCAACCACATCCGTTCTAAGATCGGGGTTATTGTCAACGATGAGTTTTCCTTCTTTGAAAATTCTTTTAAGGAAGGTAAAGGGAGCATGATTGAGTATCTTTACATCAAAAAGATCGGCTGGTAACCCCAAGCCTCTTTGTTTAGCGGTTTGGGATAATGTCGTCTGAATATCGGAGGAGATCAAGAAAGGGTTTTCATCTGGATTCTTAACATAGATTCCAATATCAATATCCCTAAACGTTTCTTCTTTTACAAATGAGCCATAGAGATAGGCAAAAACGAGCCTATCGTCTTTATTAAGGACATCTTTTATTAAATGGATAACCCTTTCTTTTTCCATTTTTAATTTACCCATTTAAATATTACCGGCTTTTTGACTATGTCGTACTCAGGATATCTTCTCAATAAATTTTTCTGCCGCCTTTATATAAACTTTGACCGCATCAACATCGTAAATAAGTCCTCTATAATAGCCCGCAATATGTAAGGCATCGTAGAGTTTTTCGAATTCTCTTAAAATTTTACCATTTCGTGCTGAAAAATATTTTTGCAATACTTTTCTATAAGCATCTACGGATTTGGGGAGCTCTTTTTTTGTTAAACCAACTTTATTAATAAGGTATTCATTAATAGCCTCTAAAATAGCGAGATAGGCCGTAGCAAATGCTTCTCGCACAGGCTTAATATCAATATAAGTATTATCCTCAATAGGAACCGACTTCAATATCTCCTTTGCATTCTTTAAATATCTTAATGCCTCTTTCATTGTACCCCTTGGTTTTTAAGAATTCGTCTATCTTGAATAAAAATGTATTAGAAAAATACAAACCTGTCAAATTAAAATTCAGGAATACGGTAACCCCTCCTCTTCATCCTCTCCTCATATTAACCTCATTCGCATCCGATGAGTTTTGGAACTGCCCCTGTCGGGCTTAAATTTATTTCCACCCTTCAGCGATGGATTACGAGATACTTGTAAAAGTTGGATCCAAACTTTGCATTAAAGCATTGATCAGTTTTTAACTCAATTTTCCCATGTTTCTAATTTTTAAAAACCAATCTTAAGGGTGTCGGGATTGAAATCTAACGGCAATCCTTCTGGACGAAGGATTGCCCATTCCTCTTTGAAGTGGGATGGAATTAGTGTAAATCGTCTTTTTTGTTTGAGCCGGTAAATGGAAAAATCCTTATGATCAAGGGTGAATATTTTAAAAATCCTTAGAAAGTCTGCAACCGCTACTAAGGACGCATCGGCTAAATCCATGGGTAGATTCTGATATTGTTTCATTAACTCATGGCATCGAATAAGAAGTTCTTTTTCCATGGGATAAATTTCGATGCCACCCCTCCGAATAAAAATCCAGAGACGATCCTGAACTTCCCATGAAAAGCCCAACAAGAAGAAGCATTCTGTCAGGACAGGCCAGGTGCTAACAAGAGGCTCTCTTATCTCTTTGAGAATTTCAACGCAGACGGAGTGATAGCGATCATCTTTATCGAATAAAGCCACAATAGGTCCCGTATCAATAAGGATCACGCTTTCCTCCCGAACCTTTTCCTCAAAATTTCTTCACTTCTCGAAGAAAGATCGCCTCTACCACTCCCCTCTTTTCCTATCAAATCCTTAATGAGATCGTAAGGTTGTTTTCGCCTTTCTGCGAGAATACGGGCGCAGTAATCTAAAAGAGATTTTTTGATCACTTCAGCCTTGCTGGTTTTAAGAGTGGAAGCGGTCTCTTCAAGCAGAGATTCCGTCTTTTTGTCGAGTCGTACACTGAGAGGCATTCTTCATCCCTCCTCTTATTATTTGTGATACAAATTGTATTACAACCAACGACGAATGTCAATTGCTAAAAAGGATTTCAAAACTTTTGTTCTCGACCGGTGAGTTTTTATCATTAAAAAATCAATTTGGCTTTTTTCACAGAATAAACATTTTGGTTCCCTGAAGCCAATGTAGTGATGATATGAAAATATAAAATTCTCAAATCAATTAACTGTCAAACTGACTTTTTAATGTTTTATTGTCCTACCTACAAGGTCATGTTATTTCTATTAAAATTTCACATCTGACTATTTGTCATTAATTTTATTAATCTTTTTAAAATCAATAAGTTAGATAATGACACAAGATGTCAATATTTTTATCTTTATAAATTAAAAAAGCATAAAGAATCTAATAAGTTAAAATGTGGTTCATTTTTGAAATAAATTTTTGGACATTTTCGTCCTTTGTTATATAAAGTAAATTTTTTTATTTTATTTTTTTTTATTTTTTTTCCTTCCATTTGTCCCAAAAATTTAAAAAAATTTTCTTATTTTTATGGCACTTTGATTGCTAAAAACCCAATAAAAGACATTTTCAAATTGTGAGATAGGGAGGGATCGTTATGAAATGGGTCGTGATAATCGTTTTTTTATCTCTTTTTATCTGCACTTCCTCATTTGGTGCAACCCTCAATCTTAAAGCTACATGGACGGCAAATACTGAACCTGATATGAAAGAGTATCGTCTTTACCGAACGGATGGAACAAGAACTTTAATAGGAACCATTCCCCATCCTACTAATTATTATAATTTCTCCGTTACAGTTCCTGACCAATCAGCAGGAACGCTGACCTTTGTACTCACCGCTGTTGATACGAATAATAATGAAAGTGCAGATAGTGCCCCTGCATCCTATAGCTACAATCTTGATACTGTGCCACCTGCAGCTCCAAAAAACCTAACCGTTCAAAAACAGTAATGATTTAAATGGGTTTCAAAGAAATAATTTTTGGGCTTGACATTTGTTTTCAAAAAGTGGAAAAAAAATAGAAAAAAGTGGTAATTTTTTTCCATTATTCAATCAGAGATGATAATGGTTAAATCAAAAAAATTTTTATTTCTCCTTATACTCTTATTCCCTCTCGCACTGATCCCAACTTCTTGGGCAATGGATATAACATTAGCATGGGATCCAAATACAGAACCTGATTTGGCGGGTTATCGAATCTATTATGGAACTTCTTCACGAAATTATATATCTTCTATTGATGTTGGGAATGTGACGCGCTATACCATAGCAAACCTTGATCCTCGATTTACCTATTATTTCGCAGTCACTGCCTACGATATTTATAATAATGAAAGTGATTTTTCAAATGAGGTGAGTAGTAATTCAACAAATGCATTGGTTGATATCTATATTGCTGGAATTAATAAAGGAAGTTATAGCATTCCTTCTGGTGGGCGTGTAACGCCTCAGTATCCTGGGGTGATGGATGGGCCGGTTCGGGTGGTGAGTCGTAATGGGGTGCCTATTTTTGTGAGTCAGCGTGTCCATTATGGGGGGAGTTTTAACGAGGTGATGGGTTATCCTTCTGATCAGTTGACGACGGAGTATTGGTTTCCCTGGTATGATCAGTTGAGTATGAGTACCTGGATTCTGGTGGGGAATCCGAGTGAGACTCAGGAGGCGAATGTGGATATTTATATTGCGGGAAGATTGATGGGTACTTATAGGATTCCTTCTGGTGGGCGTGTAACGCCTCAGTATCCTGGGGTGATGGATGGGCCGGTTCGGGTGGTGAGTCGTAATGGGGTGCCTATTTTTGTGAGTCAGCGTGTTCATTATGGGGGGAGTTTTAACGAGGTGATGGGTTATCCTTCTGATCAGTTGACGACGGAGTATTGGTTTCCCTGGTATGATCAGTTGAGTATGAGTACCTG
>Ga0209102_1001050_pt1 | contig 15685 bp, 13 predicted proteins | sample ConPoolayeHmetaG_FD_185483 | JGI IMG/M metagenome (GOLD analysis project Ga0209102, IMG submission 185483) | Hot spring microbial mat communities from California, USA to study Microbial Dark Matter (Phase II) - Cone Pool mat layer H metaG... ...
TGAAGTCCAGGAATTTTTAAATTTATTGCCCGCAAACTATAATGCCCCTTCCTTCCGGCAATTTCATACTTTCCTGCTTTTTCTTCTTGATAATGATAAACATCGCCCACCCAGTTAATAGTTTTAACGACAATCGACTCAATTTCGTCTCCTTTTTTCTGAATTGTTTCTACAACTTTGCTAATTCCTCCTTTAGTCCAAATCTCATCACCATCAAGAAGGAAAACCCACTCGGCTTTTGTTTTTTCAAGCATCTCCTGACGGGCGAAAGCAAAGGTCTCCTGAGTGACTGTCCCATATTCCCGAAAGGAAATTTTTGGATTTTTAATTAATTTAATTATTTGAACTGTTTTATCGGTCGAACCGGTATCCCAAACAAGAATTTTATCCAAATAGTCAATAACCGAATTTATGGCATACCAAATCCACCGCTCTTCATTTCTAACTAAACAATGTCCCCAAATTGTTTTTTTCATTTTTCCTTAAATTTTCGAAAAACAAAAAACAGACTGATTAAAAATACCATTCCATAAGCAATTGCCAAAGAAATTGCCGGACCAATTACCCCAAATTTGGGAATCAAAATTAAATTGGCTAAAAATATCACCACCAATTGAATAACAGAAAGGATAGCAAAAAATCGGGATTTTCCCAAATAGTAAATAATGGCAGTTACAGGAATTGTCGAAGCAATAAAAAAGAAAGAAGAGAAAAGTAGCCAACGAAAAATATAAATTGATGGTTGATAAACTTGACCATAAATCCTAGTTGTTACCCAGGGAGCTAGAAAAAAAAGAAGAACAACCGGCAAAAAAAGACTACCAATTAGAAGACTTGACTTTTTCATAAAAGATTTTGCTTCAGCGGCCGTTTTAAGGGCAGCAAATTTTGGTGAAAGGACAACCGTTGCTCCGGTAACTAAAACTGGAAAAATAAAGGTCATCCTTTGGGCAGCAGCATAAAAACCAACTTGGGAAGACTCAACAAAACGAACAAGCATTAAAGTATCAATTCTACTAGAAGCAGCGTTAGCGATTCGCGCCAAGGCTACCCAAATTCCAAAACCAAAAATAGTCTTCAACAATTCAAAATTAGCCCTTACAGAAAAAAAATCTAAAGAGATAAAAAACAACCCGATTAAAAGACCGGTAAAAGAAGTCAAAGAAAAAATAATCAAAACAGAAATAAAATTAAGTCTACCCAAAAGTAAAAGAATAATTGTCGCCATAACTTTAAGCAAAATAATTGATGACTCAGTAATCACCCCAAAAAGGAATCGCTGTTTTCCCTGAAGAACGGCGACAAAAAGATAACTTAAAGAAAGCCCGATTAAAGAAAACGAAGTAATAACCAATGGCAAAGTCAGCTCTTTTTTAGCAAAAATAAAATTAGCAACTGGGCTTGAAAAAAGAACCAAAGCCAAAGCCAAAATCCCACTAGTTACCAAAATAATCAAAAAGGAAAGTTTTATAATTTGTTTTTCCTCTTCTTTTTTAGCATCGCGGATTGCCTGGGGTAAAAATCTAAGAACAGAGGAGGAAATGCCAACATCACAGATAACATAAAGAATGGATATAAGATTAAAAACAACTGAAAAAAGGCCAAAATCCGAAGGTGAAAGAGAGCGAGCGATGATTATCCAAAAGATAAAACCTAAAAGAGCATTTAAACCTGCGCCAAAAGTAGTTAAATAGGTATTTTTTGCCGTTGATGATAAAGCAAGACTAAAAAAATAATCAAAATATCTCCTCATTTATTTCCTCCTTGTCAATAAAATTGCAGTGGCTCCTTCTTTTTCATAAGTTTCTTCCGGTTTTATCTCAAATTTTCCTGCTAATTTAAAATTTTGGGCAAAAAAGGGCTCTTCTAATTTTTCTGGCTGATAAAAAATTTTTCGCCAGTTTTCTCCCATATAATAATTCTCATCATCCATTTTATAAGAAGTCAGGTAAATTGCATCAATTTTTAATTCTTTACCTTCTTCCGGAATAAGCTGTGATGGCTCCAAAGGATACCAAATGGTTTTTCTCTCTCCATACCATGAACCCCAGGTATCAAGATTAGTGATTACTAAATCATCGGAGCTGGTATTTTCTTTTAAAATCCAAGAAAGTTTAACATAAACTGGTGGTTTTCCGGGATTTGTGTGAGCACGGATATACCGAGAATCTAAAAATATTTTTCCAAGAGTCTGACCAATAACAAAAATAAAAACCAACAGAAAAGCAATTTTCCCCACTCCAATACGCTGGAGTAATGGAGTATGACTGGTGATAATTTTAACGCAGAAAACAAGAGTCTCAATCGCCAAGAGGTAAACAAAAGGAACTACCGGATGAAGATAGCGGTAAATGGGCAAGAAAGCGGCTGAAGCAAAAAAGGTCATCGCAACCATCAAAAAAACAATAAATCGAAAAACTCTCAACTCTCTTTCCTTTTCCCAACGAAATAAACTTAAAATATAAAATCCGGCTAAATAGGGAGATAAAATTTGGGGAAGAAGTTTATAGAAGTTGTAAAAATTATAGAAAATTTTACTTAAAAGCGGCTTTAAACCTGAAACCATGGCCACTCCTCCGCCGCGCAAATAAGTGGTTGAGGCAGCGGTGGGTGAAAAATTGACAATTCCGTGTAAAAAACTTGCCAAAGAAGAATAGAGAAGGAGTTTTCCGGAAAACTTCATCAAAACTACCTCGGTCAGAAACCAAATAAAAATAACTAATCCGCAAATTTTCAAAATCTGGACCCTTTTCTTATAGCGCAGAAGAATAAAAAAAAGAATAAAGCTAACAATATAGATCATTGCCGAACGACGAGTAAAATAAAGAGCAATTAAGGTTAAAAAACCCAAAAACAAGGTTTTAGTAGAGTTCATGAAAAAAAATAAAGCACTTAGAATAATTTCGAAAATAAAAAGAGATTCTGAGGCTCCCGAAGTAGCATAGTTAAGCATCGCCGGATCAAAAATAAAAGCCAAAGCTGTCAAAAAGCCTATCAGTTCTCCAAAAATCTTTTTACCTAGATAAAAAAGCGCAATTACCCCGGCCGAATAGAAAATTCCGGAAGTAAAAATAACTATAAAATCTTTCATTCCCAAAATCTTAAAAGAAAAGAATAAAAATAAAGGCTGAAGGGGAGGAACAAAATAAGCATTAAAAAGTCCATTGTTTAACTCAGGTAGTTTTATGCCAAAGTTTGCAAAACTTAAACCGTAGCCCCTCCCTAAAACCAAATTCCTGGCAATATCGGCAAATTTTGCGGCATCAGAAAAAGTAAGAAATGGAGGAAGCAAAAAATTCCAATTAAAAAAAAAGATCAAAATTCCCAATATTACTAGAAAAATTGCGGTTAACCATCCCTTTCCCCTAAACCCCATGTTTAAATTCTATCAATTTTTAAGAAAAAATTAAAGACGGATGTTAAATTTCTTCAATTTTTGCAAAACACCGTTAGTTTCTAAAATCTTATTAGAAGTAAAAGGTTCTTCCTAGATTTAAAAATCAAAAAACCCATTATTATTTTTTTTCTCTCAGTCTGGAAATATGTTATAAAACAGTAAATTTAATCCGCTCGCAAATTGACTTTTTAGTCCTAAAAAATCAAACTATTTTTTAATGGCAGAAATAAACATATAATTAGCCATTCTAGGGAAAAGTTCTCCAAAACTAAAAATTAGCTTTGTTAAAAATGGAATCTTTTGACTAAATTCAATAGGTCCTAAAATTGCCGCCTTCCTTTCCTTAATAATAAAACCATGTTTTAAAAGTAGTTTTTTGATATCCTCAAATGAATATTCACAAATTGGCGTCTTATAACCCGCCTCAATTACTATTTCTCTTTTAAACAGTCTTGCCATCTTCCAAGTTAACGCTTCTTTATTACGAGATGTTATAATCAAAAAACCACCACGATTTAGCAATTTCGAAACTTTACTAATCACGGCACTAATATCAAAAACATGCTCAATAAAATTAATCATTAAGACGACATCAAACTTGCTTTCACTTTTAAATTCTTCAAATGAACTCAAAAGATAGCAAACATTATTCTCCTTGTTTTTTTCTTTTGCCTTCTTGATAGCAACCTCTGACAAATCCAACCCGATCACTTCCCTACAAAAAGGAGAAATCTGTCGGACAATTCTACCATCACCACACCCAACATCTAAAACTCTGCTTGAAGGGTTTAGATATTTTTTAATAAGAACTAATGTTTTCTGATATATTAAATTATGAACTAAATTATGATAAGGAGTTCCTTTAGAAAAAAGAGCATTATAAGCCTTCCGCTGTAAAAACTGTGCTTCTTTTGATGATTTAATTTTCATAAATTAACGGGGGGAAAAACATCAAATATCTTAATAACTGAATTTCCTCTTTTTTTGAATTCCATTATTTCTTCTCTTGAAGGGAAATGATTAACAGTTTCTTTTTTAGAATCATTTTCTTTATAACTTCTATCACCGGATTTTATCTTTAATAAAGCTTCGCAAATTGCCCTTCCTCCAATTTCTGCTAATTTATAATTAAGGGAAAACCAGCTATCCTCTTTGGTAATAGGCAAAGATTTTTGCACAATAATTCCTCCGCTATCAAATCTTCTTACCATATAGTGAACGGTAACGCCTGTCTTAGCCTCCCCTTTAAACATTGCCCAAAATACCGGCTCCCAACTTTTATTTTTCGGCAAAAGTGAGGTGTGAATATTTAAACAGGCAATTTTGGGTAAAGAAAGTAATTCCTCCTTAAAAATTTGCGGACAGGTCACGGACATAACAATATCCGGCTTTATCTTTCTTAACCAATCTAAAAAATCTTTACTATTAACATTCGAGGTTTTAAAAAGAGGAATTTCATAAAACCTAGCCAGTTCTTTAACTGAAAAAAAACGTTTTTGTTTTTTAATTTTACTCCATAAATTAGCCACCCGATATAAAACCAACTGAAAACATTTTAAAACAAAATCTCTTAGACCGTAAAGTCTAAGTAAAGAAAACAAATAGCGAATATCTTTGGTGTCAGGAGGTACGCCCTCCATAATAACGATGAAAAACTCATCATCTTTCATTTTCTGAAATGTTTTTTCAAGATAAAGGGGTATAAAAATTGGGTCTTCGCGAGTAACAAAAACTACTCTCATTTTAAAAATTTATTTTAGCATTTTCTCTATCTGAAGGCAATATACTCCCCTTGATATCCAACGACACAGCTGAAGTTAAATTTAACCCTCTTGTCTAGATCTTCTGCTAGACGAGAATTAACCACTCACCTCTCAATCTCTTTGCCAATTTATCCCGTATTAGTTTTTTTCTTCATCGGTAATTAAAATTGAATATATCCAGTAGCATTCTTCACCTCGACCTTCTCTGGAGGAAAAATATCTCATGAATCCCCTCAAAAAGTCCTTATATATAAACTGGCATTTTATTTTACTACTCTCGATAAATTAATTTATTCTCTCAGATTGATTAACATAATAATACCTGAACATTGGTTGGCCAATAATTAAATTCAATCTATAGACATAATAAAATCGTCTTTCATTAATCATCGCATGAGTCCTAAGGGAATCTTATCCGTTTCATTAATCTTTCTTTATTTGTTACCATCATCCCCCCTCTCGCCATTAGTGGTAATTTTATTTTCATAAAAACTAAAATAACCGATTCCCACCGCCTCTCACCTTTCTTCCTTTATTCCTTAACTCATAAAACTTACTATATCCTCAATTACAAGAGATTGAGAATCGAATCCATATCTGCCGGCTAACCAAACCCACCTCTTTTTAATTATGCCGAATAAGAAATTTTAATTCATTTCCTTTAAGTTCGGGCTCGGTAAATGGACCAAATTTATGTTTTTTTGTCTTGAACCTCACGAATTACTTTCCAAAATCGCTCAACTACAGAATCCCAAGAAAACTTCTCCAATACAATCCTTCTTCCTCTCTTGCCCATTTTTTTAGCAACATTGGGATTTCTGATCAATTCTGCTATTTTTTTTGCTAATTTACTAGTGTCCCAAGGATCCACTAAAAAACCGGCTTCTCCTTCTTTAGTCTGCTCTTTGCCCTCAGGACTGGTGATTACCGGTGTTTCACAGGCCATTGCCTCCTTAACTGAAAGATTCATACTCTGTCTAATGCTTGGTTGAACAACTATTTTAGCCAAAGTATAATAATAAGGAAGTCTTTCTTTTTTTAAAAATCCCAAAAATTCTATATTTTTTAGAATCCCTAAATTTTTCGCAAGATTAACAATTTTCTCTTTTTCTTTTTCATTTTCTAAAGTATTGGTAATTAAAAGACGAACATTAGGAGTTTCCTTTACTAATTCATGAATTGCCCTAATAAGGTAAGGTGTTCCTTTAATTGCCGTAAAGTCAGTACTATGAAAAATAACTTCATAGTTTTTATATCTTTTCCATAAAGAAGGATCATGTTTTGGCTTAAAAAAATCAGCATCTACCCCCTCGAAAACTACAACTGTATCATTTCGACCATAAATTTTCCCTATCCAATCACGATTGTATTCACTCAGGGTCAAAATCCTGCTTGCCTCCCTTGTGGCTTTGATGTCTAAAGAGGAATAAAGTTTAGCCATTATTCTAATAAAAAATCTCTTTGAAAAAGAAAAACCAGCAATAAAATTTGGATCATGAAAAAAAGCATAAGGTTCATAGCATAATTGAATTGTCTTTTTCCCAAGCCCCGCAGCTAAAACATTCATTGGGAACATACTAGAAATTATCAAATCAAAATCCTCTGCCTCTTTTTTTAAAATATTTAACTCTTTTTTTAAAAAAAACGGCAAAAACAGCCAGTAAATTGGATTATTGGTTGAAAAACCTAAAAGTTCTCTATTTTCAATTCCTATTCTTCTAAATTTTCTCTTAGATGAATCAGAAAAAGCACCAGCAACAAGGGTAATTCTACAACCATATCTTTTATTAAGACGGTTTATTATTTCGTAAATATATTGATGACCTCCCATCCAATTTAAAAAATGCGGGTGGAGCCACAGTATTCTTAAACAACGATCCATAAATCTAACTCTAAATTTTAAACTTTATTTCAGGCAATCTAAAAGAAATCTCCTTTTTTTCTCTCCGAAAAAAAGCAATGGCGGCAAAGTAAAAAATCAAAATCTGGAAAAACATAGACATACGAATAATAGAACCAGGAATCTTATTCCACCAAGAAAAATTAAGACTAAAAAAATAAGTACCTCCCCACACGATCACAATAAAAAGAAACATTAAAATCAATATATGAAGATATTTTCCCATTTCTTTTTTTATAACTACTAAAAATAAGACCAAAATAAAGAAGGCAAAACTAACCTCACTATTCACCAAAAATGTCTTTATGGCATAGAAAAAAGAGAGAAAGATCTTAGTTAGATCAAAATAGAAAGAAGTTTTCAATAGGTAAAGATGAGCCCCTCCTAAACTTTCAAAAATATGGCTTCTGTAAGACTCCCACAGCTGTCTAAAAGATAAAACCGTTGAAAAATAAAAAAATAGAGGTAAAAATTTCCGTCTTAAAACACCATATACCAGCAAGAAAACTAAAGGAGCTATCCATAAAGGCTCCTGACTTCTAGTCCAAATAGCTAATCCCACAAACAAGGCGCTGAGAATTAACTGCCCGTTTTTATTGTTTTCTTGCCATTGTAAAAGGTGGATCGATCCTATTCCTAAAAATAAAGCAAAATAAAGATTGGTATAAGCAATTGTTGAATGATAAAGGAATTCCTTATCAGTAGCCAAAATGGCAGTAAAAAGAAGAGATATTGTCCGCGAAACTTTTCTTCTTAAAACAAAGTAAAAAGATCCAATTAAGGAAAGATAAGCAAGGCTGTAAATAAATTTAGGGTTACTCCCCCCAAGAAAGTAGACAAAAGCATGTGCCAAGGAAGTGAAAAACGGATAACTGTAATTATAAGAAATCTGTTCTCTAGTACCCTTAGTCAAAACTGATTCAGCCAAAGAATGAGTCTCAAAAAAACGCTTAGCCCTGAAATCATAAAGACTTAAAGCATCCCAGGTTATCACTGGCCAGGTTAAAGTAACCAAGAAGCTCCAACATACCAAAAAGAATAGTAAAAAAATAAGAATAATTTCAAGTTTATTAATTTTTTTAACCTTAAACATTTTGAAAATTTTTTCCCAAATAAAAAAATCTCGAGGGCTCCGAAATGAAAATTTTCTTTTTATTATTGCTAAAATAAACAAAAAAAGAACAACACCAACTAAGATAAATAAAATTATTTTTTCATCTAGAGGAATATTCAACCTTCCCTGAATAAACATTATAAGAGTATTCATCCCTAATCCTAAGGGGAAACTTAAAAACAATCTTTCTCCACACCGGAAATCATCTTTCCAAAAAACTAAAATCAAAAACCCCAGCAAAAAACAAAGAAAAACGCCAAAAATTAATAGCATTTTACCTCCTTTCTTTATCTATTTCGATTAAACCCCATCTTTTAAAATTAGTAGGATCATCTGGATAAAAATCTTTTTTTGCAATTTCTGCCTCAAGATTTCCAGTCTCCTGAATATTTTTTTGATAAATAATTCTTCTGGCAGGAACAAAGAATTTTGGCCAACCATTAGTAAATCCGTACTCACTAGTACCACTCTCGCCCCAAGCCAATAGAACATAATCGATATTTTCTTTTTTAAAATCCACTCCCGGCTCCTTTTCCTTACCGTTAATTAATTGTCGAGGGTAAAGAAAATAACGAAAGTAAAGAGCATTGCCCGTCATTGGCCAAGGAAAACCTTGAGGAGGAATCAAAATTACCGCATCGCTGGGAGTATTTTTCCTTATAAAATTAGCATAATCATAAAGAAATCCCATTTTAAGCCACATTTTTGCTTCATAAGGTAAAAAAATCTGGAAAGATAATGGATTTAAAACCTTAAGCTCACTCTTTATAAGGCTAGAACTAAGAAAAATATTAAAAACCAAAGTTGCTAAAATCAACAAAAATAGTAATTCAATTTCTATTTTCCTCAGGTAATGAATCTTTTTAAATTCTAGCATTTTTTGTAAATATACCATTCATTATGAAGAGTATCAATCTTTAAGGGAGAAAAAGAAAATTTTTCCCCATATAAAACTGAATTTTTAAGTCGAAGATAAAAATTATTTTCAAATTCCCTTCTTGATGAAAATAAAATAGTCATGTTTTCAAAAGGAATTTCCTTTACTAATTTAAGATAAGACAAACTTTTAAGTTGATCATTTGAATATTCTAAAAAATCCCGACTGACAAAAGCGGAAAGAATAAGGCTTCCTTTAGGTATTTTTTCCTTCTCAATAGAATCTAGATAATCAACCTTGAGATCTGCTCGATTATAAAAGAATTTCAGATGATAACCTGTCTCAATAACAATTTCAATAGTAGCATCCCCTTTTTTAGCGTTTAAAAAAACCGAACCGCCCAAAGGAGCATTTTGGGCAACAAAACTAAGCACCTCGGAAACTTTATTAGTACCTGTAATAATCCAATGAGCGTAATTAAAAAAAGCCGAGACATTTTTAAAAAGAAAACCTGCTAAAATCAATAACACAAAAAGGGTAAAAAAATGATTGAAAAATTTTATTTTTTCCGGTAAAAATTTAAAAATATTTCTTATCTCGATCCCCAAAAAGATGGTTAACCCAATAAAAGAAGGCATAAGATAACGACCCAGGGCAAATGCCCAAGGCAGCTGAACGATAAAGAAGGAAAAAAACCAAAAAATTGCAAGTAATTGCCAAAATAAAAAATCTTTTTCTATCTTTTTGCCTTTTAAAAGAGTGTATCCAATTCTTAAAATAAAAGATAAAAGAAAAAACTCAAAAAAAGGAGAAAGTGACTTGTGAATAACTTTTAAAAATACTAACGAACTATTTAATACTCTACTAAAATCGAAAAGATAATAACCCGAATAACTTCCCGAAGAACGAATTAAAAAAATAATTCCTGAAGACATAAAAGATAAAAAGACATTTACTAACAAAAAAAACTTCCCAATTTTAAATTGTCTAGCATTTAAATTTTTTCTGTAATTAAAATATAAAACTAAAAATAAAGCGATAGAAAACAATAAAAGAGCAACAGCCGTTTCTTTGGTGAAATAGACAAAAGGTAAAAAAAACAAACTAAAAAAGAAAAAACGTTTCCCAACTGAATCCTTAACCTCTAACAATGCTTTTACTAGACAAAAAAGAGAAAGAATTGCCCAAAAGCTTAAAAAAGGCTCTTGAGGCCCCAAGCGGTACCAATTCTCAATGTTAATCGAATTCGCAATAAAAATAGTTACACCAAAAAGAGCGGATGTCTTGGATTGCGTAATTCTTTTGATAATTGAAAAAATTAAAAAGGCAAGCGCTGAAAATATTAAAAAGTGTACAAAATAATAAAAATGAGGATTCTTCCCCCCAATTAGGTAAATAATCCAGTTAAAAAACCAATAGGCGGGGCGAAATCTCCCATTATTCCTCTCTAAAAGAAAATTGAAAAGACCTCCAAAATCAAGATTATCCAGGAAGTAAGAAATCTTTTGCACCATTAAAATTGTAAATCCATCATCAACAAGTGACCAAGAAATAAAAAAAGAGGGGGAAGCGATTATAATAACCAAAAAAAGAAGAATAATTTCTTGCCAAGAAAGACGCTTCCTAAAATTTTGAAATTTTTGAAAAACTAATTTTAAAATCATCATTTACATCTTAAAACCCAAAAAAGGTTAAAAACATCTTTAGGGGTCTCTAAAATCCTCTTAAACCCAAATCTATTTGGCCTTTTCTCAATTACCTCAACCGGTAGTTCTAAAATTTTCATTCCAAATCTTTGAGCGCGAATCAACATCTCGGAATCAAAAATTCCTGCCGTAGTTCGACATTTTCCTACAATTGGAATCAGTTTTTTTCGTCGTAAAACTTTAACCCCGTGGGTGTCAGTACCCTTATATCCAAAAAAAATTCTTAGAAAAAAATTAAAAACTCTGGTTACTAAACGACGGCTAAATGGGCGCCTATCTAAAGAACCCGGTAGGTTTTTTGAACCGACAACAATATCGTAGCCAAGTAGATCTACCTTTATCAAATCTATAAATCTTTTATCCCAAAAATCAATATTAAAAAAAACTATATAATCTCCTTTTGCCTTTTCAATTCCCCGAATCATTGCTCCTCCATAGGTAGGATTTGACAAATGTTCAACTTTAATTCGCTTGTTTTTTTTAGAAAAGTTCCGCGCAATCTCTAACGTTTTATCCTGGCTACCATTTTCAACAATAATTAACTCATAATTAAAATTCATTTTCTCAAGATAAGTAACCACTTCTTTCAAAAAAATAGGAAGAAGTTTTTCTTCATTATAAGCAGGAGCAATTACCGAAATAAACATTTTTTATATATCCAAAAAGCGTAATTAATCAAATTAAAAACAATTCTTAAAAAAGACTCGTTTCTCCTCAAAATCTAATTAAACTATTCTCCCCAAACTTCTTTCATTTAAATACCAATTAATTGTTTCTTTTAACCCCTGATAAAAATCAGTCTCTGCTTGAAAACCAAATTCTTTAAAAGCCCGCGAGGTATCTAAACAACGCCGAGGTTGACCATCAGGTTTAGTCGGATCCCAAATGATCTTTCCTTTAAAACCAACCAATTCACAAATTAACTTAGCTAAGTCTTTAATGGAAATTTCCATTCCTGAGCCAATATTAACAGGTTCTGGTTTGTTATATTTTTCAGCAGCAAGAAGAATAGCCTTAGCGCAATCCTTAACATACAAAAATTCCCGAGTGGCTTCCCCTGTGCCCCAAACAACTATATGATCACTTTTGGCCTCTTTGGCATCAACCGCTTTCTTGATTAAAGCCGGAATAACATGAGAAACCTCAGGATCAAATTTATCTCCTGGTCCATAAAGATTGACTGGCAACAAAAATATTGCGTTAAAACCATACTGAACACGATAAGACTGGGCTTGGACAAGTTGCATTAACTTTGCTAGCCCGTAAGGAGCATTTGTTTCTTCGGGATAGCCTTGCCATAAAGTTTCTTCTTTAAAAGGAACGGAGGTAAATTTCGGATAGCAACAAACAGTACCAACGGCCACATATTTTTTTACCCCAGCCTTCCTTGCTTCTTCCATCATATGAACACCCATTAAAATATTATCATAAAAAAGTGTCCCCGGAAATTGACGATTATAACCGATTCCGCCAACATTGGCTGCCAAATGAATAACTATATCTTTTCCTCTTACTACTTCGGCACAAGCTTCTTCCTTTCGTAAATCAAATTCTTTATGGGATGGGCAAGAAAGTTCTTCAGGTGATTTTGCTCTCAATAAATTAACTACGTGTTGACCAAGAAAACCAGAAGCGCCAGTTACTAACACACTTTTATTCTGCCAAAAAAATTCTTTTTCCTTATTACTATCGACTTCTTTTCTCATTGTAATACAGCCAAAACAGAATATCCAAAAACTATAGTTAAGAAATTAAGATAATGCAAACTAATTAACATTGGGTTTTTGGTGTATCTCTTGGCAACCTTAACTTCTTCTAAAAAATGTTTAATTCCAATTGAAGTTTTTGATTTTTTATGAACTCTGAAATTAGCCAAATATTTATCAATAAATCCTGGTTGGTATTTTTTCCCCAAACGCAACCAGTAATCATAATCAAGTTCCCAAAATTCTTCAATATTAAATTCACCAATCTCTTTATAGGCCTCCCTACGCCAAAAAACTGCTGGCTGGCTTATGTAATTTAGAACAAGTAAAGTATTATAATTATATCGCCTTAGCCAAAAATTCTTATAGGCAGTAATTATCTTTCTAATCTCTTTACCCTTGGTGTCAATTATCCGACATTTACCAAAAACCCACATTTTTTGAGGATTTTTTAAGAAAAATTCAGCCACTGCCTTTAAGGCACCAGGTTCGTAGGTATCATCTGAGTTTAAATAAGCTAAAATTTCACCCTTCGCCATTTTTAATCCTTTATTAATTGCATCTCCCTGCCCTTTATCTTTTTCTGAACGCCAGAAAATTCTTTTACCGTATTTTTTAAGAATTCTTAACGTCCCATCAGTTGATCCCCCATCCATAACTATATGCTCAAAATTAGGATAATCCTGAGTTAAAATGCTTTTTATAGTCTCCTCAATAAAATCTGCTTGATTAAAGGAAGGGGTAACAATAGAGATTTTAGGAAAGTTATTTTTTGCTCCTGACATTTTCTAATGCTTTCTTTCTCACTAACTCTTCAATTTTTTTCTCCATTTTTTTGTTTGAAACATAATTCTGGAATCCTAAGAAAGCCAAAATCATAAAAGCTAAAACCATTAGAAAATCCATAACCCGCATAAAGAATAAAATTTCAGTTAGATCCCGAAGAATGCCGGGGAAAAGAGTAATAATAATAAATCCCAACCAAAGAGAAAACCAAAAAAACATCTCTCCACCGTTAATATCTTTCCTTTTCCAGTGCAAAAACGCCACATAAATCATAAATATAGCAAATAATATAGAAATTATTTGAACTCCTAAAATATTCATCTTCCAAGGGTCTCCTTATTCTTCAGTATACCTTTGTATATCGTAGTATAAATAGGTAAATTTAAATTGATAAATAACATTTTTTCGTCTTTCTGTACATTTTCTTTCTAAGTTTTCCTTTAGTTTTTTGCACACCTTAGAGGTGTGTGTAAGTAGACACCTCAGGAAATTAGCCAACGCGGGATATTGAACAAAATCCCAATGGCGTCCAAAATTGTTACCCCTTTGTATTTATCAATATAAATCGTCTCAATCGGAATCTCGGTATATTTTAACTTATTTTTCCCGGTTCTGGCAACTATTTCTGTCTCAACCCCATATCGAGAAGAATCCCACTTTATTTTTGAGTAAGTTTTTTTTGTAAAAGCCATAAACCCACAAAGAAGATCCGAACGATAAATTCCAAAAAGAAGGCTAATTAAAACTGAACCAAATTTATTGCCAAGAAAACGCACTAAAGGAACGCCAAAGGAAAGATTGCGCGAACCGAAGACAATATCATAACCTTCGCTGATTTTCTCCAAAAAATGAGGTATGTGTTTTGGGTCATGCTGACCATCTCCATCCATCAAAACAACCGTTTCTGCCCCCAACGAAAAAGCCATCTCAACTCCTGTTTTTACAGTTGCTCCTTTACCTAGGTTAATCCGATGGCGCAAGGTTAGCGCTCCATATTTTTTGGCTATCCTGGAAGTTCCGTCCCTTGACCCATCATCAACAACTATAATATTCTTAGTAAAATTTTTTACTCCGCTCAAAATCTCTCCGATTCTTTCTTCCTCATTGAATGCCGGAATAACGACATAAAATTTTTGATTTTTAAGTTTTGATTTTTGCATTTTTTTTATCCTATCCAATAACCCCGGGTAAAGAAAATCGTTGAGACAACCAAAAGTAAAAAGTAAAAAGTAAAAAGTAAAATTTTCATGATTCTGTTTTTGATAAGTGCCATGGCGATAAAACAGGGAAATAAAACTAAGACATAGCGAGGCATGGAAGAAAAGGTACCGGTTAAAGTGGGAGTAATGTAGGCCAGAACGGCAAAAATAAGATAAGAAAGTCTGATTTTTTTAAGATAGGCAAAAACTAAAAGACCTAAAAATAAAGCGGCGCTTAAAAGCTCAAGCCAGACAGTAAAATATAAAGGATCAATCTTGGTGGTAGCAATCATTTTAAAATAACGCCAAAAGACTTGATATAAAAGAATTATTTTATCTGCTACCCTCTGGGCTCCGAAAACCGGCTGAACATGAAGAAACATTAAAGGGTCTTGATAATTAATGGATAGAAACCGCATATAGTAAAGTAAACCAAGCGACATAAGTAATATCGGTAGTAAATTAAAAATTAAAAATGCAAAATGCAAAATGACAGTGTAAAATTCAAAAATATTTTTTCTTTTTACGTTTTGATACATAATTTTGATTTTTGATATTTGATTGCGAAGCAACAAGCTTTGCTTATTTTTTAATTTGTCTTGTTGAATCCATTCAACAAGTAATGCCGGCAATAAAAATATTCCTACTAATCTAGTCCCGCTTGCCAAAGCACCCAGAATTCCTGCAATCCACCATTTACCACGCCTTGCCGCATAGAAAGAACCAAGAATTAACGCCAAAAATAAAGACTCAGTATAAACTGCTCCGAAGAAAAAAGAGGTCGGAAAAAGTAGAAGAAAGAAAATTGCCGTCTGGGCAATCTTTTTATCATAATCAAACCGGATTAAAAGATAAAAAAGAAATAAAGCGATAATAAATGACAAATGGGAAATGAAAAGTCCGGAAAGAAGCAAAGCAAAAAGACTTTGTTTAAAAGGAAAAACTAAAGTCTTAATAAACCAGGGATAAAAAGGAAAAAAGGCCTGCTCAAAATTACCATATCCATGATGGGCGATAGCTAAATAATGCTCACCATCAAAATTTGCCCAGGCCCAAAGTCCTGGGCGAGTAAAAAACTTATCGCCGCCACCTAGTAAAATCTCCTTGAGGGGCAAAACAAACCACCCTAACCATAAAAAAACCTGAAGCCAGACTCGCCAAGCAAAAAAAGCAAAAAGAAGAAAAATAAGAATTTCTCGATTATTCTTAAACCATTTAGTAATAATCTTATAAAGCA
>Ga0209102_1001053_pt1 | contig 15662 bp, 10 predicted proteins | sample ConPoolayeHmetaG_FD_185483 | JGI IMG/M metagenome (GOLD analysis project Ga0209102, IMG submission 185483) | Hot spring microbial mat communities from California, USA to study Microbial Dark Matter (Phase II) - Cone Pool mat layer H metaG... ...
CTCAGAGCCCGTGCGCGCCTTGGCCAGATACGCCTCTATCTCCCTGACAATCTCCGGGTGGCTGCCAGCTAGGTCACGCGTCTCCCCCGGGTCCCGTCCCAAGTCGAACAGCTCAAGACGTCCGGCCAAGCCGTGCCGAATGGCCTTCCACCTTCCCTTGCGCACGGCCTGCTGAAATCCGCCCGCGTGACGTTCCCAGTAGAACGCCCTCTCACCCCAGGTCTGCCGCTCACCGAACAATAAGGGGACCACGCTCACGCCATCGATTCCGGCCGGAGGGCTCACTCCACCCAATTCAGCAGCCGTCGGCAAAAAGTCGGCGAAGTACCATGCGACGTCGCTCACCTTCCCCTCCGGGATATGCCCGGGCCAGCGGACTATCATCGGCGTGCGGATTCCGCCCTCGTACAGTTCCCCCTTGCCCCCGCTAAGCTCGCCGCAGCTGTCGAATATCCCCTCCCAGCGCCGCGCCGCTCCGTTGTCCGAACACAAGAAGACGATGGTCCGATCATCGATCCCCTCTTCCCCAAGCAGACCCAAGATGCGTCCGACATCGCGGTCCAGGCGGGACACCATCGCCGCGTAGACCTTGGCCTCCTCTGGCCAGGGCTTGTTGGCGTAATCCTCAAGGCTGGGTATCTCGTACCGTCCGTGGGGCAGGGTGTACGCGACGTAGAGGAAGAACGGATGCTCTCTGTGCCTCTTGATGAAGTCCAAGGCGAAATCCGTGAAGAGGTCGTGCGAGTACCTTCCTCGCTGCCCGCCTTGGTTGCCCTCGATGATTCTTTTCTCTTGGTTTAGCCACAGCTCGGCTGGGTAGTAATTGTGCGCCCTCCTCTGGTTCAGGTACCCGAACCACTCATCGAAACCCTTCAGATTCGGCACCCCGGGCGTTCCCGCCTCACCGAGTCCCCACTTGCCCGTTGCACCGGTCACATACCCTCCGCCCCTGAGCACCTCCGCCACCGTAACATCCTCCGGCTTCAGGAAACCTCGCCGCTGAGGAGGCCCGTCATCGAGGACCAGAACGCTCCCCGCCTTGGCGAAGTTGTCGCGCACGCGGGTGTGCCCGGCGTGCTCGCCAGTCATCAGCACGCTTCTCGAAGGTGCACAGACGGGGGCCCCTGCATAGCACTGCGTGAACCGGATTCCCTCCGCCGCCATCCTGTCGATGTTGGGCGTCAAGATGCTGCGCTGCCCGTAGCAACCGAGATCATGGTATCCCAGATCGTCGGCCAGGATGAGAACGATGTTCGGTCTGTGCCTGCTCAACAGCTCACCTGATTCAGGCAACAGACAGCAAGTCAAATAGCTTATGGTTCAAGGTTCAAGGTTTAAGTCAAGAGCGCGATCCGCCACTTGGGCGGCCTTTAGAGCCGAAGGAGCGACTTTTCAACGAGCTATTCCGGCCCCTCGCATGCGCCCCACCTGGCACGACCTAGAACTGTGGCACGTTGACCTGCACATACATGCTGGAACCGAGAGGCCCGAGCAATACGCGGCGATCGATTTCATCAGGTACGCGGTCGCCACGGGACGTCGCATCATAGGAATAACTGATCACTTCGGACGATTCCTGGGCAGGTCGCGTAAGAAGCTGAACCACTATCCGGGAACCTTGGATGGCTACCGTTCCTTCGCGCAAGATGTTGCAAGGACGAGGGAGGCATTCCGGGACCAACTCATATTGTTCGGCCCCGAGATCGGGCTGGGCTCCCTGTCGTGCCCGGATGAGGCGGCTCAAGCTCTATCCGTGCCAGAGGTCGATTTCTTCATCGGGGAAGCCGGAGGCCCGCCGGAGGGTCAATCGCTGGGAGAGTACCTGGTCAGGGGAGTGAGGGAAATCGACAGGGCGAGGAAGGAGTGGGGCCGACCCGGGTTCCTCGGCCATCCTCTCAGGTGGCCGATCAACCAGATAGTTGGGAAGACTGGGCCAGGCCCCGGGATGCCCAGCCATGAACCGTTCCCGCCGCTTGGCTCATTGGACGATCCAAAGGGACACGTCGAGCACCTTCTTGGAATCGACATCGACGCGCTGTCCTCCGAGATGGTGCGCCGGGATGTGCCGGTGGAGATAAACGAAGGCGACTGGGATCGGATCCTCGCGATGAACCACAGATCCTTCGCAGAACGCTACCTCTTCTTCTACCGGGCTCTCATCCAAGCCGGCACGGGAGTCGTCCTAAGCAGCGACATGCACAACGTGGAACGCGGACGGCCCACGGCCTTCGTGGTTGCCGAGATGCTTGGGGTCCGACCAACCGACATGGGCTTCCTGCGCTACTGGCTGGGTGAGGCTCGGCTGTGAAGAGCTGCACTCAGAGAGCTTGGCTCGCCAACGCAGGATCGCGGGCGGAACTGGAAGCGCAATCCTGAATGCTCCCTCGGTAGTCTCCTCGTCTGCGACGTCGTAGCTCTGAGTTCGCCACATCGGGGTCGCCATGGTCTGCGCCTCCTAGGGAGATCCTTCGCCTGCGCAGAACCAGATCGAAGGAGAGTTCTTTCGCTGTGCGTGAGCTTGGACGATGTTGAAGCGCTCTCTAGCTATCAACGCGCTTTTCCCGAACTTCTATTCCCACCTTCCGGGGGCTTCACCGGAACGCACAGCTTCCGGATGAACCATCTAATCGTGTCCTGCGCAAATGCAGATATTGAAACGGTCGTACTTGGCTGGAATGGCGAAGCAAGAAGGGGGGCGGCCGGCCAGCCGGCAGATCGTGTGCAACTTCATCGAAATCGAGCCTCACCTAGGCCGCTAGCTGCAAAACCGAACGGGTCTTGGACTATCCTAGCCCGATGCGGCATTACAGCTGGGCTCACCACCAGCCGCCCGATCATCGCCCATTGGTCCGATCGCCGATCGCCGGACGGAAGGCTTATATTCCAAGGTAACGAGGGCAAGTTGGGTGCAGTCATCATGTGCCCCGCCAGCAGGTGCTGCATCCGGGGGCTGGGCCTGTTCGCCATCGCCGCGCTCGCCATCCAGCTAGGGACCGGACTGGAAGACGGGCGGATCGGGGTTCTCTACGTCGGCTGCATAGCCCGTTCAAGGCCTTTCTGGATAATGAGGGGCGACCCGATGTTCAGGATGACCTTCGTGCAGGCGACCCTCCGGGACTGGGCGGCCGTCGGACCGATGCCCGCCTCCAACGAGGCGCAGGTCCACAGGATGGTGAGAATGCAAATGCCCCGCACATACGAGGATCTCGTCGCGAACTACGACGTCCTTGTCTTCCACAACGCCAATGTGCTCGCGGTCGGCACACACATACCCAGACTGGCCCAAGCCGTCTCCGAAGGCGGGCTTGGTCTGCTGATGTCGGGAGGGTGGGAGTCCTTTGGCGGAGCGGGCTCAACATACCCTCCTTGGGGGGAAACCTCCGTCGGCAGACTGCTGCCCACGGAGGACATAGTCGGGATATGGGAGCAGTCCGGGCGTCTGGTCATCGACAAGCCCCGCCATGAGTTCATCAGCAGCCTGCCCTGGGATATGAGGGATCCGGACCTCGTCGCCGAAATAAAGTGGCACCACAACCCGGTCAAGCTCAAACACGGATCCGAGCAGTTGGCCCACGTGATAACCAGCCTCGGCCGTGAGGATCCGCTCATGGTCATCTGGACCCTCGACAACGGCGCTAGGGTCTTCGCACTGACGAGCGAGATCCATTGCCTGTGTTGGATGGGCGGACAGTACGGAAACGCCTGGAGGTACGCCATCGACTTCGGCTGCAACCTGATGATCTATCTGGACAACAGGCCGGTGCCGCAGGACGTCGAGCTTGTGCATGCGGCTAGGGCCAAGATGTTCGAGGTTGAGACGAGGAGATCGCTGCTCCTTGCCCTCCTGGACTTCTGCGAATCGTTCGGAGCAAGCACTAGGACCATCATGCCCAGGTTCCAGGAGATAGATTCGGTGATCGCCGAGGCCCTGCCGCAGTACCTTCAGCTCCAGTTCGAGGAGATGCTGGAGAGCTATCGAGTCGCGGACGAGATGCTGGCCAAGGCGGAGGAGGAGGCGGTGAGGCTAAAGGACCGCACCCTTCTCTGGGTCTACGTCATAGAGTGGTTGACCGTGACCGGCACGGCGATGGTCTGCGGTTTCCTTGTCTGGTCGCTGATGATCCGCCGCAGGCTTTACCGCGAGGTTCGAACCACGAGATTCGGCATGTAGCCTAGAGACTCCGGGCACATGCAGAACCATGCAAGACTCCGGCAGCTCGAATCATATCGTAAGCCCCCACTTTCCGGCCCATCGTGGACGGTTACAGGCCTAGCGCGGCCTTTCGAAGCCCCCCGCCAGGCGGGTCGTCAGCGTTTCCCTGTAAAGCATCCTCCTGACCATGAGCGTCCAGACGAGCGAGCCGGTCAACATGAGAGTCGCAGTCACGACGACCCACTCCACCACGAAGACCCAGAAGAGGGCAGCGTTCTTGACATCCAACGCCATGTCCTGCCCCGCCTTCATCATATCCAAAGCCTGCTTCATGAGTTCCGAGGAACGGTCGAAATCCTGTGAGACGTAGGCCGCGTACGAGGACGTTCGAACCGCCTCGATCTCGTCAAGCCAGTCCTCGAGCTTGGCCGTGTTTACCCCGAACCGATCGACGAACTCGACCATCGAGAGGAAGAGCAGGCGTTCGTCGTGGTATATCCTGAGGAGCCTTCGAAGCTCATGGGCGAGGAGCGGGTCGCTGGGAAGCTTGAGGCGAACCGAGAAGTAGACGAAGTTGGCGCACATGTCGTCGAAGAAACCCCACTCCTCCATGTTGGGGTTGTCGAGGACTTCGAATGGGGTCATGAACGCCAGCACCCTGCCATTCCCGAACTCGCCGTAGGCAAGGATCGGCCATCTCTCCTTAACGTCGGCCTCGGCAAGGAGGTGCCCGCCCTCGCGCATGGTCACTGCATTGAGGGAGTAGGGAAACGGAGGGATCTTGGACCAGGGAAGGCTGGCGATCAATTCGTTTGTCGGGTCGGAGACGACCAGCCGGAAGTAGTACGGCTTCAGGTATCGGCCCTCGATTGGCTCGACGGGCAGGATGCTGCCGATCGACGTGCCTGCCCAAGAAGGATAAGAGCCCGTGGTGCCGCCAAAGCTCGTATGGCCCCCGGTCATCATGTAACCCAGCCCTTCAGCCCAGACCGAGTCAGACACCATCTGGATCTGTTTGTCGGTGAAGGCAAGCAGTTGGATGTTGCTGTATATGACCATGTCGTATTGATCGGCCATCTGTTGCCTGGACCTGGGATATCTCAGGTTCATGTAGCGCCTGATCTGCTCCAGCTGCGCGCCGAAGTCGTGGTACGGGATGACCGACGTTTGGATGAGAGGATCCTCGAGCAGATACTGCGGCCTCCCGCCGTAGGGCCACTGCCCCACATAGAGCACCCTGGCCCTCCCCGTCTCCGCGTCGGTCCTTGCCCAGCCGGCCCAACACATCAAGAGGGCGTAGCCGATCAGGAGCGCCGCCACGGGACGTGCATACCAAGTCCGACCGCGCAAAAGCCTCCCGACCTTCGGCGCATTGTCCCGGCCGTCCATCAAGACATCCTGATAAGTATATGGGGCGGGCCGGCCTTCGCCAGATGGTCGGGTGGCACCCTTCATCGTGCTCGGGCCTTTGGCCAAGCCCGGACGAGGGCCCTGGACGCAGGTTGCGGAAGGCCTACGACATATTCTTCAGCCTATCTGGGTGGCCTGCCAAGGATCCAAGCCCACCGCAAAGAGGGCTGGCTTCCGGATCGACGGATGGAGAGAATAATGGCGAACTGTCAGAGTGCCTCGACGGAAAGTTCTTCGCGGCCGGAGGGCTCGTCCTCGGATGGCGCGGAGGTCTGCCACGTCGGCGCCCAACTCCACCTCCAAGCCGGTGTGCCCGATGAGACGTATCTGCGCCACCTCCGGGCGTTCGTCGAGGAAGGCATGGCCGATTACGTCCTCCTGGTCGCATACTCGCTGGACGAGGCGGCCTTGGATGCCGTCGCGCAGTACCTGAGAGACCACAAGGTCCATTTCTTCCTGCAAGAGAAGCTCAATCCAAACGAATGGCGGTATTCGCGCAAGGAATTGGACGGGCTGCGTATGATCGCCGGCGACCTTTTCCTCGGAATCCACTGGGGAGAGTTGGATAGCTCTGGGCTGAGACCTGAGGACTACCTTCCCGAGAAGGTCTACCGCGATCCCACCCGCCGGGCCGTAAAGGAAGCCTTGCTGGAGCGCATCCGGTGCTTGGTCGACAAAGCCCACGAGCGCGGGGTGCCGGTTGGGCATAGCTCTGCCCTCCTTTACCACCACATCTTCGCCGAGGCCGGGGTGGATATCATATGCAGCGAGATCGGCGAGAACATACCCAACGCAGGCATGATGATCGGCGCAAACCGCGGCACTGCGCGCGCCTACGGAAGGCGGTGGATGATAGATCACTCGACTTGGTGGTCCCCACGCGGAAACGCTGGAAAGCAGGTCTCGCCACGGGAGGGCCACACGCCATGGTGCATGTTCACAACCCTGCTTGCGGCAGCCATGGGCGGTGCCGACTTCGTGCAACTCGAGGTCGACTGGGCTGTTTATCCCGAAGATAGCCTCTTTCGGCCAGGCCGGGACAAGCCAGCACCGCTCCTGCCCTGGGGTAGGGCACTCAAGACCCTGTTCTCCCTGACGCGAAGGATCGGACCCCGCGGCGGAACCGTCACGCCCTTCGCCATCCTTCTTGGCCATGAGAACGGTTGGCCGGGCGTCGGTTGGCGCACCGGGGACGTAAGGGCCACCGGGCTGTTCGACGGTCACCGACACATGTTCATGCAAACGCGGGATTCCGACCTTTCGCTGAAAGTGCTTGACGTGTTCTACCCCGGGTTCGAGCGCTGCGGATGGGATCCTGAGTACCCGGGATTCCTTGCGGAGAGTCCGTTCGGGCAGCTGGATATCGTCCCGGACAACCTGCCACCGCAAAGCTATTCGCGCTACGATGTCCTGGTCGCTCTCGGGTACCACCGAATGACCGATGGACTGAGCGAGGCGCTCACTCGCTTCGTGAAGGGCGGTGGCGTCCTCATCTGCGGTGACACCATGTTCCGGGATGAGCATGAGAACCTTGTGGAGGCCGATCTCGCCGAACCGCTCATAGGCTGCAGATGCGATTGGCGCGGCGATCCCATTCACCTGGTGCAGCCCGTGGGATACATCGACGCAATCGAAGGACTGACGGTTCCGGCGAGCTGCCAGGAGTGGCAGGACCATTGGCTTCGACCCGTCCAGCTGACGGCCGGCCGCGTCGTCGCACGATTGGATGACGCGCCCTACGTGATCGAAACCAGGCTGGGCACCGGACGAGTCTTCTTCGTGACCGGGCTGAACATGGTTGGCAGCGATGCCCGCCGCCGCGGGCCGGAGCCGTTCCTTTATGCGAACACGCTGTATCGCTTCCTTCACGCCCTCAAAGACCATGTCGGAGACGGAATTCAGTTCACCCCCTGGACGAGCCTTGAATACGTCTACAACAGGAAGGCGGACGGCACCGCCATGCTCCTGGTGATGAACCACGGCGACATGCCCTATACCCGGGATCTTCGGATGAAAAACCCGGACGGCTTCGCGCGGGCCCACGTGATCGCCAAGGGGACATGGGAGGGATGGTCTGCGGGAAGCGCAGTTAACCTCAGCGAGCGAGGCGGCACTCTTGCTTGGTCGTTTGACCTCCCGCCCAAGAGCTTCATCTTGTTCGAGCTCTCCCCATGATACGCCGGCGAACTTCCCTCCAACCCCGGCCGCGATATGTCCTGCCGCCAGGGCTCGCAGCCGTCCGCGATGGCCGCACAAGCCAGTGTGCCTTGGAATCCTGAGAGCAGACGCCCAAGACCCCTAGGCCCCTTTCAGGGTTCGCTTGGTTTCCAAGCTTCCAAGCGAAACAGACTTAAACCCCGGGCTTTGATGGCTTGTTGCCGGATTGTTTCCGGACGATGCATCGGTACGGACAAGTATACAGAACGGAGGTAGCAGCATGAAAGAGAACACGGTTTTCATCGGGAACAAGGGACTGATGAACTATGTACTGGCGATCGTGACCCAGTTCAACACGACTGATGCCAGCGAGGTCGTGGTGAAGGCGCGGGGACGGGCCATAAGCACGGCCGTCGACGTCGTCGAGGTGACGAAGAACCGTTTCCTTCCCGACATAACCTACAAAGACATCAGGTTCGGGACTGAGACCGCCAAGAGGGAGGACGGCAGCGAGCTCAAAGTCTCCTCGGTCGAGATCGTGCTGAGCCGACCGACACAAAAGAAGCCAAAACCAGCACCCGAGAAGAAGGAGCAGAAGGAGAAGGCGGAATAGGGCCGGCAACCGCCTCCCTTAGCCCCTCGCTGCGAACCGCCAAGGCCAAACACCGAGACCGGGAGAGGTCGAAGCAGTCTACCCAGTTGGAAGACCGTTCCCGGGATCTCAGGCCGACAATTCTTGCCGGTCGTTTGGGCTCCCCAACCTACTTAAGGACGACTTGGGCGAGGAGGAAGATCGCAAGCGAACGGAGATCCCGCGAGGTACCTCGCTTCCCCAAAGGTAGAAGCCGATCAGGCGGACCACGAGGTTCCCGCAAGCGAAGCCAGCCCGGGCGGGCCCAAGTTGGAAAGGAGGCGGGGGCGGCCGTGTCAAGGACGCGCAGCAGGAAGAGCATAGGCTCCCTTCCGGAATCAGGTGCCCACGATCCCAGATTGCACGGGGGGAACACGGTGCAGATAGGAATCTTGACGAAGACGTTTCCCCGCCCGAGCCTCGAGGAGACGCTCGATGCGATCACCCGCCACGGAATCCGATGCGTGCAGTTCAGTCTTTCCTCTGCCGGCTTACCCGAGCTGCCGGAGCGAGTCGACCCAGCGACGTGTGAAAGGATACGTAGGGAGATGGGCGCGCGCGGGTTGGAGATGGCTGCCGTCTCTGGCCTCTTCAACATGATCCATCCCGACGTGCGAGCGCGCAGGGATGGACTGCGCCGGCTACGTGAGCTGGCGTCGGCCTGCGAACATCTCGGCACGTCCGTCATCACGCTCTGTACGGGGACGTGCGACAGGATGGACATGTGGCGCCGGCATCCCGAGAATGATTCGGCAAGCGCATGGAACGATCTCGTTAACTCGATGCGCGAGGCACTGCAGATCGCCGAGGAGCATCGCGTGACCCTCGCGTTCGAGCCGGAGGTCTCCAACGTTGTGGATTCGCCTGCCAAGGGACGACGCCTGCTCGACGAGATGCAGTCCCCGCGTCTTAAGGTCGTCATGGATCCGGCCAACATCTTCCACAGGGGAGAACTCTGCAGGATGCGCGAGATCCTCGACGAGGCGTTCGCACTGCTGGGGGATGACATCGTGCTTGCGCATGCCAAGGACCTTGATCACGATGGCGAAGCCGGCCGCAAGGCTGCAGGAAAGGGCCTTCTTGACTACGATCATTACCTGGAACTGCTCGACGCGGCCGCGCCCGATGTGCCGTTGATCCTGCACGGGCTTGACGAGGAGCAGGTGGATGAGTGCGTCGCCTTCTTGCGGGAGAGAATCGGGCGCATCCCGTGACGATTCGAGGTGGCCCTGACCCAGGGCCTCTCTTTTTCGGAATAGCTTTATGCTTGCGTTAGAAGTCCTGGGCGTGAAGGCCCCGCTGTATCCCTGGTTTCTTGCGCTCCTGGCCCTCACGGCGCCCCAAGTTCCCGCGGTGGAGGAGGGATCCGGTTCGGACATGGTTAGGGTACTCTACGTCGGCGAACCGATGGGCTCCCCTCTCCCATGGTTCACGGCCCTAATGAACGACCCCTTCTTCGACGTGACGCCGGTGCAAGCGTTCACCTACGGGCTGCCCATGGAAGTTGCTTGGAGGTCGGTCAGGCATTACATGCCCCGAACCTATGCGAAGCTCGCTACTTACCACGCCGTCACCTTGGTCTACGCCGATGCAAGGCTCTTCACGTCCGAGTGGAGATCGTGGTTCTCTCAGGCCGTCCTTGACGGAACGGGTCTAGCCTTCAGCGGGCAGGACGTGGAGAGGTACGCCTTCCTGTGGGAGTGGCTCGACTCAACGCTCGGCGACGTGCTCCCCGTCGAAAAGCCGAGCACCTCCGGCACTGACACCTTCCTGGGCCAACAACCGGGTTCGATCAGGGTCCTCAAACCGAATAATCCCCTGATCGCCTCCCTGCCCTGGTCCGAAATGGGCAGGTACGGCAATTTCTACGACTGCACTCAGATAGATGCAAAGCCGGGGAGCGAGACCCTGGCGGAGCTCGTCACTCCAACCGGACGGACAAGTCCGTTCCTCGTCTGGTGGAAGGTGGGCCAGGGCAGGTCCCTTGCCATCATGACGCGGTTCTCGAGCGAGAACAGGAACCCGGACGACCCCTTCTACGAGTGGCCCTACCAGGGGGACTTCGCCTGCAACTACCACTTCTATGTGGCGGGCCGCAAGATTCCGGAGGACGTTGAGATCCTGCACAGGATCCGGACAATCTGGCTAGACTCCTACCTGGAGAGAAACATGCTCGTCGGAAGCATCGATTTCATCTCCAAGCTGGGGGGCAATCCGGCGCCTTTGGAAGAGATGCTCAGGGAGGCGGACGAAACCCTGAGGGATTCCCGGCGGATGTATCTGGACTACGATTTCCAGTCGAGCCTCGCCCTAGCCGAGCAGCTCGTGGGCGATCTGGGTTCGATCGTGGAGGCAACCATCAAGGTCAAGGACCAGATCTTTCTCTCGATCTACCTGGTCGAGTGGGCTGTCCTAACGGCCACGGGCATGTTCGCCGGCGTTCTGATATGGACGCTCATGCTGAGAAGACGCCTCTACAAAGAGGTGAGGACAACCAAACCCGTACCGACATGGTGAGCTGACGGCCCCGCAGGGCACCACGACGAACGCGATCATGCCCAAGCTAGACCTGTATCGGGTGAGGCTTGGGGGAAGTGATGGTTCGCCCTGCGCATCGGAGGACCCAAGAGCAATCCACGAACTAGGGGGCCGTCCGCCACATCCCGAGACCCCTCACCTAGACCGGAGGAGTCGCACTGCGGACGAGACCGTGCGCTCCCTGATCTTCAGCCACACCGCTGAGGCCAAGATGAAGAGGACGGTAGCCACGAGGGAGAACGCGAAGGAATCTGGGAATGCGAGGGCCCTCTCAAGGTGGAAGAAGCGTACCGCCATGCACACGACGAGCAAGTGCCACACGTAGATCCCGAGCGCCACGCGCCCAGGGACGGCGAATGCGGCTGGAATCCAAGCAGCACGGCCCTCCAAGAAAAGGAAGAGCGAGAAAGCAATGAGCGCGATGCCCGTTGAGATCATGATGTGGAAGAGCAAGCGGTCCTTCAAAGGATCGGCCACGGCAAGCGCGATCCCCGACACGATCATGGGCATCGCCACCATCGCTGGCGCAAGGATGGGACGGTGACCGGCTCCAGCCGCCGCGAACCTCCCCAGCATGATCCCTCCTATGACAAGGGATAGCCACGGAAACAGAGGGAACATGCCGGTGAAGAGGGCGTTCCTGACCGGCGCTGGCAGGCCGCTCAAACCCGGTTTCAGCGCGCTGAAAGCGAAAACGAGGGCAGATGCGCCGGCCACGCCGGCCGGCCCGACTCCTCTTTCCAGCAGGAGGTAGGCCAAGAGATTCCCGGCCCCGATCGATTCAAGAACGTCCCACCTCCAGATCCTCCGAAGGCCGGCAAGCAAGACGTTGAGCGCCAGTCCCAGCAAGATGAGCAGGCCGTACCTTGCCAAGACGTGCCCGCGCACCTTCGCCCAACTCTGTCCGAGCCGTATTCTCCTAGAGCTCGCTAGGTACAGGCTGGCCCCGCTCACGGTGAAGAAGATGGTCGCTGCGAGAGGCCATCCAAATGACATTCCGCCCATGTCCAAGAATCCCGGGATCTCGCGCGAAGTCCATGTGAGGAAGTGCCAGAGAATCATCAACACCACCCCCAGGCCACGCAGCGCATCCAGCGAAACCACGCGACGCAGATTCAGCTCCGACTGCCCATCGGAGATCACGGGTGCCATGCTCAACGCAGCCGTTCGGCTCACCTCAACCCGCCCTCGTCCCCGACCGGTTTAGTTGGGCAAAGCCCACCACCCCTCGCCGAACCCAATGTGCAGTTCCATGGCCACCGGGCTTTCGTATGCCATCGAGCATCGGACCTGCATGCTCATGGCTCTTGCGGCAGGAAGCTTTCGGCCTCCTAGGGCAGTCAGCCTTTGACGCGATAGAACCAGATAACTGCCTCTCGTCTCGGAGCGGTCAACGTGAAGCCCTGGCGCTCTAGGATGTCTCCCGCGATCTCCTTCACCTCGTTCGTCTCTGGGTTCAGGAATATGTACGTCAGATACGTGGAGATCGCCTTCGGGTGTACGATTAGCGAATCGTCGGGGGATAGCGGGAGATGTATCCCCTGTATCAGCCCCTTTCCCGTCTCGGGACGGTGGAACTGGCGAGCGACCCATCCGTCCGGGCTCCGACGGGCAGACGTGAGCGGGTAGTAGTCGCCGAACAGCATCAGGTCCGACGCGTCGCGCCAGATATCGATCATCTTCCTCGCCAGATCGTAGTCGTAATCGTCGCGGCGGATGTCCAGGCCCAAAAGCATCATCGGGGCCATGCCACAGTGGAAAGAATAGCTGTCAACGCGGTCGTTGAACCTGCCAGGTCCGGCGAGGTCCCAGGACAGCGTGACCTCCTTGAAGTAGGGCAGCCACTCGAACAAGGTGCGATGGAAGTCCAGCTTCACCGCGTGGTTGCCGTATCCGTAGTCCGAATAGTGGAGCGGCACCGAGCGGCGCATGGTTTCCAAGTCATTGCGGCGGCCGCCGCTCGCGCAGGAGTCGATCCACAGGCCGGGATTCCGGGCAAGCAGCTCGTCCCAATACTGAAGGTAGCCTTGGACGTGCAGGTTCTCATTCATCCCCTCTCGGTCCTCGGCTTCGTTACGGCGCCAGTGCTCGAGCGGCGGGAAGTTGTGGTCTTGCCTGTAGATCTTGATGCCGTTTTGCCGGATCAGATTGCAGACGTGGTCGGTGAGCCATCGGCGACACTCCGCATCGCCCAGGTTCAAGAGGGCGTTGTCGTTTCCCTCCACCCTCAGGAGCCATCTGGGGCGTTCCGTTTCGAGGCGCGTGCCCGGCTGGACCCTTTCCGGCTCAAACCAGACGAGGAGGTCGGCCCCGTTCCGGGCGGCGCGGTCAGACACCGGTTTGAGCCCTCTGGGAAACCTTTCCGGATCGGGCTCCCATGTGCCGGTGATCCACCACTTCCTCTCTCCTGCCTTGTTGAGGCAGGGATACCATCCAGCATCGATCCACCACACGTCGAAATCGATGCCGAGCCGCTCGAACTTCTCCATGTAGCGGATCTGGTTTTCCTCGGTCGCCGCCGTGAACTCCTCGCCTTCGTCCGTCCCGAAGCAGGCAAGAAGCGGCCTTAGCGGCTGGCCGTTCGGCCTCGGAAGGACGTGGGAAATGTACCATCGCCGCCAAAGATTCACGGCCCTCGAGCGATCGCCGGTCCAAGACAGAAACGTCATCCGCGGGGTCCGAATGCTTTCGCGCGGCTCGAGCCGAAGGTTCGTCCTCTCTTGCCCCGCTTGCACGTGCACGCCTCCGTCCACCCCCTTGAAACTGGCCGCCCACTGGCCCGGCCAGCCGATTGCCATGGAGAACCCGCATCCGTCAAAACAGATCCGATAGTAGGGGAACGCGCCGTCGCAGGGCCTTCCGCCATTTGGGGCAAAGCGAAGGGTATCCCCGGGACGGAGCGGCGTCTCCTGGGAGGTGTATCCCTTTTCGCTGTAGAAGTCGCCGTTACAGTGATGCAGGACCGGCGAACTCCCAGCGAACGTCCCATCCATGGCCAAGATCTGGCTGACCAGGGGGGTCGGTTTCCGGCCCTCGTTGGAGAGCCACGTCACCCATTCGACGACCGGATAGTCGAGATACTCCGCGCACTCGGCCCGGATCTTCAGTCCGGTCTTTGCGTCACGGCCCTCGATGACCGTTTCAACGATGTTCGCATCGATGCTCCTTCTTTGCACACAGGGCTTCCAATCTGGCGGAATCCCCACAATGGCCGTGCCGTCAAGGAGAAACGAAATGGGAAGGTGGGCGGGATCGATGAAGCGGCCTAACCACTCTCGACTCTTCGCCATGTCCTCGGGCTTGGTGAGAGCCTCGGAGGGATCCGATGGTCTTCCTCGAAGCGCCATCTCATCGCAGCCTCGGCTTTTCCATGGTCGCGCGTGCTTAAGAGGTTGTCCCCGTCTGGCCAGTCACCTGACGGAGGACCGATGCTTCAGCCCCTCGTTCGGAAGGCCTGCCCCAGCCGACATCGCCCGACCTGCCCTGGCCGAGCGCCATCCGCAACGGGAGTGGGTGGGAGTGGGAGGAGGAGACAACGTATTTGTACCCCCGCGCAGGTTGCCAAACACGCCGCGCGCCGCGTCCTGCTTTGCGCCGGGCCTGAAGGAGATGGATGTGCCATGAAGAACCGGCACGATGTTGTGGTCGCGGGAGGTGGACTCGCGGGCATCGCCTGTGCCCTGGCTCTTGCCGACCGGGGCATGAAGGTTTTGTTGGTTGAACGACGCCCAGCCCTAGGCTGGGAAAGCACTTGGGCCGGACAGCTGGATTACAGCGGGGAACGCTCGCGGCTTGCCAATCGGATCCTCCGAGAGGCTGGCCGGGTCGGCGGGGTGAAAGGAAAGGTGCTTGACGGCCCCATACTCGAACTGGTGCTAGATCGTATGGCCCGCGATGCCGGGATCTCCGTGTTGCTCTACTCCTTCCCCGTCCGTCCGGTCTTCACAGATGAGAGCGCGCTGGGCGTGGTCGTGGCGAGCAGAAGCGGAGAGAGGGTGGTGTGGGGAAAGGCCGTCGTGGATGCCACCGAGGAGGCGCTGCTTTGGAGACAGACCGAGGTCGCCTCCGAAGACCTCGGCCCCGTTCCCGGCCGGCACAGCTTCTTCATGAACCACGCAAAGGCCGGCATGGCCCTCCCCTTCGATCTTGGCCAAGGCATCTCGGCTTGGCCATCCGTCTGGAACGGAGAGGTCCGCATCGAGTATGGCGTGACAGAGGCGAATCCCACGGCTGCCCGCAAGGCCCTGCCCGATGCGATACGACGCGCGCGGGAGCTGCCTCAGCTCAAGGACGCGCTCGTCTCGCACGTCGCCAACGAGGCATTCCCTATCTTCCCATCCGTGAGGTTTGAGCAGCGCGGCATCGTCCACCCCAGACTCCGCAACCTGTACGGATGCGGAATCTGGGCATCCCAGGTGGAAAACACGGCCGCAGGCCGTTTGGCACTCGGGGAACGCGTCGCGGCAACGGTCGACATATGCGACATGCCAACGTCTTCCGCCGAGACGTTGTCCGCTGGTTCGGTCTTCTCACCCCCCGAGATCGAAAGCGACATCATGGTCATAGGGGGCGGAACCGCCGGTGCCATCGCCGCGATCGCAGCGGCACGGAGCGCAGCCCGAACCACTGTCATCGAGGCGACAACCTCCCTAGGGGGAATCGGCACGATGGGGGCCATCCACAACTACTACCACGGACTGCCGGGTGGCATACAGGATGAGGTCGACGCGCGGACGGCCCAGATCACTCCCCTGTTCTGCGGTAGATATGAAG
>Ga0209102_1001054_pt1 | contig 15631 bp, 13 predicted proteins | sample ConPoolayeHmetaG_FD_185483 | JGI IMG/M metagenome (GOLD analysis project Ga0209102, IMG submission 185483) | Hot spring microbial mat communities from California, USA to study Microbial Dark Matter (Phase II) - Cone Pool mat layer H metaG... ...
GAGACGGAATTACGCCAAGGGAAAAAGGAGAAGAGCCGGTGATTGACCCCACCGCGACCATTATCGATTCGCAAATAGGAGCATGGACTCAAATAGGCGCGCGAACCAGGATAGAAGAAACTCGTTTTGGGGATTACAGCTATGTTATGGAAGATTGCCAAATCATCTATGCAGAGATTGGTAAGTTCTGTTCAATTGCGAGTCATGTGCGTATCAATCCTCCGAACCACCCGATCTGGCGGGCGACTTCCCATCATTTTACCTATCGAAGCAAATTTTATGAATTGGGGGAGGATGAAGAAGAGATCTTTCAATGGCGACGGAGCAAAGGAGTAGTGATCGGACACGATGTCTGGATCGGTCACGGAGCGATCATTCTGCCCGGGGTCAAGATTGGCATAGGAGCAGTCATCGGCGCAGGTTCGGTCGTCACTAAAGAGGTCCAACCTTATACCATGGTAGCGGGAAATCCGGCAAAGTTAATTCGCAGACGGGTGAGCGAGGAAGTGGCAGCGTTGCTCATGCAAATCCAATGGTGGCACTGGAGCCACGATCAACTTTTAAAAGCGCTCGCAGATTTTCGCCGGCTCGACGCCGCCTCCTTTTGTGAGCGCTACGCTCCAAGATACTCCAGAGCAGATCAAAATGATGACCAGATGATGGCCCGGGCTTCCTTGTTCGGAGAGGAAGCATATGGCCAAGGAAAGACGAAGGGAATTAATCGCAGAAAAGCACCAATCTATAAGGAGCCAGAATGATTGATCAAAGTACCAGACAAGAATGGATGGGAATTCTTGCCAAGGCCCAGGTGGAAGAATTGGAGGAGATTTGGAATCTTCTCCGGGTTAAGCCGACCTACTACTTTGTCCGCCCTCCGGAAACAGGTTTGATTATGATACGTGGAAGAGCTGGTGGGACGGGTCTCCTTTTTAATTTGGGGGAGGTAACCGTAACCCGGTGCACCATTCAGGTGAAAGATGGTTTTCAGGGAACAGCCTATGTTTTAGGTCGGAACCATCGACATGCAGAGCTAGCCGCCGTATTTGATGCTTTACTGCAAGATTCTGCGCAACATCTTTTCCTCTGGGAATTTGTTATTCAACCCATTCGAAAAAAGATGCAAATGAGAAAGACAATGCTGGCCAAAAAGACGGCCAGCACCAAAGTGGAATTTTTTACTATGGTTAGAGGAGATGGGGTATGACGAAGTTCAACATCCATAAGCTACCTCTTTTGCCTGGCTTCGCTGATACCGTGCTCGATAGTCAATATACCTTTCGACAGGTGTTGGATGCCATGAGTCATCCTGCTCGCTTAATTCCATTAAAAATAAAAATGGAGGTTCCCTTTCCCCTTTATCATACTACTGCAGCCATTTGTCTTACCTTGCTCGATTACGAAACCCCTTTATGGATGGATCTAAAGGAAAAAGAGGAAGTGGCGGATTGGCTCCGTTTTCATTGTGCCTGTCCCATTATAGCTTCCCCGGCAAGTGCCCGCTTTGGTTTGATCTTTAACGCAAAGGACATTCCTTCCCTCAGTCAATTCCCTGCCGGAGAGGATGAGTTTCCGGAACAGTCTGCTACCCTGATCATTCAGGTGAAAGGATTCACCCCTGAGATCGGGAGATCCTTTAGAGGGCCGGGCATCAAAACCGCAGAACATCTTACCATACGCGGTCTCTCCGATGAATTCTGGAAGTTTTGGGAATTTAACCACCACCGGTATCCGCTGGGGGTGGATGTTCTTTTTACTTCCGAGTCAACCATCGTTGGTTTACCCAGGACAATCGAGGTTAAGGAGTAGCATATGTACGTGGCTGTCAAAGGTGGAGAGAAATCGATTGAAAATGCTCATAAACTTTTGGCTGAAATCCGGCGGGGAGATCTCTCCGTCCCGGAACTCACTGTAGAACAGATTCGTCAACAACTTCCCCTCGCCATCGACCGGGTGATGACTGAAGGATCTCTATATGACCCGGAACTCGCGGCCCTTGCTATCAAGCAATCCTCCGGAGATCTCATTGAAGCGATCTTTTTGCTTAGAGCTTATCGGACCACGTTAACCCGCCTGGGCGTGTCCCTTCCCATCGATACTTCCCAAATGACTGTCAAGCGGCGCATCTCAGCTACCTTTAAGGATCTTCCCGGGGGACAAATCCTTGGTCCCACTTATGACTATACTCATCGGTTATTAGACTTCTCCCTGCTTATGCCGTCGCAGAAGATTGAAGATCTTAAGGTCAGGGAAATGGTCCATCCCCAACCGGAAGAGCGCATTCCCAGGGTTCTCGATTTCCTGAATCAAGAGGGATTAATCGAAGATGAAGAACCAGATGGAATGAAAAAAGTCCGGGATCTGACCCTGGAACCACTCTCTGTACCTGCCCCACGTGATCTTAGGCTCCAGAATCTGGCTCGCGGCGATGAGGGGTTTTTACTTTGTCTGGCTTACTCAATCCAACGAGGCTTTGGATACAACCATCCTTTCGTCGGCGAAATAAGGGTTGGCGAAGTGGCCATTAAAATTCAACCTGCCGAATTGGAATTTCCTATTGAGATTGGTGAAATAACGGTAACGGAGTGTCAAATGATTAACCAGTTTAAAGGATCTGCCACTAAACCTCCCAGTTTCACCAGAGGATATGGGTTAACTTTTGGTTGCTGCGAACGAAAGGCCATGGCCATGTCCCTCTTGGACCGAGCGCTGCGGTGTTCAGAATTAGGGGAGATGCCCCAGGCGCCAGCCCAAGACGAGGAATTTGTTTTAATGCATAGCGATAATATCCAGGCCTCAGGATTTGTAGAACATCTAAAACTACCTCACTATGTTGACTTCCAAGCAGAATTAAATCTCATTAGAAATTTGAGGCTGCGTGCTTTTCAAGAAGAATGGAGGAGAAAGAATAATGAAAAGGTCAATGCAGATCCTGAATAACGTGGAAGGTCCGAATAAATCTCGTCTGTTCGAATACAATTTCGCTTACCTTGATGAGGGAACGAAACGAATGATCCGACGAGTCATTCTCAAGGCTATCGCCACTCCAGGACATCAAGTCCCATTCGGAAGTAGGGAGATGCCCTTACCTTTAGGCTGGGGGACAGGAGGAATTCAAATCACTGCCTCCCTCATCGGACCGGAAGATGTCTTGAAGGTCATTGATCAAGGATCGGATGATACAACCAACGCTATTAGCATCAAGAAATTTTTTAAAAAAGTGACAGGAGTGAGGATAACGGAACGGACGAGCATGGCCACGTTGATCCAGACCCGACATCGAATTCCGGAAACCCCCTTAAGGGAGGGGCAGATCATTATTTACCAGGTTCCCATACCCGAACCCCTCCGGTTTCTTGAGCCTCGAGAAACAGAGACCCGCAAAATGCATGCTCTGGCGGATTATGGACTGATGTATATCAAACTCTATGAGGACATTTCCATCCATGGGCGTATTGCCACCGCTTTTATGTATCCCGTCTTGGTCCATTACCGTTATATTGCTAGCCCGTCACCCATTCCGAGATTTGATAATCCCAAGATGGACCATATGCCTGCTCTTCAGCTTTTCGGAGCCGGGCGGGAAAAGAGGATCTATGCTATCCCTCCTTACACCTCGGTTAAAAGCCTCGATTTTGAGGATTATCCATTTGAAGTTGAGACTTGGGATCAGAAGTGTGCGCTATGCGGCTCTAAAGAGAGTTATCTGGATGAAGTGATCATAGATGATCAGGGAGGACGCCTCTTTATCTGTTCAGATACCGATTATTGCCAACAGCGACGCTGGGCAGGTCAAAAAGAAGGCCTACCGAATCAAATCAGTGTGACAACCCGCGCGGGGGAAAAAGGAGATCAAGTACTATGAACCAAAATACTGATGGAAGAAGGCCTCTTCTGAAAGCCATGGGATTAACCAAATATTTTGGAGATCGGGTGGGTTGCCGGAACATCACCTTTGATCTCTGGCCGGGGGAGGTTTTGGGCATCGTTGGCGAATCGGGGTCGGGGAAGACGACCCTTCTAAACCTACTGTCCGGCCAATTGGTAGAAACGAAAGGAACTGTAAAATACTCGCTGGCAGGGAAGGACTTAGTGGACTTAAACCAGTTACCTGCCCCTCAAAAACGCTATTTGATGCGGACCGAGTGGGGATTGGTTAGGCAAAATCCTAAGGAGGGGCTGCGCATGCAGGTTAGTGCTGGTGCTAATGTCGGGGAGCGCTTGATGGCTTTGGGTATCCGCCATTACGGAACCATCCGGAGTGAAGTAGTAAAGTGGTTCGAGCGAGTCGAGATCGATGTCGCCCGGATAGATGACTTACCAGAAACTTTCTCTGGTGGCATGTTACAACGGCTGCAAATCGCCCGAAACTTGGTTACCCAACCCCGTCTGGTATTGATGGATGAACCAACCGGAGGATTGGATGTCTCTATCCAAGCAAGTCTTTTGGATTTATTGAGGAGATTGGTTTCTGAATTAAACCTGTCCTTGATCATCGTGACTCATGACCTAGCCGTGGCTCGCCTCCTGGCCCATCGGCTGCTCGTGATGCGTCAAGGTGAGGTGGTGGAATCGGGATTAACCGATCAGGTATTGGACGATCCCCACCATCCTTATACGCAACTTCTCGTTTCTTCTGTTCTCCATTCCTAAATTGGTTCGGCGGAGGTTTTCATTATGGACATTAAATTGCGCGTGGAAGAGATTCAAAAGGCTTTTGTCCTTCACCTACAGGGGGGAATGGTATTGCCTGTATTAAGTGGGGTCAATTTGATTGTCCATGCTGGAGAATGCGTCGCTCTGTCCGGCCCCTCTGGGATTGGGAAAAGCACCTTATTAAGAATTCTCTATGCCAATTATAAACCCGACCGCGGGAATGTGTGGGTCGAGCACCGGGGCGAATGGGTTAACCTTCTTCAGGCAAAGCCCTATCGCATCTTAGAGATTCGTAGAAGCACCATTGGTTATGTGAGCCAATTCCTTCGTGTCATTCCCCGGGTCCCGGCCATAGAGATAGTAATGGAGCCATTGCGAAACCTGGGGTATCCGCCGCAGGAATGCCGGTTACAGGCCGAAGCCATGTTGAGGAGGTTGAACATTCCTGAACGACTTTGGACAATTTCGCCGACTCTTTTTTCCGGAGGAGAACAACAACGCATTAATATTTCCAGATCCTTCATCTGTCCATTTTCCATCCTCCTTCTTGACGAACCGACGGCCGCGCTTGATGATCAGAATCGAAAAATAGTGATTGAACTGATTCAAGAAGCAAAGACAAGAGGAGCTGCTGTGGTGGGTGTCTTTCACGATCGAGAAGTAAAGGAAGCCGTTTCCACCCGGACTTTCGATATCCCAAAGGAGAAAATTTCATGAGCCAAGAAATCCTTTTGACCAACGCTATGCTGGTGACCCCGAACGAGGTATTTCGGGGCACGCTTCACGGAAAAAACGGGATCATCGTCGATTTAGACCAGAACCGCAGACCATGCAAACACGGGATCGATCTCGAAGGAAATTATTTGCTTCCCGGGCTCGTGGAATTGCATACGGATCATTTTGAGAACCATGTCGTACCCCGCCCGGGTGTTCGGTGGCCTGCCCTAGCCGCAATTCTTTCCCACGATTCTGCGGTCGTCACTTCAGGTATCACTACGGTTTTTGATGCCTTAGCGATCGGAGATTTGAACGAAAACAGTTCTCGAATGAGAAATCTGGAGGAGATGGTGAAGGCCGTTAGGAAAGCGCAACAGGAAAATTTTTTGAGAGCCGATCACTTCTTGCATTTGCGGTGCGAAGTGGCCTACCCCCAAGTATTAAGAATTTTTGAAAAATTGGTCGATGATCCGTTAGTCAAATTGGTTTCCTTAATGGATCATACCCCAGGCCAACGACAATTTACCAGCCTCCAAAAAATGTTTCAATATTATCAGGGGAAGTATGGATTTAGCGAGGAGCAGATGAGGCGATTGGTCATCGAACGCGAGGCTAACCAAAAACACTACGCCCAGAAACACCGGGAAGCGATTTCGAACTTATCAAAATATCGAGGTGTACCCCTCGCTAGTCATGATGACACCACCGCTGAGCACGTAGCTCAGGCCGCCACTGAAGGGGTTGTCCTCTGTGAATTTCCTACTACCCTTGAGGCCGCCTTAGCGGCGCGTCGTTTCGGCTTGCACATTCTAATGGGGGCGCCCAACCTCATCCTTGGTGGGTCCCACTCCGGGAATGCCTCTGCCAGAGAATTTGGGAAGCAGGGATTATTGGATATCCTTTCTTCTGATTATGTACCTTCCAGCTTGCTCACCGGAGCCTTTCTCCTTCATCAGGAACTTGATATTCCTTTGCCCGCAGCGATCGCCACCGTTACCCATATTCCTGCGCAGACGGTAAATCTTCTTGACCGCGGCGCCTTAGAGGTTGGGAAGCGGGCCGATTTGATCTGGGTCAGATGGAGCCCGCCTATGCCGATCGTCAGACATGTCTGGAAAGCGGGGAAGCAAATATTTTAAAAATGAAGATAACCGGGAGGTTCTTGTGTTGGTAAATATTGGCAGTAAGATTGATGAAATCAGAATTGATGGTAGTCTGGAAATTTTTCAAAGAGATCTTGAGTTCTTTGCAAGCCTCGGCTTGGAGGCAGTAGAAATTCCAGTGCATGGGTTAGACGCGATCAAATGTGGGTTCCTGGATGACCGAAGAACCAAAGAGGTTCAGGGAATTCTGCGGCGGTTTGATTTTATCTACAGCGTTCATAGTCCGAATTCATTAAATTTGATGGATCAAAGGAACCTTGAACTCCATTTTGCGGTTTTCAAAGCCAGTCTCGAATTTACCACGGCCATTGGATCCAATATTTTGGTTTATCATGCCGGCCGTTTCTTGCCGGAAGAGGCCTTTCCCATTCCGAAGGGCAACTCGATTTCAAAAAAGCTGGCTCACCGCCTCCTGCAGATCGAGCGCGAACAGATCATTTGCCTAGCCGAAAAATATCCTACAGTTACCATTTGCATCGAGAATGCCAGGCCCTACCTGTATTACAGTCCATATTGTTATGGAGAACAAATCGAGCTGCTTCAAGAGCAGATCGAAAAAATTGGCAAGCCCAACGTAAGAATTAACCTAGACCTTGGACACCTTTACATGGCTGCTCAATATTACCGGTTCGATCCAGTTAAAGCCGTGCAAAAGATCTCCTTCCTCATTTCCCATACACATGTCCATGATAATTTTGGGGCTGCCATCTATCCCCATGAAAAAATTCAAACTCATCAAATTCCTTTTGGCCGAGGAGACTCCCATATGCCTGTAGGATGGGGACGCATACCGCTGGCAAAGATTTTATCCGTCTATCTCCCTTCCTATCAGGGCATGCTGATCATGGAACTGAGAAATCGGTATTTTCAGATGACCAAAGAGTCTCGAGATAATCTAGTACAATTATTGAAGTCTCTTTCTCCAAAATCGAACTCCTCGTAAAGAAAACTTGAAAGGATGAGTTTGATCTTCCCACAGGGATTCAATTTCCCTTTCCTGGTTTGCCGAAGGGTGCAGGCGTTTCGGATTGTTTTACGTCGGGAATTTTTTGAAGGAATGGCCCATGTTCTTATGATACCGCTGATAAGTGATATCAATCTCAGATTAGTTTTTTCCCATGCCTGCAATCTTATGTTCCTAAACGCTAATCACGATCTATTTCAGTTAGTAGACTAAAGCGCTGTCCCTGACAAAAGTAGCTTGAGTCGCTGAATCTTAAAATAGGTCAGAATGCTTCCAAGAAGCACGACGACCATGAACATGCAAAGGACTTTGGTCATGAAGTGATGAACCCCCATGCAATGCGATCACTTTGCCGTATTCCTTTTAAAACGAGTAATATCTGGGTCAAGCTAAAGATAAATTCAAAAATTCTCAGGGTGAGCATCATTTTGATGATGAAATCCGCCAATCTTTGAAATAATTTCATAGGCTGTATATAACAGAAATGTGTTACCGGGAGATGGATGGATAGTGAAATTTCGCTAAGATTTCGTTTCACAGCAAACGCTTAAGATGTGCCCTCTGATCAGAAAGGTAACAGAAATTTAACATTAGCGGAACCTCTTTGTAACGTCAAACTTTTAAATTGTTTTAAAAGCAAGGAGGATTGATGAAATCAATTAAAAAGCAAGTCATGTTGATCTTACATACCATTTGCCTCAAAGCTTATTTTCTCTATCTAAAAATACTTTATCCATATCTTTCTGTTCGCAACATTTCCCTATGATATTTCCAAAAATTGAAGAGTTTCCTGCCTCCCCCGGTGCATATCATTTTCATAAGCAGGAAGGAAATTCGAATGAATCCAATTTTAATCATAGAAGATGAAGTCGATATAGCGAAATTGATTGAATATCAATTGAAGCAATCCGGATTCCGCGTGGTAACTGCTTCTAACGGGTCTGCGGGATTGGAGCAAGCAAAAAATTTGCAGCCAGTTCTCGTCATCCTCGATTTGATGCTTCCTGACATTGATGGAAAGGACATCTGCCGAGCACTCAAAGGTAATGTCCGAACACAAAAGATTCCCATCTTGATGCTAACCGCAAAGACAGAGGAAGTGGACCGCATAATTGGATTTGAACTGGGGGCTGATGATTACGTCACCAAACCTTTCAGCCCCAGGGAATTGGTATTGAGGGTAAAGGCCATTTTAAAACGGAAAGAATTGGCGGAAGAGACGGAAACATTCATTCAACTCGGAAACCTGCTCATTGATGTCGAAGGGCATCGTGTTTCTGTCAACAATAAGTCGGTCCATTTAACCCATACCGAATTTAAACTTTTGGTTGCCTTAGCCTCACGGAGAGGTCGGGTCTTTACCCGTGAAAACCTGCTCGATCAAGTCTGGGGATATACTTACGAGGGTTACGCGCGGACCGTGGACACCCACATCCGGCGCTTGCGCGAGAAACTCGGACCTGCGGGAGATATGATAGAAACAATCCGGGGAGTGGGATACCGATTTCGCGAAGAGGGATAACAAGGGACGCTTGGAGCTTATGAACCGGGGATGGCGGGGAGAATTGATTTTTCGGGACGAAAGGGATTACCAGACCTTTCTCCAAACTATTCAGGAGGCTTGTGAAGTCCTGCATCTTCGGGTTGCCGCCTATTGCCTGTTACCCAATCACTACCACCTCTTGGTACAGACTCCAAACGCGAATCTTTCCAGATGTATGCGACATATTGACGGTGTCTACACCCAAAGGTTAGACCTTGGATAAGGGAAAGATCCTGAAATTCCGCAGCGAAAGGAATTGGCGCCGGCCTTGGATGTCTTAATTGGAGCGGTTGCCGAGTTTTACCGAGTTGCTCGGAAAGATTTATTATATTCCCGACGGGGGCATAATAATGAGGCGAGGAATGTGGCGATTTATTTGGCCCGGAGTCTCAGGGGGGATCGGCTGCTGGAGATTGGAGAGGTGTTTAAAATTGCTCGGTATAGTACCGTGAGCAGTATTGTGGAAAGGATGAAGGTGCGGATTAGAAGTGAGGAAAAGTTAAGAAAAAGAATTGACCGTCTCATCTCAACCATCCAAATGAGTCAAGAGCAGACTTGACCCCTCTTTGGCAACGCTTGAATTTAAAAGGGAGGTTGCCCCCCCTTTTATCATAGTTTGTTCTAATTTCTGCGCCACTTGTCTTGAGAAAAACTTATTTTGGGGAAAAACAAATAATTACTATCGATACTCAATCTCCAAAATTGGCCTTCTATTAGTATTGCTGTACAGATTCATGCTATCAAAAGAAGTCATCCGCAAAGCAGGCGTATAGCTTGGGGTGGTATTGGGGTCCCATATCACGAAGCCGTAGTTGGTACTTGAGCCGTTGGCCCATCCCTGCACAATCTGGGTCACATCCCACTCCAACGGCAGTGAGGTGGTCACGGGTGGGGCTTTTTGAGCGTAAGGAGATGGATACCAGCCCGGGCAATTATTCCAGGTCACCGTACTAGCACTCCAAGACGTTTTTAGACCATAAACCCTATAAACGGTATTCCAATCGCCGGGGAGTACACGCGGATAGAGTTTAAGGGTTGCTCGCACGATGGTCTTTCCATATATAGTAGGAGTAACATTGAAATATAAAAGGGAAGCAGCTGCCAGCACGTCGTAACCATATACAAAATTGAATGAGAAATCACAGCCTACCCCAAGATCAGTGTTGGAATAGACTGTATTTGCCACGCTCGCGTTTAGGCTATTATACATTACCACGTTGTCGCGTTCAGGAAGAAATGTCTGAGTTGTCGATGGGACAGATTGGGTAGTTGCACTGGCATAAACCCACGAAGAACTCCCAGCTGCATTGTAAGCCCGCAGCCGATAAGAGTAAGTAGTGGAAGCAGTTAGTCCCGTATGGTCATAAGTGGTGGTATTCGCTCCCAAAGTAGCAATATTTCCCCAGACTGGACTTATGTACCTTTCAATCTCAAAACCAGTTTCATTGTTAGCATTGTCGGTCCAAGTTAGCCTGATCGTACTACTGGACAGGGCTGTAGCGGTAAAGGCCGAAGGGGCATTTGGAGCCGTGATGGATAAAGTGGTGGCGCTAACTACATCGGTATACGCTGAGTTTCCATTCGCATTGTAGGCCAGCCCCCGGTAGTAGTAGGTGGTGGAGGGGTTCAACCCGGTATTATCATAGCTGGTGATATTTGCGCCCACACTGGCAATCTCCGTAAAAGGTCCTGAGGCAGATGAGCCCCGTTCAATCTTAAAACCTGATTCGTTGTTGGAATTGTCTGTCCAAGTCAACCGAATGGTATTACTGGATTGAGCTGTGGCATTAAGATTCGATGGCGCGGTAGGCACAGTTGGCTGACTGGGGGCTGATATCCGGGTTCCTGTTGACTGAGTTGTTCCTGAACAAGAAGAACGACCATCACTCCATGTCCATGATGCCGAACCGCTAAAGCTATTTCCATCCGCAGAAATCGTTACAGTCAAAGAATTAATGGTCGTTGTACCTCCTTCTTCAGGGTAACTCCCAGACCACCCCATTTGATTGCCATTTACATTACCACTAAACTGCAGGTTAGTTCCTTGGGGGACAACCGTAATAGTGCACCCACTTTGGGTTATTGTATAGGTCAAATGTTCGATAAATGTCCCCTGCCCACAAGCTGTAGCATTGACTTGCTCAGTCGTGGTCCATGTCCCGGCCACGTCTACGCAGGTGGATGAAGGCACAGGTCCGCCTCCACCACCACCTCCCCCACCGCATGCTGTGAATATTAGGGGTAATGAAATAATAAACAGGAACAGAAACATTAACTTACTTTTTTTCATTTTTATTCTCCTTTCAAATTAAAGTTTTTCTTTGCTCAGATTTGACTTTATCTAAAATTATTAAAAATTTTTTCTGCCTCCCTTAGGCCAAAATCCAGGGAGGCGAAACTCAGGCTTTTTCGACCTTCTCCTCATGATCGTTCTCTTCCTTATTTTTGGTAAGTTCACCCGTTTGATTTTTTTTTAATCTCTGAATTCTCGGACAGAACTTCGCTTACATCATTCAAAATCTCCCAGAGTTCATCATAATTGTTAAAGGCCTTCTTTCCTTTTTTGCCCACTTGTTCAACGAGCCCTACAAGGCTACGAGGTTTGCCTTTCTCAAATCGGTATATACGCACAATGTAATCATGGGAAAAATTAATTGGCGTCAAATGAACCTCCTTATCCCATATTTTTATTTTGCCTTTTTATTCTGGTAGCATAGGCCCAGTCACAAATAAGTTACAGATTCGAAAAAAATTAAAAAATTTTTCCGGAGGAAATGGTAGGGCCGGAATAAATAGAAAAGTTGAATAGACAGGTTATTTCAACAGGTTAAATATTATTTCCGTGAAGTGAAAGGTGGAAAAGGTGAAGAGGGAATTAAAACAAAAAATTAATTTTTTCGCCACCAGAGTTTAATCGCCTAATTTATGCATTTGCTGATCCCTTCAGCATGGTTTCATGGAGGGCTTTTATCTTTTCGGAAGGTTCAATTCCGAGGATCATTTTAAGCCTCTTTTCAAACCGCTGGTAAAGAGACAAGGCCTCAGCCCGCTGATTCAAATGATGATAGCAAACCATAAGCCCGCGGCAAAATCCCTCAGCTAGGTCATCCACTTCCAGGCCTTTTTGATAATAATCCCTGGCCTTTTCCCATTCTCCTGCCTGAGTCCAGTGATTGCCTAGCTTTTCAACACTTCTAAGGAATTTGCTTCTCAGCCGCTCACTTGTGGACATCTTCCAAGATTCCTCCTTTCCTTTGGTCAGAAATGGCCCTTGGTACAAAGCAATGGCTTTTTCAGTGAATCGGATCGCTTTTTCTTCTCTTCCCTCTTTCCAACAATTATCTGCTTCCTCTATAAAACGCTCAAAGGACCAGAAGTCTACCCAGCAAAGTCCGGTATCAAGAGAAAGACGCCCTTGTTTAACTTGTAAAACATCAGGATAACCAATAAGTGCTCGGAGGCGATGCAATGTTACCTGGAAGGAGTGATAAGCCGCATCCCCATCCGCTTCCGGCCAGAGAATATCAGCAATATCCTCCAGCCTCATCTCCTTTTCTCCCATAGCGATTAATACTTTCAGGATCAAGAGAGGCTTTTCCTGTGCTTTTCGAGAATAGGCAAGCGGCTTCTCATCCTTCAAAATTAAAAACCGACCCAGAGTGTAAATCTTCAATGGCCAGGGCCAATGCTCCAGGAGCAATGAATCTTTTTCCAAAATCAGGTGGCGCTTTTGGATTATCTCTCGAACATATTCCACTTCTATTCCTGCTTCCAGCGCTTTGGCGCATAGCTTTGCGGTAACAGTAGGGTCGTCGAAATGGGTATTCAAGAATCTGTACTCTTTGCCCAGGGCAAGGGCCATCTGGAGAAACCGCAACCCAGAAGTTTCTTTTCCTCGATTGAAGGCAAAGTGGGAGCGGATCAGGAGCAAAGCGAAATCCAAGATTTTGCTATTCATCGCTGCGGCTATGAGAGAACCTTGGCGCAGCTGATCCAGGGCTTTTTCTTTTTTCCCAAGTCGGTCCATACCAAGAGCATTCAAGAAGTGGGTCATGGCTATAAAGCCAGGGATGCCCATCTCATTGCTGTATTTTAAAGCCATTTCCATGTGGAAAGGTAGTTCGGCGAGGTCTCCCCAAGCCAATGCTTTGCGGATGCATAAGAAGTGATAAATATTCTTATTGCGAATATTAAAAAAATTATCGGAGAGCGGAATGGATTCTAAAGAAGAGGCCATTTTATCCAGATACTGATCGGCCAATACAGCATCGTTTACATTGAGCGAACTCGCTATCGCATGTGCTAAAAGCGGCTGCTCTACAACATGGATGCCAGTAGTGTGCGATAATTTCATTCCCTCAGAGACAGCCTGCATACATTTTTTATGCGCACCTGTAAATTGGCAGTATATGGCCTCAGCCAGTTTGCCCATGATTTTGAAAAATGCCGGAAGGTCTTTTAATCTCGTCAATGGGGATAATAGTTTAAAGAAGAAAGTTGCCCTCTCAAAATCTCCCATCAAAATTTCCCGGAGAAATAGATTGAACAAAAGCCATATCCTAATATTGACCATTTGGGGAGGCTCCGTGAAGGCGAGAGACTTTTCTGCCCACTTATAAAATCCAGGATGATGAGGCCACCGGAGCGCCATTGCCGAAACCATACTCGATGCAACCCTTGCTCCAATCTCTTGGGAAGGAAACTCCTTAATTTCATTCATCAGGTCTTCTAATGTACGAATCCAATGGTCAAGTCGGTAAAGATCTTTATGACTGAAGGCGATTTCATCAACAATGCCTGACCAAGATAGAAATGTTCCTTCAATGTCCTCTTCCCTCCGAAATTTCTCATAGGCTTTCTTAAGATAATTTTGGCTCGATGAAAGATCCAAGGGAAACCGGCATGTGCCCAGCCAGTACAGAAGCCAAGGGTTGTCTTCTACCAAATCATCAGGAAGAGAAGTCAGCCATTTATCAAGAAGCTGATATCTTCCCTGGTTCAGTAAGGCAGAAGCCTGCTTCCTGATCAGGCGAATTAGCCCCTCCCAATTCTTCTGATCCAGATAAATTTGGGCTGCCTCTTCCATCTGGCCAGATTCTTCAAGCAGCAGGGCTGCCCTATGTTGTAAATCCCAAAGCACTTCTTGGGAAAAAGACTCTTTTGCCCGGGAAAGAAGAAAGTTCCTGAAAAGAGGATGATATTGATAGACAGGCTCTGTAGAATAATGCTGCTCTATGAAAAAGTTGTTCTTTACAAGTCCCGAGAAAATGGTCTCTGCTACAAATGAACCTGTAAGCTCCTCTGATACTTTGACAGTCATTTTTGGTAGAAAAGCTGTTTTCATGAGGAAGGTCTGGGTTTCCTCCCCCGTTTGGGCAAAAATTACACTCCCAAAATAATTGACGATCTCTTCTGGAATCTTCTTTTCCAGAGATTGAAGCTTAATCCCGCTCTTTATTGCATCCGAAATAAGGACTAGACCAGCCGCCCACCCCTGGGTAATTTGATAAAGTTGTTTGAACATCTTATTCATCCCCGTCCGGGGAATTCTGGAAGCAACCATATGTCTCGATTCTTGCAAGGTAAAACGAAGTTCTTCCCACCTCAAGAAGGTCATCCGGCCCTGGGCATGGAGTTGAGAAAAGAGGACCGGAGGATCGCTCCGACTTACAATGATGACTTTCTTGCCAGGGGGAATGATTGAACAGCCATTAAGGATAACTTCATGAAGGGGAGAATCGGAATCCGCGCAATGATAATTGTCGAAGACTAACAGGGAAGGAGTTCTTAACCGTTGATAAAGGTTCTCAAAAAATCTCCTGGTGAATGTGGAAATCCCCATTAAGTACTCAGGCGTAAGCAGGGGCAGAGGCTTGCGGATGCGGGGGGAGGCTTTCCTTGCTGCCAATCCCATGTAATAGAAAAAGGAAGCAATATCGGCATCGCCCTCATCCACTTGATACCAGAAACAGGGAATCTTTCTGGCATCAACATAGTTAGTAACCAGGGTAGTCTTCCCTGACCCCGCTAGCCCAGTGATCCAGACGACTGCTTGGTCTTTCAGTCGGTCAAGATAAGAAAAAAGCCTCTCTCGCGGCAAGGTTCCTTCGGCCTTCGGTCGGGTTATCTTAGCTAAAAAAAGTGGTTCCTTTTTCACTGCCTGTTTTACTGCCTGCTTCTCTCTCTTCAATTTGAAAACTTCTGGAAAGAAAAAATTTATTCTTTAAAATCTCTTAATTCACTCAAGAAATGAAACGAGAGATTTCTTGGTGATCAAGCCTATGGCGTTAAGATCGCTGAGGTTATTTAAAATATATATGAAGCCAAAAAAGGGGTATTTAAATTTTCTTCATTCTAAATTTAAACTTCATTTAATGTCAATGAAAAATATGCCCGTTCCATTTTCAAGTTAAAGGGCACCCCTTTTAAATAAAGGGGATGACTTTATTTTCTTTCCTCTACAATACAAATTTTTTTAAGAGTCAAGAGTAGACCTGATAATATGAAAAAGGCTGCACGCTCCGATGGGTTATAATGGGTCTCAAAGGACCAAACCACTTTTAGTGGCCATGGTACTCATCCCTTTGGGAT
>Ga0209102_1001056_pt1 | contig 15613 bp, 11 predicted proteins | sample ConPoolayeHmetaG_FD_185483 | JGI IMG/M metagenome (GOLD analysis project Ga0209102, IMG submission 185483) | Hot spring microbial mat communities from California, USA to study Microbial Dark Matter (Phase II) - Cone Pool mat layer H metaG... ...
TTATTATTGTCTGGGGGTTTCTTCTTTTTATGCTATTATGATTTAAAATTTAAATATCTTGTACTGTAATCCTTCATTTAGTCTTGGAGTTCTCCCCATGGGGAAAAGGAAAGTGAGCATCAGCTTATGGATAAAGACAATACCCGGCAATCCTCATTTTTTTACGGATGGTACATAGTTCTCGTCGGCACGGTGGCGTATGCCTTAGGATATGGAGCTCGTTATTCTTTTTCGGTGATCTTTCCCTCCCTATTGCAAGAATTTAAATGGCCGCGGGACATTACTGCCTCCATGCTTTCTATCCATATCCTGGCCTATGGTTTTACTGCTCCCCTTACTGGCTATTTAGTTGATCGCACTGGACCACGTAAAACTATGATAGTTGGCGTCTCCCTTTTGTCCCTCGGCTTAATTCTCTCTTGCTGGGGAAAGCAATTATGGCATTTCTGGGTAAGTTTTGGTCTTCTTTCAGGAATGGGCCTTTGTCTCATGGGTTCAGTCCCCTTTACCACGGTAATTCGCAATTGGTTCGAAAAGAAAAGAGGCTTAGCTCTTTCCCTTATCTTTGCTGGTTCTGGTGGGGCTTTTGCTTGTTATCCGTTAATCGCTTGGTTGATTGAATGCCTTGGATGGCGCTATACTTTTCTAATTGAAGGCATCTTTCTCGCGGCCATAATGATCCCTTTAATTCTTTTGGTCGTTCGCTATCATCCTCGCGACTTAGGTCTTACTCAAGATGGCTTTGCGGAAAATCGAAATTCATTAACCGTTCCGGCCACTAAAAAAGAAATGATAATCGTGGATAAAGCATGGGCGGCTGTAGATTGGACTATCGGGCAAGCCATCAAAACCAGGCGCTTTTGGTTATTAGCTTTGACTACCTTTTCCCTTTGGGGCATTATGCAGCATATTCTCGTAGCGCATCAGATTGCTTTCGCCATTGATTTAGGATTCTCTCAAATTTATGCTTCTTCAATTTTATCATTATCGGGACTGGTGTATGCTTTTGGATCAATGGCTGGCCTAATTTCAGACCGGATAGGCAGAGAATTAACAATAACATTAGCTACCGTAATCGGCATTTCCGGGATTATTATTTTCGCCATGATGAGCGATAACTCTCAACCATGGATGCTTTATTACTATGCAATTGCCATGGGCGTTGCTAACGGCCTTTGCGGCCCGACAATTGTAGCCTCCATCACAGACATTTTTCAAGGTCCCCGGGTAGGTTCGACCATTGGGGCTATTTGGGTGGGGTTCGCTTTAGGAGGCGCTATCGGACCTTGGTTGGGAGGATGGCTCTTTGAATTTACGGGGAATTATTTTTCAGCTTTCCTGGTGGCCATCATTCTTTTCTTAATAGCCTGTATGGCTATTTGGTTAGCTGGCCCAAGAAAAGTAAGAAAAGTTATTTCTGAATAATAATCATCCTTCCGCCTAGGCAAATTTCTTTTATATAGCAAGCCTTAGGATTTTATTTTTTTAAAAACCTCGGCCAAGGTACCCAAAGAACCGGGTTTATCCGGGCTCAGAAATTTTTGATATTCTTCCCTGGCCGCTTTTTCTTGCCAAGATTTCTGCGAAAGAAGAATTTTCCCTTGCTCGTCAATTTCTTTTATCTCCACTTGCATTTCTTTACCCGGCGAGAATTTCTTTTTTAAGTCCGTCCGTTCACTTTCCAAAATTTCTTCCCATGGGAGAAAACCTTTTACTTCTCTGCCCAATTGCGGCAATTTGATAAATAGTCCATACCGTTTAGCATCTTCGATTATCCCCGTAAGCACCTGGCCCACCTCTAAACGCGCATCAGCAGAATGATCGCGGAAGGCAGCATCCCGAATGGAAAGAGATATACGTTTTCTTTCTTCATCAATTTTTAAAACTAAGACATCCACTTTGTCGCCTTCTTTTAATAATCTGTTGGGATGCGGGATTTTTTGATAGCTTATTTCAGAGATATGAACTAATCCTTCTAATCCGGGAGCAAGTTCCACAAAGGCCCCAAAGTCCGCAAGGCGAGATACCTTCCCGGAGATAACATCTCCTTCTTTAAAATGCAGTCCTTTTGCCCATATTTCTGGCTCCAAAGCCTTTAAAGAAAGAGAGATTTTGGGCTGGCCATTTTTGTTTTTTTCTATCTTGAATACTTTTACTTTAACCGTTTGCCCTAATTCTAAAACTTCGGCAGGGTCTTTAAGGCGGGCATGGCTTATCTCAGAAAGATGAACCATCCCCTCTACTCCGCCCAAATCGACGAAGGCTCCGAAACTGGTCAATTTTGTTATTTTACCCTCTAACTCCATATCAGGTTGAAGACGAGCAATTAATTCCTGGGCTTTTTTCTCTTGCTCTTCTTGCAGGAGGCTGCGGCGAGAGACTAAGATATTCTTCCCTTTCCCTTTCATTTCTATAATGCGAAATTTATAACGAGCACCGATATGGTCTTCCGGTTTTTCACAATATTTTAAATCTATTTGGCTGAGGGGACAGAAGGCACGGAGCCCAGAAATTTCCACCTCAAAACCGCCTTTAATTAAATTAGCGACTCTCCCTTCTACCGGGATTTGGTTTTGCTGTGCTTCCTTCAGCAATTCCCAGGCTTGAGCGCCGTGAACTTTTAGACCCTTACTTAAATAAATTCCTCCTTTGAGCGAAGCAACGCGGAGCTCTACCTTATCCCCTTCTTTAATATTTACCTTTCCCTCTTCGTCTTTGAATTCAGCCAGATCCACTAATCCCTCGCTCTTGCCGCCTAAATCTACAAATACCATATCCTTGCTGATTTTTATGACTACACCGGAAACAATCTCTCCAGGGGAAAGTTTTCTATCTCCTACTTTTTCACTTTGAGCAAACAGTTCAGCAAAACTTTGCTCTTCTCTTTCCATTTCTTCGGCCATGCATTTTTTCCTCTCATTTACTTTTTAAATAGAATAACACACGCTTTAAGAAAACTGAACCAAAAACAGATTGCTTCCACGACCCATCTCTAATAAATTGGATTTTAATTCACCCCAGAGCCCGCAGAGTACGCTGATAGCGCAGAGAATTATTTTAATATTAGCCACAGAGGAGTCAGAGTGCACAACGCGGCAAAGCCGCAGCAAAAAATTTATTTCTCGCAGAGCCCACAGAGAGCGCAGAGGAATTTTTTTTAATAATTTTATTTATTTCTCTGTGTGCTCTGTGAGCTCTGGGAGAGTTCTCCTTTTTCTTAATAATATTTTTTAATCCTGAAAATCTGCGATAATCTGCGTCCTATAATCTCCCCCATCCCCTTTTTAGAAAAGAGAGGAGTTTATCTTCCTTTTCCCAAATGAGGTAAGGAGGGATTATCTGCTTAAAGCTTTTAATTTCAAAAGTGATCGATGGTCAGTATTAAAAATTCTTGCCAAATTGCCTTTATTTTAGTAGTTTAAAAAATTGGAAAATTGATTATTTATTAAATGGCGAAAGTCAGGAGAAAATAAAGATATATGTTCGATAGAGAAAATCATTTTTTAGAAAAATTTTTATTTCCGGAAAGCGTGGCTATTGTAGGCGCCTCCCGAAATCCCTGGCGCATTAATTATCATCTAGTAGCCAACTTAGTAAATTTAGGTTATCAAGGGAAAATTTATCCCGTTAACCCAGAAGCAAAAGAAATCTTAGGTTTGCCAGCATACCCCTCTTTAAAAAGTATAAATGAACCAATTGACTTAGCCGTCATAGCCGTTTCCCACACTCTTACTCCTTCTATTCTCCGCGAAGCCCTGGAAAAGGGGATTAAAAGAATAACCGTGGTGGCGGGCGGCTTTTCAGAAACAGGCCCCGAAGGTCGGAAAGTGCAAAGAGAAATGGCCTCTCTCCTTAAAAGCAATGGGGCTCGGGCTATCGGCCCAAATGCTTTGAGCCCCATCAATACCGCCATAAACTTGGCCATAAGCTTCCATCCCATTAGAATGATGAAAAAAGGAAATCTTTCTTTGATTTTCCAATCAGGTCTTTATGAGCCTCGCCTGGACTGGCTTTTTACGGACTTTAACCTGCACTTAAACAAATTGATAGATTTAGGCAATAAGATGGACATAAACGAAGTGGAGGTATTGGACTACTTAATCCAAGATCCGACCACGAAAGTTATTGGGCTGCATTTGGAAAGTATAGAAGGTAACGGCCGAGAATTTTGGCGCCTCCTCAAAGAAGGGGTAAAAAATAAGCATATAGTTGTTCTCAAATCGGGACGCACCGAAGCAGGCATCAAAGCGGCCGCTTCCCATACCGGAGTCATGGTTCAGGGAAATGATTACATATTTGATTCCGCTTTACGCCAAGCCGGAGCAATCAGAGCCCAAAATATTGAAGAATTTTTCGATTTGGTTAAAGCTCTAGAACGTTTTGGTTCTTTAAAGATGAAAGGAAACCGGCTGGCCATAGCTACGCTTCCGGGCGGAGAAGCGGTCGTGGTCACAGACCTATGTCATCTAGAAGGGTTTACTTTAGCTCCTTTAGAAAAAGAGACTATGGAAAAATTAAGGGCAATTTTCCCACCCTGGGATATAGCTGGTAATCCTTTTGATTTGGGGGTGACTTTGCAATTTCATGACCCTTTAAAAGTTTACCCCACCTTATTGGAAGCCTTCTTAATGGATAAGAATGTTGATGCTATCGCGCTCCAACTCCCCCCACGGGTAACCGAATTACCCCGCGATTATTTCCAAAAATTTATACAGGATTTCCGCGGCCAGAAACCTGTCGCTCTATGGATGGCCGGTGTTTACCCAGGAAAGTCAGCATCTTTAACTTGGCTGGAGAATAAAGGCCTGCCTATCTTTCCTGCTCCGGAGAAAGCTTTAAAAGCTCTTTCAGCTCTATATCGTTCAAGCAGATTTAAAACAAGCATCTATTGATCGAGCACTTGGCGAACCTTTTGGGCCAGAGCTTCCATAGAAAAAGGTTTTTGCATAAAATTCATCCCTGCTTCCAGAACCCCATATCTAATCATGGCATCATCTGTATAGCCAGACATGTATAAAACTTTCATCTTTGGTTGCCAGCTTAAAAGCTTTTCCGCCAATTCGCGGCCGCTCATTCCTGGCATGACCACATCAGTTAACAAAAGGCTTATTTTCCCTGCATGATTGGCGCAGACATCAAAGGCTTCTCCTCCGCTCTCGGCCTCTATTACTTGGTATCCTTGTTTACGTAAAATTTGCCCGATTAAGCTGCGAACGTCTTTTTCGTCTTCTACGACCAGGATAGTCTCTCGGCCCTGGGGTAATTCCGCAGGTCCATTATGCTCTTTTTCTAACTCCTCATCGACTCGCGGAAGGTAAATTTTAAAAGTGGCCCCCATTCCTGGCTCGCTGTAAACATAAATATACCCGCCACTCTGTTTTACTATCCCATATACTGTGGATAAGCCCAATCCTGTTCCTTTTCCTTTCTCCTTAGTCGTAAAGAATGGCTCAAAGATTCTGCGTCTAACTTCCGGGGTCATCCCCACACCTGTATCACTTACCGTTAAGCGAATATAATCCCCCGGATTTACGCCCACATGGCCATTTACATAGCCTTGATCTAAGTGCACATTGGCTGTTTCAATAGTTAATCTTCCTCCGCGGGGCATAGCGTCCCGCGCATTTACAGCTAAGTTAATTATCACTTGCTCCATTTGTCCGGGATCTACACGTACTCGCCCTAAGTCTTCAGCTAAGTTATTTACCAATTCTATATCTTCTCCAATAACTCGTCTGAGCATTTTGTCCATTTCTCTTATGAGATTATTTAGATCGACTACTTTCAGCTCCATTAATTGCCGCCGACTAAAGGCTAAAAGCTGCCGGGTCAAGTTTGCTGATTGCTCCGTGGCCTTATTAATCATTTCAAACTTTTCTTTCAGGGGATCAGCTTCTTTTAAATCTAATAAAGCTAATTGGCTGCATGTTCTAATCAGCGTTAAAGCGTTGTTGAAGTCATGGGCGATTCCTCCAGCTAACTGGCCAATGGCCTCCATCTTCTGGGCTTGCCGTAATTGTTCCTGTAACTCCACCATTTCTTTCTCGGCCTTTTTTCGTTCCGTTATATCCCGGACGATTCCCCGGAAACCGATTGGCTTCTCCGCATTATTTCTAATCAAAGAAACGGAAAGCTCCACATTTCTTTTTTGGCCATCTTTTCTAATGATTTCTGCTTCAAACTGTTTGGCAGGTAAACCTGTTTTATAAACCCTATTAAAAATCTGATAAATTTGCCGAGCATTTTCTTCATCTGTATATTGGCGATTATTCAGCCCCACCATCTCCTCTTTGCTATAACCTAACATTTGGCTCAACGATTCATTAAAGAAGGTAAAATTACCCGCTAAATCCACCTCATAATATCCATCCTCAATATTAGCCAAGATGCTGCGGTAGCGCTCCTCCGATTGCCGCAAAGCCTCCTGAGATTTTTTTAAATCCTCAAAAAGCAGCGAATTGGCTATAGCCCCCGCAATTTGATTCGCTACTCTTTCAGCTAACCTTAAATCATTCGCCGAATAAGCGTTTGCTTTTTTAGTAAAGAATCCTAAGATGCCTACTATTTTATCTTGCGAAACCAAGGGCGCCATGATCAAAGATTGAATCCCGGCCTCTTTAAAGGGGAGCAGCGCTGGAAAATGATCGGCAATTTCTGCTAAAACCTCTCCTTGCATAAAAAGGGCAGAACGCTTCTGCAAAATATGGGCTGCGGCAGTTCCCTCGGCAATGGGCAACGAATCGCCTATCGTCCGCCCGGGAATCTGGAGGCCCGCGCTGTAACGAAAATATACTTTATTTTCTTTTTCATTAATAATCGAAACTATTAGTCCATCGAAAAGAATGAGCTTTTGAACCTCATTGGCAAAGTTTTCGTAAACCTCCTCAATTTTCAGGGTGGAACTTATAATGCGCGCAATTTCGGCCAGAATATTATTTTCCCGCGCTAAAAGGCGCACCTCTTCTTCTTTTCTCTTTAAAATCGCTTCGGTCTTTTTCCTTTCCGTTATATCGGTAGTAATACCAACTATTCCGCCTAAGGAACCGTCGGCTTTATAAAAAACTGCTTTATGGAAGACCGCATCTCTTTCTTGCCCATCAGTTCTTATTATTTTAGCTTCGTAAATTTGCCTTCCCCCATTTTTAAATAATTCCTCATCTCTTTGCCGATAAATATCTGCTAATTTCGCGGGTGCTATATCATAAACTGTCTTCCCTATTATTTCTTCGGGCTGCAAACCGTAGATCTCGCTCCAAGCCCTATTACATCCTAAATATTTACCTTGACTATCTTTATAAAAAATGGGACTCGGAATTGTATCTAATAGCACCCGCAAAAAATTTAATTGCTCTTTAATCTTTATTTCGGCCTCTTCGTGCCTCTTAAAAAGCAAGGCATTAGCTATGGCTCCGGCTATCTGATTACTTACTCTTTGGGCTACTTTTAGATCGTCTTCTGTATAAGCATTGGTCTTGGTTGATTGGACGTTTAAAACACCTATCACTTCGTTCTGGGAAAAAAGCGGCGTCATCATCAGCGATTTAAATCCCGCCGCAAATGCCGGAGCTAGACCTGGGAAACGTTCCGCAATTTCTTGGCGATTATCTTCATTGACTAATAAAGGTGATTTAGTATGGAAAATTTCTAAAGTTGCCGTACCTTGGAGGGATATCACCTTTTTGGGGACACGTTCAGGCACAGCTGGTCCCCAGGCATAAGGAATAAAAAATGTTTGGTTCTCGGGATTAATAATGTTAATGGCTAAGCGGTCAAAATCAATTAAATAGCGCACTAATTCTACAAAATGTCCATAAACTTCCTCTATATCCAGCGTTGAACTAATGACTTGGCCAATCTCGGCCATTATTTCATTTTCTCGGGTTAATTTTTCTAACTCTTCCTGGAATTTTTCTATTTTCTCACTAATGATAGGATTTTTTAAGTACCTACTCTCATACATGGATTTCTTATTAATTAATTCTTTTGGAATATCAATAATTTGTGTGTATTTTTCTCTCATAGGGGATTAACTCTTTAAAAACTCACAAGAACCATAAAAATAATCGGCAAGTCCTAAGAAATTCTTGAATTTCTAAATTCTGTTCCAGCTTTAGCCACTTCTCGGGCTAATTTCTTAAATCCTCCCCATGACAGAGATTATTTAGAGTGGATGGAAAATTCTAACGATGATCTTTTCGATTCGTTCCCGCTTTTATCGACTCTCCCCAGAGAGACTTTGGGGCGATGGAATGCAGGAGCCATTTACTAAGAGATACAGCCTCCGCGCAGGGAAATAAGCGAGGGCCATAAAATTAGCGCTTAAAGATTGCGCCCCAGATTTGATCTCGGATAGCGAATAGGTTATGGTTAGGTCCTCAATTTTATTTGAGCGATGACTGAACGCTGATTTTCGGAAAGCCTAAGGCAGCAAATTGATCTTTTTTGAGCAATCAATTAGCCATTTTTCTTAAAAATAATGATAAACGGTTTTGGTCTTCAGGAGAAATTTCTAAGAATTGCACACCGGTACGGTATTCCTCCTCTTTTTCTCCTCTATTCGTCCATACTACTCGCGAAAGCGTCTCGATTGCATTCATCTCAGGGCCAAAGGAGAAAAAGAGCTTAATTTTCAATAATTCTCCCACTTCCAACTTTTCGGAAAGAGTCACCATTAAGCCGCCTTCACTGGCATTGATTGTATATCCGGCTTGCTGCGTATCCCCCTTTAGCCGGTAATATTCTACGGGCAAATTTAGGAGAAAGCGCGGATGCTTTCTCTCTTCAAACCTGGCCACCCCGGTTCGCCTTCTAATCTCGCCGGCATTCATATTTCCACCCTCCTCTTGGCCTTGCTTGAGTTAATCCAATGCCTTTTTGATCAAGCGCGCCCATTCCCGATCCACTGTCTCCTGAATGGTATGTACTTCATCATCAGTAAGATGCGCGAAGCGTCCTTGGAGACGCAGATATTCATCTACAGGCAGGTTTTTGGGATCTAGATTTATATTATATTTCACTCCATATTCTACTTCATAAAGCGGAAAAACTTTGGTATGCACTGCCAAACGCGCTATCTTTATAGCTAAAGATGAAGGAGCCCGCCATCCTGTAGGACAGGGAGAAAAAATGTGGATGAATTTTGTGCCGCGCATTGTTTTGGCCTTGCGGATTTTCGCTATCATATCCTCGGGGAAGGCTACCGAGCAAGTGGCGGCATAGGGAATGCGGTGAGCAGCCATAATCTCCATAATATTCTTTTTGGGTTGTCCTTTGGGATGATTCACGGGCGTAGTAGTCGTCCACGTCCCCCAAGGAGTTGCGGAACTTCTCTGAATCCCCGTATTCATATAAGCTTCATTATCATAGCAAAAATAAATAATATCGTCATTTCTTTCCGCGGCCCCTGATAAAGCCTGGATACCAATATCAAAAGTTCCACCATCTCCCACCCAAGCTGCTACCGTAGTCTCCGTATCTCCTCTTATCTCTAAACCAGCTTTAACGCCCGAAGCTGTAGAAGCTCCTGTCTCAAAAGCTGTATGAATCATGGGCACTTTTACCGCCGCATAGGGAAAAGCACCACCGATAATTGACCAACAACACGCAGGCAAAATAAGAATAGTGTTTTCCCCTAAGGCTTTTAAAGCATAGCGCATGGCCAAAGTAGCGCCACAACCGGCGCAGGCCAAATGACCAGAATACATTAATTCTTTTTCTTCAATCATGGACAACTCCTTTTCCGCGCAAACCCACCCAAAGACTTTCAGCCGGAGGCTGGGCGAGCTCGCTGGTACGATGAAACACCTCTTTTATCGCCGGCAAGGTTATGTCTCTTCCTCCTAAGCCGGCAATATAGCTATATATCAAAGGATGGTTCCGCCAATTGGCCAGAGCCGCGCGCATCTCTTGGGCGAAAACTCCGCCTACTCCGGCGGAAAGGTTTCGGTCAAGCACGGCTAACTTTTCGGCATTTTTAACAACTTCTTTAATTTCTTCTTTAGGAAATGGCCTAAAGAGCCGCAGCTTCAATAAACCAACTTTATGACCTTCTTTACGCATTTCCTCAATGGCCACCCGAGCCGTACTGGTCACCGATCCGGCCGTGACTAAAATCACTTCTGCATCATCACAATAGTAAGGCTCGATCAATCCATATTGGCGGTGAAGAAGGCGACCAAACTCTTCGTCTACCTGACGGCAAACTTCTTTACTGGCCAACATTGCTTGATGCATTTTATAACGGAATTCCATGAAATATTCCGGGGTGGCCACGCAGCCGAAAGTGCGCGGGTCTTTGGGATCTAATCGCCATTGAGGTCGATAGGGGGGCAAGAAGGCATCAATTTCTTCTTGGGCAGGAATATCGACTGGCTCAGCGGTATGGGAAAGGATAAAAGCGTCGAGCACTAACATAACTGGCAAATACACACTCTCCGCTATTTTAAAAGCCTGGATGACCGTATCCAGTACTTCTTGGTTACTTTCGCAGTAGATCTGAAGCCAACCAGTATCCCTTTGAGCTAAGCTATCACTCTGTTCTCCCCAAATATTGAACGGCGATCCTAAAGCTCGGCTCACGTTAGCCATGACAATGGGCAACCTGGCGCCGCTAGCCCAATGTAACATTTCATGCATCAAAGCCAACCCTTGTGAAGAAGTGGCCGTAAAGGTGCGCACTCCCGTAGCCGCGGCCCCTATACAACAAGCCATGGCCGAGTGTTCTGATTCTACGGGAATGAATTTGGCGTTCAGTCGGCCATCGGCACAAAGTACCGAAAGCTCTTCGACGATCGTTGTCTGGGGCGTAATGGGGTAGGCAGATATTACCTCAGCCCGGGCCAACATGACTCCCCAAGAAACAGCGTGGTTTCCCACCATGATTTTCTTCATCTTCCTTCTTCCTCCATCACCAAGGCATGGCGCGGGCATTCAGCTACGCAGATGCCGCAGCCCTTGCAGTAATCATAATCGATTATATTCTGGCCAGTCTGGACATCCTTCCGAATCGCCACATCAGGGCAGAAGATATAACAATTATCGCATAAATTGCATACCCCACAGTTAAAACATCTAAGCGCTTCGCTGATGGCGGTATCCTGGGTAAATCCCAAATTAACTTCGGCGAAAGAACCAATCCGCTGCTGCACTTTTAGTTTTGGCATTTTGCTGCGCTTTTGGAAGGTAAAATAATCAAGGTTTAAATCCCGCAAGCGCACCGTTTTGTTGCTTACAGGCTCGCGGTCTTTTTCTTCTTGCCTATAGCGCCTCATGGACAAACTGCCTTTTTCCCCTAAGCGCAAATCGTCAATAAGTCCTTCCCATTTTTTATTCTTTAAAAAGCAATCAATAAAGATAGCCGCCCTCTTCCCTGCTCCAATAGCATGGGCCACGGTCCGAGGCTGCGCCGTAATATCCCCTCCCGCAAAAACTTTTTTGAGTTTCGTTCCTCCTCTTTCATCGATGAGAATTAATCCTTCTTTAACACCCAAATTTTTGGGTAGACCCTGTAGCTCAGCTTCTTCACCAATTGCGCGAATTACTTGATCAACTTCTATGGAAAAGTTCGAACCCTTGATTTCCATAGGCCGGCGGCGACCATCTTCATCGGGGGGTCCCAAACGATTCTTTACACACTCCAATCTATTGACCTTTCCATTCTCACCCCAAATACGCACCGGAGAAACCAAGTAAGAAATTTCCACTCCTTCTTCTTCGGCTTCTTTTACCTCACTGGCCCATGCCGGCATCTCTTCTTGGGTTCGCCGGTAAAGAATAATCGGCTTGGCTCCCAGGCGCAAAGCCGAACGGGCCGCATCAATAGCTGTATTGCCACCACCAATGATGGCTACCCTTTTGCCCATGGATATCTTTTTACCCAGGCTGATATCCCTTAAAAAGTCCAAGCCCCCCATAACTCCGGGCAAATCTTCTCCTGGAATATCTAACTTTTTACTTTTCTGATTTCCCATAGCCAGGTAGATGGCCTCGTATTTTTGCAAATCTTTCCAGGACAGATCACCCCCTAAACGACAATTCATCTCCACTTTCACGCCCAGCTCGAGAATTTGATCAATTTCATCTTCCAAAACCTTTTTGGGCAGACGATATTCAGGGATACCCACCCGGAGCATGCCACCCAATACGGGCAAGGCTTCATAAATAGTTACTTCATATCCCAGGCGAGCCAAATGGTAAGCACAAGTAAGACCGCTGGGACCAGAGCCAACGACTGCTACTTTCTTTTTTGCCTCCCCTTCTTCTACTCTCTTCTTCACTCTCCAGCCCTGCTTCGTAGCTGTATCAGCCATGAAACGCTCCAGGGCATTTATAGAGACTGGCTCATCAAATTCCCCGCGGTTGCAAGCTGATTCACATGGGTGAAAGCATACCCGTCCGCAGACGCCTACCAAAGGATTCTCTTCTTTGAACAATTCCCAAGCTTCCAGGTATTTACTTTTTCCCAATAGAACCATGGCCCGCTCTATATCCTGGCCAACGGGGCAGCCCTCAATACAAGGAGATATCTTATTTTCAAAGCGGGGACGTAGATATCGCCAAGTTCCCGTCTTATTCCACTCCATGGAACCCAGGGAGATAGACATGTAAGGCATATCTTCCAAGTTCTTAAAAATTATCTGCTGAGACATATTGGCTCCTTCGTAAGCTAAAAATTTGTTCCCGGGGATGCGGGGGCCGTCAGCGGCCAATTGCTGAGGGTGATTGTTTTGGCAAAGGCCTCTTTGATGGCCGCCGCATTTCCCGCTTTATTGGAGGGCACGAACTCCTTCATAGCTTCGATTATGGAATCTATGGAGACCAGGCCGGTGGCTTTCGCAAAAGCCCCCAGAATGGCCGTATTTACTATGGGAGCTGTGGGAGAGCCCAATTTATATTCCAAAGCAATTCGACTGGCATCAACGACGGCTATCCGGAAGCGGGAAAACTTCGCCAAAGATTGCGGCGGTCGATCAGTATTGATCACTATCCATCCTTTCTCCTTCAACCCCGAATCAACCTTAGTGCTTTCGATTAAAGTGGGGTCGAGGATGATCACATGATCCGGTTCATAAATGAAATGGCGAATCCTAATTGGCTGGTCATCCACGCGGGTAAAGGCCATTACCGGCGCACCTCGCCGCTCCACGCCAAAGGCAGGAAAAGCCTGCACAAATTTCCCTTCTTGAAAAAAGGCGGAAGCCAAAACTTCCGAAGCGATCACAGCTCCCTGCCCGCCTCGACCATGGATTCTAATCTCGATCATCTATGCTCTCCTTATACCTATCCTTGAGCTGAACTAAGGCAATTATTGCTCGGAGCAATCAAATATTTACACTTTTCCCCTTCCCCCGTGGTCGGGTGTCCGTATGACAGTGTCGGAACGACAATCGTACCGATTCGTTCCGACTCTTATCGACTCTCCCCATGCCTGGAGAGGGTTAGAATGAGGGGTTAAGAACGGCAGATGTTATTTATTTAATGCTTTCATTAATAAGTTAATTATTTAATCCGTCTTTTCTGTGTTAATCTGCGTCCCCTTTTTTCATTCCTCTCCATAAACGACCACAATGGCTTGCGCTTTCTTGCCTTGCAGCGCGCGAAAAGCATGAGGTACTTCGGCATCGAAGTAGAGGCTATCCCCTGGCCCGAGCACGATCTCTCTTTCCTGCGCGTAAAAAGCTAATTTCCCCTTAAAAAGAAAAACAAACTCTTCGCCGCGATGGTTTAAAAAGGTTAGCTCTTCTTTCCGGCGCGGTTCAAATTCTACTAAGAAGGGCTCCATATGCTTAGCATTGCGCGTATAAGCCAGGGCTTCATAATTATAGCCACCTTCCCCGTGCTTGGTATGCAGGGGACGAAACACTCTTTGCCGTTCATCTTTGCGCACTACCGCCACTTTATCTGCTGCTCCCTCTTCCCGAAAAAAATAGCCAATGCTTACTTCTAAGGCTTTGGCAATTTTCAGCAGGGTGGCTACGGGCGGCGAGACCGCATTATTTTCAATCTGGGAGAGCAGCGGAATAGAAAGGCCTGTTTTCCCCGAAACCTGCCGCAGAGTTAAACGCTTCTGCAGTCGCAAGTTTTTGATTTTTTCGCCCAGCTTTAACTTTTGAACCTCAACTTCTATATCCAAAGAACTTCCCCTTCTAACCTTCTCCAAAATTTTCCTCTAAATTATTACACCCTATATCGGGTGTCAAGCAAATTTTTGCCATATTAAAATTTTTTTGATTTCATCAAATATGTTCCACAGGCTTAGGTAAGGCGGGGGATTTAAAAAAGGCTGGGGAAAAGATTAACCCAGGAAACGATCAACTAACTTGCTTTCTCCTTCTTTAAACTTGCTCCTAAATTAAACCCACTTCTTAATGCCTGTCGGCTTTTTTCCAGATTTCCAGAAGGCATCCTTTCGATTATCGTCTTTTCTAAGGCGGCCAGACTCACCCATCCGGTTAAAGCCGCCATGGCGCCTAACATAATCATATTGGCTACTAAGCGGTTTTTAAATTCTTCTTCGGCTATCCGCGTCGCTTCAATACCGATTACGGGTGGATCATGGGTGGGAACATCGGTAATTAATGTTCTATCCACTAATACTAAGGTTTTTCCTTCTTGCACCTCGGCCCAGTATTGTTTTAGGGCAGCCGGAGATAAGGCGATGAATAAGTCTAAATGCAGAGGTTTGGGGTAATCGATTGGTTCGTCGCTGATAATCACATCTGAACGGCAGGCTCCGCCGCGGGCCTCGGGCCCGTAACTCTGCGTTTGCGCCACTTCCAAATCCTCATGCACTCCAACCGCTATGGCCAAAATGGTGCCCATCGTCACCACGCCTTGTCCGCCAAAACCAGCAACCCGTACTTCTCTCCTCATTTTTCTCCTTTCGCCACCGTCAGGGCTAAATCAGGGCAGGTAAGCTCACAGAGTAGACAAGCCGAACATTTACTCCCTTCCTTAATCTCCGGAAGCAAATAGCCGGCGCGGTTGCGCTTTTTCCCCATGGCCAAAACTTGCCGGGGACAGACCCGGATACAAAGTTGACAGCCTTTGCAAAAATCTTCATCAATCAATATTCTGGGTTCGATCTGGGGTGGGTGACAGAGTTTCATAGAGCGCTTTGCTGAACTCCTTCTTTTCCTTGGTTTGGAATAATTTACCAATGAGTATCTTCTCTTTTAGATCTGCCGGACTCATCTCGCGGGCTCGGTCTACCAGGAGGGTCCTTTTTTTAATAATAGACAACAGCTCCCCGGGGTCACTCGTCCCTTCCATATACCTGCCCGCTTGCGTGGGGCATTGGCTGAGAACTTCAATGAAAGCAAAACCCTCATGGTTTATCCCTTCTTTGATCGCTTTCAATAATTGATAAGGATGGGCTGTTGTCCAACGGGCTACATAGGTCGCCCCAGCCGCGCGGGCCAATTCACAAACATCAAAGGGATATTCAAGATTACCATAGGGTGAAGTCTGGGTTTTTCCGCGCTGAGGTGTAGTTGGCGCCACTTGCCCGCCCGTCATGCCGTAGATTCCATTATTGAGCATGATCACCGTTAGATCAATATTTCGGCGAGCTCCGTGGATAAAGTGATTTCCACCAATACCCACCCCATCGCCA
>Ga0209102_1001057_pt1 | contig 15608 bp, 17 predicted proteins | sample ConPoolayeHmetaG_FD_185483 | JGI IMG/M metagenome (GOLD analysis project Ga0209102, IMG submission 185483) | Hot spring microbial mat communities from California, USA to study Microbial Dark Matter (Phase II) - Cone Pool mat layer H metaG... ...
AGAGAACTTTATTCGAATTTTTCGCTATTTCATAAATGCGGTTGGTGTCGTCTATAACCAAGTCTTTTCCGGCGTCTCTCAAGGTTTTCCTCAACCCTTTAAATGTGAAATTGTGTCCTGGAATGTCTAGTTCCATAATGTTTCCAACCATAGCGCATAGGCAAGCCTTCTTAAACCTGTCCTGCTGTGTGTAGCCTTCCTCAACAAGCTTCCTCGCGTAGGGCAGAAGCTTCAAAGCATTTTCATTACACTTTCTCTTGTTTCTTTTGTAGGGGTCATCGCAGCCTGTGACCTTTTTTATCAAGCGGTCTCTTTTTGTGCCCAAATCCGCGGGATTGGCTGCAGGCTTAAACTCTTTTTTTAAAAAGTTGACAAGTTCCATCATAGCCCTAAATCTTAAGGCGGGATTTGTTGTGGCTTCTTTAGCCTCGGCTAGGCCTCTGCTTAGGATACATGCGGCGCAGTCTGGTTCAACCTTCAATAGGGGTTCTCCTAAACCTAAATCTTCGTTGCTTCGGCAAATTCCCGCAAAATCCTATATTGGTCTTTCGCTTTCACAATGCTGCTTGCAACAAGCACCCCTTGGGTGCCAAGCCTCAAGGCTGCAGCGACATCTTCTCCATGGCTTATGCCCGCCCCGCATAACACTGTAACTTTTGGGTTTACCTCCTTCACAAGCTTAACAGTGTTTAGGACCACTTCTGGCTTGGCCTTTGAAACGGGTATCCCTGTGCCAATAAGTTCGGGAGGCTCAACGGCTATTATGTCTGGTTTTAGGGCTGCCGCAGCCGCGCTTACTGTTTGGTTGTTTGCGCAAACAACTGAAACAAGCTTTTTCTCGCGGGCTATTCGGATAGCCATGTCAATGTCTGAAAGTTTAAGCTGCCTTTCAGAATGGTTTATGAGGGTTCCTATGGCACCTGCCTCTTTAACAGCGTCTGCAAGCACATGTCCAGTGTAGCTTCCAGGCTCTATGGGGTCGATGTGTTGGGCGAATACGGGTATCTCCGTTGCAGAGGCAACAGCGGCTATGTCCGTGAATTGGGGAGCCACCCCTATGGAAACTTTTGTTTCTAAACTTACTTTTTCAGCTTTTTTAGCAAGTTCCACAGCCTTTTTGCCAGTTGCCTCCGAGTACGTTTTAAAGTTAACAAGAATTAATGGGATTTGAATTTTTTCGGGCAAGGATTCCACCTAGTTATAGTTAATGTTACACAGCCTAAGCCTAATATTATTTTTTTAGAATAAAAAGATAAGAGGTGTTGGGGCATCACTCTTTCTTACCAGGAACGAAAACTGCCGCTGCGACTACCGTTGTCCACAAGCCGTTTTTATCTCCTGTAGCGGACTGCGTTATATTCGTAGTCTTGATTATTAGGCCGCTTGTTTTGAAGAGTTGTTTCCGCTCGTCCCAGGCGGTTTCAGGGTCGAAGGGTATGCCCATGGTTGTCGCCAACATGGTTGCCGCTAAATCCTCTGCATAGTCCCCAGCAGTCTCGTCTGTTTGTCCAAAAGAATGATGCTCTGAAAGGTATCCGTAATTGTTTTTGCCCGAAGGTATAGCCACGCCAATGGAGGCTGCGATAAGCCTATGAGGCTCGTTTGTAGAGTTTCTAGCTAGAACAACGAAGGTTATTTCTCCGGGGCTGATGAGTTTTAACCCTTTTTCCTTTGGGATAAGCTTACAGCCAGGCGGCACTATGCTTGAAACGTTAACTAGGTTGCACTGTTGTATACCAGCGTTTCTCAAAGCTAGCTCGAAAGACTGAAGTTGCTCTTTGTGTTTGCCAACGCCTTTTGTTAGGAAGAAATATTTTGGAATCATTTCGAAGTAAGTTGCGATGTGGTGCTTATTAATTTTATGTTTTTATTGAGTTATATGAAGATTGTGTTTCTGCAAGTTTAGAAAGGGAAAAGCATAACAGAAGTCTTAACGTAATTTCTTTGAGGTTCGATAAGTGCCATCCCCCCAAAGCGTGTTTAAAGATGAAACCAAACTTGACATAAACTATGTGCCTCATAGGCTTTTACATAGAGAAAAAGAGATGCGGCTGCTCGCAGAATTTTTCAGTTTTCTGTTGCAAACTCCTGGAAAGATGGCTCAAAGAGTCCTTTTAACTGGGGATGTGGGCACTGGGAAAACAGCGCTTGCTCAAAGGTTCGGAGGGAACATTACAGTAGAGGCTAGACAGCGGGGGATAAATCTTCACTATGTTCACGTTAATTGTCGCCAATACCGCGGAAGCCTCTTTCTCATTTTGCACCAAGTAGTATCTGTTTTTCATCCAAACTTTCCTAAACGCGGCTTTTCCGCCGAAGAGCTTTTACACATTCTTTTGCAGGTCTTAGACGAGCAAAACGCTTATGTGATTTTAACTTTAGATGAGTTCGAAAGCCTCATAGAAAAGGAAGGCTCCGAAGCCGTTTACAAACTCACCCGTCTGCAAGAAGCAAGGCTGGATAGACCCCAAAGAACATCGCTAATATGCATTTTAAAAAACCTAAAAACGGTTGAAAGCCTAGACCCTAGCACAAGAAGCACGCTGCAATCCAATGTTATTCGCCTAGAAAGGTACACTCAAGAACAGCTTGAAGACATAATCAACGACAGAGTTCAACTTGCCTTCAAGCCTTTAACGGTTTCCGAAGATACTGTAAGCCTAATTGCTGAACTAGCCCATTCAGAGGGCGGGAACGCCCGCTTCGCCATAGAACTTTTATGGAGAGCTGGAAAATATGCTGATGCAGAAGATTTCGGCACCGTCATCCCTGAATGTGTCCGGAAAGCTGTATCAAGCATTTACGCTGTTGCGCGGAAAAGCGATTTAGCTGCCCTAAACATGCATGAAAAACTCTTCCTATTGGCAATCGCCAGATTCTTCAAGGAAAGCGATAGGGCTTACGCTTCTCTGGCGGAAGTTGAACAAACATATGCTGTTTTATGCGAAGAATTCAATGTGCAGCCATATACGCATACGCAGTTATGGAAGTACTTGCAGACGCTTTCGGCTCTGGGCATAGTGAAAAAAGGCGTTTCAACAGTTGGACAGCGTGGAAGATCAACACTCATTTCTCTTCCAGGAATTCCAGCCAGTGAACTTGAAAAGGAATTAAAGGCGCTTCTGGAAAAGAGAGAAAACTGAAAAGCTTACAGATAAACAAATATCCTTTATTCCCATTTTTATCTGAGCGCCAAGCTAAGGAGACGCTCATATGGATGCAAGTTGTCCTCTATACAATTTGGATCTGCAAAAGGAGAAAATCTTCTATGAAGATGACTCCTTCATTGTTTTAAGGACCAAAAAATTGAAGGGACACAGAGAACGGATCATGATAGTATATAAGCAACACCAGCCTATAATCACTGAAGAAGAGTATGAACGTGCCTTAAACATACTTTCCAAAATAGGGAGAAAAGTCTTCAAATACACTCCAAAATTCGTCATTATGGATTCAACCTTTGCCTCAATAAACAACCATTGGCATCTAGTTGCCTCAGACCTTGACCCAAAAAGCGAGGATTTCGAACAGATCTTGTCTACAAAATGGATTAAGGTTGTGGACAACGTATTCATTGAAAGCTTAAATAAATATGCAGCGTGACTTTACTGCAATATGCAAATAGAAGAAGTTTTGGGGAACAAAACACGTTTAAAAATACTGAAAATCCTATTCCAGCTAAGCGAGCTTAATGTTTCTGAGATTGCCCGAAGGCTTGGAGCGAACCACAAAACCACGGTAACGCATCTTAAAATTTTGGAGAATGAAGGAATTCTTCAACATAAAACCTTCGGCAGAGTTCGCATTTACAGATTTAATGAGAGTTCTCAAAGGGCTAGGGCTGTCAAAAATTTTATTGAAGCATGGGAAACCACGGAAAAGCGTTAAGGCTAGCTTTCAGAATTATTAAATAGAACTGGACGTTAAATTAACAAGCCTCTACATCTAAATTATGCAAGGGCGAGGGGCGAGAGGCGTTTAACCCATGGCGATGGTAGACATAACTGGAAAACCAAAAGTCTTTCGGGAAGCAACCGCAACTGGAAAAATTAAGCTGAAACCAGAAACCATAAGCCTAATAAAAAGTGGAAAAGTTGAAAAAGGAGACCCAATATACACGGCTAAGGTTGCAGGAGTTTTAGCTGCAAAAGAAACAAGCACTCTGATCCCCTTTTGCCATCCCCTGCCGCTAACAAATGTGAAGGTGGAAATAAGAATCTTGGATGAGTCAACGATTCAAGTTTTCTCCACTGTTAAGACTGAGGCACAGACTGGTGTTGAAATAGAAGCCCTTGTGGCAACAGCCGTAAGCCTTCTGACAATTTGGGATATGGTTAAGCAGTATGAGAAGGATGCTGAGGGGCAATACCCGTCTACGCTTATTGAGGATATTCGTGTTGTAAAAAAGGTGAAGGATAGGCTCTAGAATGAGCGAGAGCTCTAAAAGGCATAAGGCGGAGGCTCCTAAAAAACTAAGGTTCGGCATTTTCATATGCAGCACATCCCGTTATAACCAGTTAAAGAAAGGCGAGAAGTTTAAAGACGCGTCCGGCGACTTAATGGAGCAATTAATAAAAAATTCTGGGCATGCACTTTCATTTCGTAGGCTTATTCCAGACGATAAGGCTTTGATTGAAGAAGGCGTAAGATACGCGCTGGAATCCGCCGATGTGGACGCTGTTGTTTTTTGCGGCGGCACGGGAATAGCGCCTTCAGATGTTACCATAGAAACAGTTTCGCCATTCTTGGAAAAGGTTCTTCCAGGATTCGGAGAAATCTTTAGACTTTTGGGCTATAATGCGATCGGGTCTGCTGCTGTCTTGTCGAGGGCAGTTGCAGGCGTAGCCAAAGGCAAGGTTTTCTTCTGTATTCCAGGTTCTATGGACGCTGTTAGGCTTTGTTTTGAAAAGCTTATATTGCCGGAAGCAGCACACATCGTTAAGCACGCGCGGGAATAACGATGGTGCTGACAGACCTTTACGGACGCCCACTGTTAAACTTACGCATAGCCCTCACAAAGCCTTGTAATCTGCATTGCAGCTACTGCCATGGAGAAGGCGAAGACAGAAGCACAGAAACTTCTGCGCTGGAAATGACTTGTGAAGAAATCGTTCGCATATGCAGAATCGCTGTAGGCTTAGGCATTTCACGGGTTAAGCTCACAGGTGGAGAGCCCCTTCTAAGGAAAGATATTCTGCAAATCGTTAAAGGCATTGCAAGCCTTCCGGGATTAGAGGAGCTTTCAATGACCACTAACGGGACTCTTATCGCTCCTATAGCCAAAGAATTACGTGCAAACGGTTTAAAACGTGTGAACATAAGCTTACCCACCATAGATGGAGAAACTTACTGTAAACTGACTGGCGGCAGACTGGAAGACGTGCTTGAAGGTGTTAAAGCTGCAGTTGATGCCGGGCTGAACCCTGTAAAGCTTAACATGCTCATTTTGAAAAGCGTAAACGATTACCAAGTTCCCCAAATGATTGATTTCGCCAAAGAAACCGGAGCAATTCTACAGTTAATTGAGCTTGAACCCGTCAACATAAGCAACGAATACTACTCCACATATCATAAACCCTTAGACGAATATGAAGAAATGCTGAAGCAAAAAGCTTTAAAAGTTGAAAACAGAAGGTTCATGCAAAACCGCCGCATATACCATCTACCACACGTGAAAGTCGAGGTTGTCCATCCCATTGAGAACACGGATTTCTGCAAGAACTGCACAAGGCTTAGGGTTACAAGCGATGGAAAACTTAAGCCTTGCCTAATGAGAAACGACAACACAGTGGACATTTTAACGCCAATGAGGAAAGGTGCAAAAGATGAAGAGTTAATGGCGCTTTTTAAATTGGCAAACCAAAAGAGACAACCATACAACAAACTCTAAATCATAAACTGTTTGCAATATTTTGTTATCTAAAGTGTGGGAAGGGTCTGCTGTTTCTAAGCTAATTAAACTGCTGTGATGATTATTAGGTTTATTGGTAAATATGCTGCTTCATTTTGTTATAGCGAGTATTGAAAGGAACATTATTACTCCCATTATTAATCCTATGATAATGGAGGATTGTTTTTGGCTAAATCTTCCTATTTTAATTTGAACGGGTGACGAATTTATGTAGGCTATAAATGAAAATGTTATGCATATCGCCCATGCTAATGCCCAAACGAGGGGAGGGATAAGTAGGTAGAAGTGCTTGGCAATAATGGTAGCTATAAACATTACTGTTGTAGGGAAGAAAAGATAAAGAAATGGGAGAACTTTGCTTATCGGTTTTTCTCTTATCGTGACAACCTCGGTTTTTAGGCTACTAATGGTTTGGGCGCACTCCCTCCATTTTAGTGGGATAATTGAGCCGCCGAACATTCCGCCGTAATCTAAGATTCTGCCACCTGCCCTAAGCTTAACTTCCGAGAAACTCCAGTAGGACTTTCCAAACACAGGCCTTTCTATGACAACTCCATCTCTTAAAATCTTAATTCTGGCTATGCTACCAGCCAAGAACAAAAACGAAGACAGCCCAAAGAATATGATGCCGCCAAAATGCTGGAAGCTGATCGCCACAAACAGTAAAAAGAGATAAAAGGAAAGTGGTATAACCACTATTGGGTAGAAACCGAAGGTTTCAATAGGCGGTTTTTCGACACTTTCCATGAAACCTTCACCAGCAACAAGACCAACAACAATAATTCCTTGACCACGCAAACCCAAAACAGAAACGGCCTTCACTCTTACCCCATCCCCTTAACCTAAGAGGCGCAGCCTCCGGCCTTTAATTTTCGTTTTTTTGGTGGTATATAAACTTTCGTAACTAAAAATTAAACTAATCGCACCCGCAACATCTTTTAAATGTTCCATCTGTTCCATTCACAATGTTTAACAGAACATAGTTCGTGGTGGACGTTTTGACACAGATGTGAAAGAGCGCAGAAGATGAAGAGTTAATAGCCCTTTTTAAATTGGCAAATCAGAGAAGATAACCATACAACACGAATAAATAATTATAATTTAAGTAAAAAGTTAGTTGGTTTTTCGTGGATTAGTATTATGTTTCGATCCAGCTGTATATAAGGGGGGCTAGTCAAAGTAGCTCAATTATTTTTGCTTCGAGTTTTTCTGTGTCCAACAGGGCGATTGTTGATTTTCCAGTTATGTAACCGCAGACCTCGCCTGGATTCACAACCAGCGTTTTGCCTTTCCTGTAAATTTCCGCCTTATGTGTATGTCCATGAACTACAACGTCGAAGTTTTGGCTTTCAATTAAAGCCTTTAACAGTTCTTCTTCACTTCCGTGTAATAATGCAATTTTCTTGTTGTTTACGTGTAGTTCTGCAAAGTTTCCGCGAAGCTCCATTCCATCGTATTCGCTGAATCTTTTTTTCAAAAGTTCACGGTCGCCGTCATTGTTGCCGAAAACCCCTACAAGTTTTGCCTTTAACCCCTTAAATCTTGGAATTACAAAAGGAGCCACGTAATCTCCAGCATGGAGCACAAGTTCAACTCCCTCTTCGTTAAACTTTTTTACGGCTTTTTCCACTATGGGCAAGTAATCGTGGGTGTCCGCCATCACACCTACTAACATTTTCTCACCTCTCTTCCAAAATTATTCATTATGTAGAGATAAACTCTTCCAATTCCTAATGGGTAAGGTGGAAGATTCTTCTAGAAAATATTTCGAGAACAAGAATAATTGGATGTTGGAAACACTGCTTAAAACACGCCGCCCACTCCTTTATATTCAAAAAGGCTTTAAGAGATGAAAATTTTGGAAATGAAGGTTTGGGATCCGAGTCTCTCGCAGAAGAGAAGAGATAGGCTTTACATAATCGCCGAGATTTTGGAACTAGCCAGAGAAGGAGCCTTAAAGACCCAACTAATGTATAAGGCAAATTTAAGCTTCACACAACTTAACGACTATCTCAAATTCATGTTGAAGATCAACTTCCTAGAAAGATTTGTTAAGAATGGCAAGGATTTTTATAAGGCAACAGAAAAAGGCCTAGAATTTCTACAACGCTACCAGGAAATAACGGAACTTCTCAAAATTGAAAATGGAAATGGCCAAAACAATATTAAAGTTCCCCCGCCTCACTTGCTTAGAAGAAACTAGGCTTGAAAGAAGCTCAGCTATCGTTCAGTTTTGTTTTTCAATGTATTCTTTAACTTTCTCTTTTAGGTTTGGGAACTCATCCAGCATGGCCTTTATAATCTGCCAGCGTAATTCGTCATTTCCACTTTTGATTCTCATCTTCACTAGTCCCAAATATTACGTAGCAATACACCATATAAACTTTTACTTCTACAAACAGAATATATCCAAAAAATAAAGAAAAGAGGGGAGATAGGCTATTTAACAGCTAGCACGTTAACAGGCTTCTTTAGCATTTTCACGGCAGCTACAGCCACGGCAATAACCGCAGTAGCCCCTATCAAGATTATAAGCAGCTTTGGAGTTATCAGCTCTGGAATTGGTGTGGCTGAGGTCAAACCTATTGTTGGGTCATGTTCCAACGTGTAGTTGCCAAAGTATGGATAGCAGATGAATAGGCGTAGATGGGCGCCAGCAGCAATGTATGAAGCAGTGACATTCACATAATCCACTGTTTCTCCACTCTCGTTTAGAAGCCTTGCCCATGGAACGAACTCCAAAAAACCCGAAATGTTTCCTTCAGTATTCACGTTCGCATATTGTATTCTTGTGCGGTTTCTGAAACGGCTGGTCACTTGCACTTGACGCTCATATTCATTTTGGGTCTTGTTTTCGCTTACTTGATAGTACTCGTCATTTATGGTTGCGGCTTGCATCTGAGACGCTGTTTCCACAGTCTCTTGATACTGGTTCTGGACCTCATTTTGTGCCGCGTTTAAGTCTTGAAGTTTTATGGAAGCCATGTTAACCCACAACGCCAATCCCGTTTTGTTTGTCGGTATCTCAATTTGGTATTGAGCATAGGGACTGCTGTTCAGCCAGTCAACAAAAGCTTTGATTTGGTCTATGTTCCATTGCCAGCTGCTTACCACAAAATCGAATTTTAATTGTCCAGCCGCTACCGTGTAATTGTGGTCTTCATCGATGATTTCTGTTGTTGTCGTGTTGTAGAATCGACATCTAATCTGAATATTGTCCTCGGCGAATTCGAATCTAGGCTTCCACATGGGCACTTTCTTTAAAGTGAAATTGAAGGACCAGTAAGAGGTGTCGCCTTTTTCCACGAATTCTGGGCCTTCCAAGCTCCATTTACAAGCGCTAAAAGGCAAGTAAGCAGAGTGAAGACCTATCAAATACCCCATAAGCCTGTTCATGATTGCTTCTCTGATTTGTTCGCGGTTGGCGTGATGGCCAATTCTAGGCTCAATACATCTTTCCCTTATCACTTGCTGCATTATTGAATCCTCAGCATGATAACGTCTATCGTAATATTGTAGATCGAAGGTTAGGTATTCTACTACGCCCTTAAACTTGATTACATATATGGTGCTGTTGTCGTTTGTATACCACCACAGAAACATGGGCTTAGTCCCATTCGCTGGAAAGATCAAAGTAATCAGCGGCGTTTCAAACTTGTACCAGACATTGTTCCACAAGGGCTCAGTCTTAACTGGCAAGCTTTGGACATCATCAGATTTTTCTTCGGCATTGGCTGTAGTAGTGAAAACTGCGAGCGCTGGCAAAGTCAGCAGAAAAGCCAAGCTCAAAGCCAATATTGAGTTTTTTCCAATTTTCACGGTTTTTCACCGAAAATAAACTTGTTAAACGGCTTATTAAGAAAATCGTTTCGAAAAAACTCGAACATTATTTTTCAAAAGTTCTAGAAATCCCGAACTTTACGGTTTACTTTCCGTAATGCAGATGAATTTAGTATCGAATTGTAGTGCGTGCATAAATCTAAAATATGCATGCTTATAGATGCCTATTTGCATAACTTTCGGAGGAATTGGGATGAGTGAAGAAAAGAAGGAGCTAAAAGTGGTCGACGTCAGCTTTAAGGCTTCATTGAAGTTTTGGCTTGCCTACCTAATAGTTCAAATAATAGCTATGATAATCGTTTTCGGCGTAATGCTACTATTTATGGCGTGGGCATCCCAAATGCTAAAAGACATCCTGCCAGAGATCACGCCCCAGATTCTAGCATTGGCAAAGTTTTTCTAAAATACTCTAACAGTTGTGCACTTTGAAAAGCCTCCAAATTCGCCTTTTTTCTGAATTTTCAAATTTAGAATAGTGTTTCTGGACAAACTCGCTGTATGAGTTAAATGGCAGTGAAGGAATGCGCCAAATAATAACACATGAAAGGTTATTTCGCAAATAATTTCAGACGACATGCAAGTTCCAGAATTTCCACCAATTACAATTTTGCTTTCAACTTTGTTTTTAACATTACTTGTGGCTTTTTTGGCAAAGAAAAACAAAGCAAAATGCAATTTTGGTAATGCTTGCAAAATTGTGGAAAATCTTTAAAAAATTGAATAAAACATAGTTTTATGTGAAAACGGGAGAAAGCATGCAGAAAATAGTTTCGGTAATAATGTCGGTTTGGCTTTTTATAAGCATGGCATCTTTACTCTTTGACATTCACCTAGTTGAAGCAAGTGAAACCATTTACATTAAGGCTGACGGAAGTCTTGTGGGAACAAACAAAATTCGCTGTGAAGAAAATGTTTACATGTTAACCGCCGACATTTATGGCTCTATAATCATTGAAAAAGACAACGTTATAATTGATGGATGTAAGTATGCTCTAACTGGTGCTGGAAAAGGCAACGGGATAACCATCGTTGAAAGAGTTAATGTCACCGTCAAAAATTTTGAAATAAAAAATTTCAACATCTCCATCTACATTGGCGGATACGGAAATTCAAGGAATAACATAATTTTTGGAAATAACATAACACGCTGCAATTATGGAATCCGAATGGAGTATTCGCACAACAACACTATAATAGGAAACCGCTTAAGCAACAATGAATATGCCATTTACCTTTTTGCATCTCATTTCAACACGTTTAGAAATAATATAATGGTTGAAAATCAAAGAGGCTTAGCCATTCATGGGGGTTATCTTGAGAGTTACACCCAGTATGTTGATGCAACAAACACCGTAAATGGCAAGCCGGTTTATTATTGGATCACGGAAAAAGACAAAACTGTGCCTTTGGACGCTGGATACGTAGCTCTCATAAAATGCACAAATATAACAGTTCAAAATTTGAAGCTGACCGGCAATGGGCATGGCATACTGCTTTTCGCCACGCAGAAATCAACATTAAACCGAAACATGATAGAGGATAACGACGTAGGAATACAAATTTGGGACTCCTTCAATAGCAAGATTTCCGAGAATGTCGTTTTGAATAACGGTGAGGGTATACGTATTGATGGAATATATCCAGTATACTCACAAAACAACGAGGTATACAGAAACAACATAACTAATAATGATGTTGGAATATTCATCTTTGACTCCTCAGACAATGTCATATACAGAAACCATATAACTAACAACGGATGTGGCATTCGCATCATCGGGCTCGGTGGAAAAGCTGCCGACAACCTCATATACCATAATAACTTCGTTAACAACACCGCAGACGTTCCTGGAAGCTGGCATACAATAGTTTTCCAAGAGGTGTGGATTCCCCCACAGAAGAACCTTTGGGATAATGGCAAGGAAGGAAACTACTGGAGCGATTACATAACAAGATACCCTAATGCCAGGGAAATAGATAGTTTAGGCATATGGAATACGCCATACAATATCAGCGAGAACAATCAAGATAACTATCCCCTTGTAAATCCTGTCGATATTCAAGTCATTGAAATTCCATCAACTTCAGATACCACGCCTCCCACTATTTCCATTATTTCACCAGAAAACAAGACGTACACCGTAAACAATGTTTCCTTGACATTTACTCTAAGTGAACCTGTTTCCTGGATCGGCTATAGCCTAGATGAACAGGCGAACGTGACTATTACTGGAAACACAACTCTATCCGGATTATCTGACGGCCCGCATAGTCTAATAGTTTATGCTAAAGACACTTCTGGAAATATAGGGGTCTCGGAAATAATCTATTTCAGCATAAAAACGCAATCCGATTTTTTGTTAATAACATTAATTGTAACTGCCATAGCAGTAATAGCAATAGGTATATCCATAACTCTCGGCGCAGTTATTTATAAAAGAAAAGGCGAACATACAGCGGCTCCCAAAAAATGATGTTTCTCTAGTATATTCTAATATTTCCTTTAGAAAGAAGGTTCTAAATGAAACGCCCCAGTAGGAATAGGACGGCTATGTTTAGGTAGATGGCTGTTAAGCTTACGAGTATGCCTTTGTCAAGTCTTAAGCCTTTCCCGTGGCAGAAGGCTGCTGAAACCAGTAGCAGACTCCAAATTTGCAGTATAACCAGTACACCTTGCCTTATCATTTCTAAATTTGAGGAGTATAAGCTCACAGCCTCTAGGATTTTTGGAACCGCTATGTAGATGTATGGGAAAACAGCTAAGGGTGTTGCTGCCAACCCTATGCATGTGAAAAGTTGAAGATCGTTTCCCACGCGTTTAAAAAGAACGTAGGCAAGTGCTTCTGCGAACAGGAATAAGCCTATCCAATTAAATATAAATAACATCATTATGCTCGTGAAATTGTAAGTGGAGTATGGAAAATAGAAGAATAGGGCTGGCTCAAGCCTCGCAAGAGACGCACCGAAAGCGCCAAGAATTAGAACTGCCGCAGAAATTGGCAGAAATCTTAAAGGCTTGGCGGTTAGGGCGAAGACTGGCGAGAGGAAAAGCCATTTCCCAAGGCGGTGGCTGAAGGTTTCGCTTATCCCAAGGCTGGCTGGAAGACTTCCTTCTTTCAAAACTCTGTAAAGCACTTGACCCCTGTCATTAAGCCTATACTTGCGCTGCTTATCCTGCTCAAGAAAGCCTGAAAGCATGTCCAAGTGGTAATAAACGGTGCCCACGCCTAAGCCCAAAGCTTCCCGAAGCTCCTTAAAGCCGATTTTTTCCTGCACGCCCAAAATTTCAATTATTTTTCTCCGCGTCGGATCCTTAAGGAGCGCATAATAACGGGATAAGTCTTCCATGGCTTTTCCTCGGATTCAGAAGCTATTTTAGGCTAAATATTTATGCATTATTAACTTTTGATAAACATCCTCTATTAGGTTTTACGACTCTTTCATGATTCACCCTTTGAAATATTTCCTCACGGGAATACGGTTTTATTTATTAAATAGCCCGAAAGATGGTTGAGGAAAAAGGGAAGGCTTATCCTAAACACGAATTCAAGGCAGATTTCTATGCCGGAAAAAGCAGCGGGAAAGAAAACTTCAAAACTAATCTATTTGCTATTTATTTTGCCAATTCTTCTGGCTTTCCTCTGCTGGCTTTATTTTCCAGCCTTAACCTACGCTTTCTCTGTTTATGTTTTCGGTTATGTTCCAAATCTTCAGCCCACCCACTGGCTTTGGCACGGCACACTTTACGCTTTCTTCACGCTTTACACTTTTCTGGCGATAGGGATTGGAGGCATCATGGTGGTTGCAGCTTGGATATGGAAACGAAGAGGGGAAATAGGTAAAAGCCTTCGATACCCCTCGGTTAGTTTTGTTGTTCCTGCCTATAACGAGGAAAAACGCATTGCAAAATGCATAACAAGCCTTTTCGCTAATGCGTCAAATTACCTTGGTTTCTGTGAAATCATAGTGGTGGACGACGGCAGCACCGACTACACATATGAAGTTGCATGGGTTACAATGCAAAAATGCCGGAGGCAATGGCCTAACATAAGAGGCCGAGTTGTTAGGCACTGTGCAAATCTTGGTAAGGCTGAAGCCATAAGGACAGGCGTTAACCGAGCCATGGGCGAATTAATAGCTACTGTGGATGCTGACACGTGGTGGGAACCCAACGCTCTTCAAGAACTTGTTAAAGCGGTGGAAAAAGCTGGCGAATATGCAGTAAGCGGTTACATCCACCCCACAGACGGTGAAGGTGAAAGGAGACTCTACATAATACTCCAGCAACTTGAGTACAGCCAAGGGCTCGGAATATACCGCAGTGCCCAAGCTTTGGGAAACGCTGTCCTAGTGGTTCCAGGATCCATGGGCTTGTATAGAGCGGATGCGCTTAGGGAAATATTAAATGGGAGAACCATAAAGTCTGTGACTGAAGACCTTGAAATCACTTTGGAAATGCAAAAGAAAAAGTTGCCCATAGGATATGCTGAGAACGCCAGAAGCTCAACTGTGGCGCCAACAACCTTCAAAGCCTTCTGGACTCAGCGGCTGAGATGGTTCATAGGCGGCATCCACAACATGCTATCCATCCACAAGGATTTGCTTTTTAAAAAGCGGTTTTTAAGCTTGGTTTTATGGGATGCCCTAATACTGGGCTACGGATGCAGCCTAATCGAAATTATAGCCTTATTCAGCCTTCCCATATTCCTATGGTTTGCCCCAGACAAAATATTCTTCCTGCTAAACTTGTTAATTTACGCTCTTCTCGCATTCGCCGTGGGAATAATCTATCATGCTATAGCCCTAAAATTCGCTTATGGAAAATACAATCACAAGCATCTTCTCGTTTACACTCCCCTATACTATTTGTTAAGAATGATTAACGTGTTTGCAAGAACCAAAAGCTTAATAAAATATTTAATGGGCGATAGGGGCAGTTGGCATAAGCCTATAAAATGAGCTAAAAATCATCAGTTCGCCTTTTCCTTCTCCAAGTATTTCAGGTATCTCCAAGCTATAAAGCCGAAGAAAGAAAGAGCAAAGCTCACCATCATGAAAACATTAAGAGTTAACCAGGGCATACTTCTATCCACAGGACAGTCTCTCGCGCGCGTTGGTAGACGATCTTGTTACCGCCTTTCAAAATAGGCTTGATGTGTTATTTCGTGTGCAAAAGAGAAGAGGCCACTACGCCGGGGAAAAAGAACTGTTAGTTGGCGTTGGAGAGGAAAAAGCCGTAGTGTAAAGGTTTAACGGATGAAATTGTAAAGGTGGCTTGTTATGAGGCGATCTAAGCTTGAAATATGTATCGACGTCCTCAAAGTATTAGCTCACAGGGGTCCCCTTAAGCTGACACATATAATGTATAAGGCAAACGTAAACTGCAGCGTCTTAAAGGAATACTTGGAGTTTCTTATAAAACAAAACCTTGTTGAGGAGAGAGTTGACAGCAAACAGAGAGTTGTCTACGCCATTACCCAAAGAGGCATAACGATACTAAAATACTTCAGGGAGCTTACACAAGCCCTTCCCATAATTGAAGAAGCCAGAAACACGTTTCTAAGCCCATATTAAAATTGAAAGCTTCACCATTCAAAGCTTTATTCCCTTCACAACCCTCACCCACCCATTTGCTTCTCTATTTCACCCGCATGCATTTTAGCTTGTATAAAGCATGCACACATACAACCCGCTTCCCGCGTGTGTAGCTGCTATTCCAGATTTTGTTCCAGCTGAAAGCAAAGTGCCAATTGCCCTTACCGCGTGGCTTGTAGGAGTCATAGGCTTCAGTATCGAATAAGCATTAGGCGGGTAAAGGCCTAAACAATAGCATCAGAAAGAAAATACCTAAGAATCT
>Ga0209102_1001058_pt1 | contig 15604 bp, 12 predicted proteins | sample ConPoolayeHmetaG_FD_185483 | JGI IMG/M metagenome (GOLD analysis project Ga0209102, IMG submission 185483) | Hot spring microbial mat communities from California, USA to study Microbial Dark Matter (Phase II) - Cone Pool mat layer H metaG... ...
TTGGATAAGAAGGAGTAAAGGATTTACCGCCGAGCACGCTGAGAGCGCAGAGAATTATTTTATTAATATTAGCCACAGAGAGCACGGAGCACACAGAGAAAGAGAAAATATTAAATAATTATTTTAAATCCTGAAAATCTGCGTTCATCTGCGTCCCATAATCTCCCCCGTCCCCTCTTTAGGAAAGAGGGGTATATTCCGCCCTTTTCTAAAGGGAGGTGGGGAGGGATTATGATTCACTGCCGAGCACGCTGAGAGCGCAGCCAAAAATTTATTTTTTTAATAATTTTATTCATTTCTTTCTCTGGGCGCTCGGCGACCTCTGGGAGAGTCATTTTTTTTCTTAATAAAATTTAAAGCATTTGCAAGCATGTAGTACAGAGAAAAAGAAAATATTTCATTTTAATGAGATCCTCTCCCTGCCGCCTGAATTAAATATGGATTCGAAAAGTAATACATGGTCCGTCGAAGAAGGAATTGATTTTTTGGGGGCTAATTGCAAGTTTATTTTTGGGCAATTATCTAAGGGGTAAAGAAATTATCCCTTAAAATTTAATTTGAAATATTAAAAATTCCGTGTATAATTATTAGCGATGAAGCCGCGGACATTAGCCCAAACAATCAAAAAAGCTATGAAGACATTTCCAGCGATTGTGGTCACCGGCCCCAGGCAATCTGGAAAGACCACTCTCCTGAAAATGCTTTTTGCTGATACTCATCAATTTGTTTCTCTGGAAGATCCAGACATCAGGATGCGGGCTAAAGAAGACCCGCATCAATTTTTAGATCAATTTCACCCACCTTTAATTATTGATGAGATTCAATATTTTCCAGAATTACTATCTTACATTAAAACCAGGATTGATCAAAAAAGAAAACCAGGGCAATGGCTCTTTACTGGATCGCAAAATTTTGTGCTCATGCAAGGGATTAGTCAATCTTTGGCTGGAAGAGCTGCAGTGCTCTCTTTATTGCCTTTTTCATTTGCCGAACGTATAAATCATGGAGATAAAGTTAAGGATATAGGAACCCTACTGAGAGACCATCGTCTCAAACCAATAAGTGATAAAAAAATTTCGCTTTCCGAGGTAATTTTGAGAGGAAACTATCCGGAGATTGCCACCAAAAGGATGGTTGATCGCCAACTATGGTGTGGATCATATATTTCTACGTATTTGGAGAGAGATGTAAGAAATTTAGCTCAGGTTGGAGACTTGGGTCAATTTGAAATATTTCTAAGGCTTTGCGCCACGCGGACCGGACAGATTCTAAATCTTTCCGAATTAGCCAGAGAAGTGGGGTTGAGTGTTCCCACCATAAAAAGATGGCTTTCTATGTTGGAAACGGGTCACCAGGTTTATTTACTTTATCCTTATTATAAAAATATAGGTAAAAGGCTGGTTAAAAGTCCCAAATTATATTTTATTGACCCTGGGCTGGCATCCTATCTTTTAGGTCTCCATAATGAAGAGGCTTTGCTGAGTAGTCCCCATTTCGGTAACCTCTTTGAGACTTTAATAATTACAGATTTTTTAAAAAGATTTCTTCACTTTGGGCAAATACCTTCTATGTATTATATGCGCACCCGTGATGGCCTGGAGGTTGATTTAGTAATAGAAATGGGATCCAGATTACATCTTTTTGAAATCAAAGCAACAAAAACTATATTTCCCAAGCACGCTTATTCTCTAATGAAGATCAAAAGAGATTTGGAATCAAAGGATAATACATTTGCCCTCATCTCTGTGACGGAGGAAAGTTTTTTTCTTACTCAAGATATTTATAATTATTCTTGGAAAAATATTCTGGCCTGTTGAGATCTGGTTAACTTTCTAAGTCCAATCCCAAAGCGGGGACAATAAGGGGAGAGTAAAGTCAAGTTTTTACCCAGAGGTTCCCTTAAACCACCTTTTTTTGCATTCATTTTCATCTTCAAAATGACCAAAGATACGAAGGCAGGCTGGAGAAAGGGTAATTTTTTTAAATTTTTGGCTAATTGAAATTTCAACTTTCAATTTGGCAAAGATATTTTTTATCTATTTAATAAAAAGATTTGCCACAGAGGGCAAGGAGCACACAGAGAAAGAGAGAAATAAAATAATTATCTTTAATCCTGAAAATCTGCGTTTATCTGCGTCCTATATTCAAATCCAGAAACTGCTAAAATTTTTCTTGACACCGTTTCCGTATTGTGCATAAATGTTTCCCAATGGGAAACAAGATTTTAACCCGAATTAAAAGGACGATGGAAAGAAATGATTCGGGAATCAGAGCTGGGGAAAAGAATCCAAAAATTCAGAACCAGTAAAGGTATTACTTTACAAGAATTAGCCCAAAAAGCCGGCCTCACCCGCGGCTACCTTTCTAAAATTGAGCGATCGAAGAAGGCTCCGCCAGTTTCTACACTCATCAGTATCGCCAAAGCATTAAAAATTTCTATTTCCGAGATTTTTGGCGAGGCCGAAGAAAATAATGTGCGCATTTCTTTAGTTAAGAAAAAAGAGAGAAGAGTTATAGCCCGTGACGGCACAATTTTTGGCTACGCCTACCAAACTTTAGCCCATCACTTTCGAAATAAACATATGGACCCATATATTTTGACGCTACCGGTCAAGCCCAAACAAAATACTATCTTCCAACATGATGGAGAAGAAATATTATTCGTTTTGGAAGGAGTGATGAAATTTTTTTATGGTGATCAAGAGCTTATAGCCGAAGAGGGGGATTGTCTTTATTTTGATGGCTCCATTCCTCATTATGGAATTTGCCAAGGAAATAAAGAAGTAAAATGTTTAATGGTTATTTACACTCCAGAATAGATAACCTGCTTTTGGCGCTTAAGACAACTATACAGTAAGCTTAATTTAAAAAGGAGAAAATACATTATCCCCATTTAAATAAAAAGGAGTTTAAACTATATGCAGTTAGAAGATATTAAAAATATTGCTGTAGTGGGAGCTGGGCTGATGGGCCATGGGATTGGTTTGGCGTATGCCTTAGGGGGTTATCGAGTAACTTTGAATGATCTTAACGAAGCTATATTAGACAAGGCTATCACTAATATAAAAAGCAACTTAGAAATGCTTCAGGAACATAAGGTAATTTCCAAAGAAGCCATAAGCGCAACCTTATCCAGAATTAATACCAATTCCAATCTAAGAGAAGCGGTTGCCCAAGCTGATTTTGTTACCGAAGCAGTCTTGGAAGATTTAGAATTAAAAAGAAAGGTTTTTAAAGAACTGGATCTTTATAGTCCTAAGCATGCCATTTTGGCCAGTAATACCTCCTCGTTGCTAATTAGTGACTTTGGTTCGGAAGTAAAGAGAGAAGGAAAAGTAGTTATCACCCACTGGTTCAATCCTCCCCATTTAGTTCCTGTAGTTGAGATCGTATGTGGAAATAATACTTCACCCGAGACCGCTAAGGTAACTTACGCTTTGTTAAAAAAGATAAATAAAATACCCATCAGGGTTGCCAAAGAGATTCCTGGTTTTTTAGTTAATCGAGTTCAAATGGCCCTTATTCGAGAAGTTTGGTCTCTTTGGGAGATGGGGATAGCCAGCGCTGAAGACATTGACTTGGCGGTAAAAGGAAGTATGGGCCTGCGTTTAGCCAGTATGGGTCCTTTAGAAATTTGCGACTTGGGCGGCTTAGACTTGTGGTTTAAAGTGGCCCAGAATCTTTTTAAAGAGATTAATAGCTCTCTCGAACCTCCGCAACTGCTCAAGGAAAAAATAGAGCGCGGGGAAAAGGGGTTAAAAAGTGGCAGAGGATTCTTTGATGCTAAGGCAAAATGGGAGGAAAAGGTCAAAGAAAGAGATACAGCCCTTATTCAAATGCTTAAACTTTTATATTGGGCCAAGGGAAAATAGAAAGGAAGCTCTTAAGCCTAAAAGATTTTTTCTTATTCAGGACTTCCCGCACTTTCATGGCTAATCCTTCTACTGGGAAAGGCTTGGGTAAAAGGGGCGCTTAATTGGAAAACCCTGCGGAGAAAGTGGAAATTAAAGTAATGAAAAAGTTGATAAAAATTATTTTTATTGTAGCTGCTTTGCTGGTGTATAGTTCTTCTTCTGCCTATGCGGAGGTAATAAGCATATCGGAGAACGCTGGAATAGATCCTGATTTCTTCAAAAAATACGATCCTAAGGCGCCTCCATTAAAACCTGATCCGACTCCCTCACCATTATCTGCTTTGTCCAGAGCAAGAGAAATGCACGCTAAGGCCTTAGCCGAAATTAAAAACTTAGAAATGGAAATTAGGAAGAATGAAGAAACGATCCAAAAATCCGCAAAATTAATAAGCCTGGCGCGGGAGAAGAAAAATGTCCAGGCGGAAATGGTTGGCCGCGAAGCGTTAAGCAAAGCGCAAGAGGCCAAAAAGAAAAATGAAGAAACTCTACGTTTCTATAAAATATACCAAAATTTGCTGACTAATCTAATAAGTAAACTTGAAAATGCAATCTCCACGGCAGCTCAGGTGGAATGTAGTTGTGAAGAATTACGCCGGAGGTATGAAGGATTTAAAAAAGCCATAAAAGAATTTACTAAGACTGTACAAATGAATACAAAGGAGTACCAGGAGTGGGAGAGAGAATTACATGATGCCCAAATAGAAGGCTTACAGGCATTTGTAAGCGCTATTTCCTGGGAAACCCAAAATCTTAAAAAAATTAGGGAAGAAAAGTTACAGGGCTTGAGAAGACAGTTGAATAATTATATGGAAAAACTTAATGATAAAGAATTGCTCAAGAATCAATATCTCCTTGACCGCTTAAACAATAAAATGGCCAAGGCCAATCGGCATTATCTGCAGACTGAAGATGCCGTGCAGGCTTTGGAAAAAATTGATAAGACTACAAAAATCCAAGATTTAATCAATGTCTCCACAAATTCCATAAATTTATGGTGTCAAGAGATAAAAAATGGTGATACGGAAATATTAAATTTATTAAAAGATCCTGAAATAAGAAACTTAGCAGGAGATATGGTTGCATCTTTTATCCAATACGTAGGTGAATATGAAGAAATGATTAGAGGAACGGATAAAATTTTGGGGCCCATGCTGCGCCGTCTTAATCTGACCATCAGCGGCTTTGGCCTTCTGCGGGATATAGGTTATGCGGGCCTGCATTTAAAGCTTAGCCTTGATAGGTTAACCCAATTAGGCGAGGTGGGAGAGCAGAGTTATCGAGCCATGCAATCTTTGATCGAGAATAAAAAAGCGATAGAAGCAAAATTGAAAGAATGCGGATGTGATTATAAGCCATAAAAATTTGCAGAACCAGATTCTTTTAATTTAACCCGAACCTCCTTGCCTCCTCTTCTGCTTTAATTTTTTTTGCCAAAGTTAAGGGGGCAGAGTCCAAACTACTGACCGTCGATCAGTTTTTAAATTCCAGCTTAATTCAGGCGGGCGGGAGAGAGGCTCATTAAAATGAAGCCCATATTCTTTCATAGGTACAGGCGGGGAGATAGACATCTATTTCACCTCTCTCCCTCCCGCCTGTTTCCTGCTGGCGGGAAACGTTAAAACTGTTAGACGCTCAGTCTAAACTAAAATTGACTTTCCCTACTTTTTTTGTTATATTCCAGGCAAATTTTATGTGGGCATCATGAAAAAAGGTCAGCGGTTTCTTAATTTAAAACTCGGCAAAAGAGGTACAATGCGGGGCAAACCATGGAAAAGTGTATCTAAAAAGAAGGCGCCCAAAGGTTTAACCCGATGAGGAGAAAAAATTTATTTTTTCTACTCTGCTTAGTTTTTCTCATTGGCGGAGCAGCTTGTGCCTCTAAACCAAAAACGAGCACTCTTTTAAGAGAAATTTCCCAAACGCCTCCGCTTATTGAAAGAATTGTTGTTCAGGAAGGTAAAGTTGACTATTATCTTCTCCATGATGAAGGCTACTCCTGGCGACTAATCTTCCTCTGTGCTAACAAAGTATATAATTTCGTAAGCGAGGCAGAAAACAAACCCGTCTTGGTCAGTTTTCATCCCGTTCTGGGAAGTGATGTAGAAGAGAAGATTCCTCCTTTAGACCGTCATAAAATATGGAAATGTTGGGAGGAGAAGGTACGTGCCGAGCAGACTCAATTAGCGCGGGTAAAAGAGATTGTTGTTCAAGAAAGAAAAGGGATTGAAAGTAATAAAGCCCAATTATTGACGGAAAAAGAACGGTTAGAAAGAGAAATAGCCGAAAAAATAAAACAAGCTGTCCAGAAACAACAAATAGCGGAAGAAAAGCGAGCCGCAGAACAGGAGGCGCAGCTTAAACAAGAAGAAGAGCAGCGCCAAAAAATAGAGCGGATAGAAGAAGAAAAGAAAGTTAAATATTACCGTTCCAGAGAAAGAGAGCGGGATGAAGAGAAAGAGAAAGAGAAAGAAGTTCCTCCTCCACTTAAGATTACGGAGACCGGAGTTTTTTTAGTAATGAAAGATTGCCCGGTTTACGAAATGCCCAAAAAATCTTCCCGCGTCCAGGTAAAAGCGAAGAAATATGACCTCTTTAATGTCTTGAACACAACCAGAGATGAGACGGGCACTCAGTGGCATCAAATTTTTTTAAGTGAAAGAGCTGTATCGAAAAAAGTAAAAAAAGTAGGCTGGAGTCCTGAAGAAAAAGCTTTCTGGCTCAAACATAAATTATTGGCTTGGGTTTACCCGGGAGATATAAATAAAATTAACAGTCTCAAGCCGTTAAAGCTGCCAGTGGAAGAGATTCATTATACCGGGAAGAAAGCTTCTCTTCCTGATAAGCCGCAATTATTTGAAGTTACTTACGAAGTTAACATTGATTTTATAGAGAAGGTATATGGTTGGATTGAGGACCAAAATGGTATCCGCCGGCCCGATAAAAATATGGAAGAAATGATGGATCTGATGAAGAGTTTGGCAGCAACCCTCTGGCCAATACGTATCCAAAATGACATTTTGCATGGGTATATCAGGGTGGGGTTTACCCCCGAGCAAGTGATTTTGGCCTGGGGTAAACCCAATTATATTAATAAAACACGAACTTTTGTGGGCCTCCATGAACAGTGGGTTTATGGGGAAAAGCCTTTCCCCCGAGCGTATGTTTATTTTGAGAATGGGTTGGTGAAAAATTGGGAATTCTTTAAGAGATAAATAATTATCGTAGGCCAGAGCATTTTACATTTTATAAAAGGAGGGGGATATGGGGTTAAGAGATTTTACTGTTTATGATGTTATTACGCGCAATGTTCGTCTTTATCCGCAAAAAGAAGCCTGGATTTATGAGAATAGGAGATATTCTTTTGCTGAATTCGGCAAAGGGGTAGACTGCTTAGCTTATGGATTGAGCAAATTGGGATTAAAAAAGGGAGACAGACTGGGGGTTCTCTCCCAGAATTGCTATGAGTACGTGCTGCTATACGGAGCAGCGGCTAAGTTAGGAGGGATAATGCTCCCCATTAACTGGCGCCTTACCCCTCCAGAGATAGAATATATTCTTACTGATGCCCAGCCTCGTTATTTCTTTTTTGGCAAAGAGTATGGAAGCCTCGCCCAAGAATTTAAAAGAAAACTTCCTTTTATGGAACAGATATTCTGCTTGACAGGTGCAGAATCGGGAATACCCCCTTTCGTCTCCCTTTTAAAAGAAGAGGGAGAAACTAAAGCGGCCGATGTTTCAGATGATGATCCCTACTTGATCATCCATACTGCGGCTGTGGCTGGTAAACCTCGGGGCGCTACTTTGTCCCAAGGAAATATAATTGCTACTAATATGCAGCATATAGCAGTCATGGGCCTGCGGGAATACGATGCTTATCTCCACCTCTTGCCCCTTTTCCACATTGCTGATTTAGCTCTATCTTTTTCGGTGATGCATGCCGCCGGGAAAAATGTGATTATGACCAGATTTGATCCAGAACTCGCTTTACAACTCATCGAAAAGGAAAAAATTACCATCATCGGTGAATTTCCTCCTATGCTGAACATGCTTTTGGAAAAAATGGAGGGGAAAAATTATGATATTTCTTCTTTAAAGCATGTTTCCGGAATCGATCATCCCGAGAACATAGCTAAACTGAAACAGAAAGCTCCCGCTGAGTTTTGGATCGGTTTTGGGCAGACCGAGACCTCGGGAATGGTTACAGCCTGTGCTTACTCGGAGAAACCTGGATCAGCCGGGAAAGAAGGCCCCCTGGCCAAAATAAAATTAGTTGATGACTATGATCGCGAAGTACCGGTAGGCCAACCAGGAGAAATTTGCGTGCGCGGGCCCTTGGTCTTTCTGGGCTATTGGAATTTAGAAGAAGATAATCGCTATACTTTTCGGGAAGGATGGCATCATACTGGAGACATCGGCCGACTCGATGAACACGGTTACCTTTGGTATGTAAAAAGAAAAGCGGAAAAGGAACTTATCAAGCCCGGGGGAGAGAACGTATATCCGGCCGAAGTGGAGAAGGTTATTCTGGAGAATCCGCAAGTGCTGGAGGTTTCCGTAATTGGAGTTCGAGACTTAGAATGGGGAGAAGCTATTAAAGCCGTCTGTGTGTTAAAGCCAGGTAGTACTTTAAGCAAACAAGAATTAATCGATTTTGTAGCCAGTCGAATTGCCCGTTACAAAAAGCCCAAATATGTAGAATTCGTTTCCACCTTACCCAAGACCGAAGATGGCAGCATTGACCGGGAAAAAGTCAAAGCGCTGTATGGCAAAGCCTGAAGTATTTTAGCCCATTATTACTAAAAAACCCTTGCCGGCCAGAGATTTTTCCCCTGACCGTCGAGCACTTTTGAAATTAATGGCTAATGCAGGCGGGAGGGAGAGAGCTTCATTAAAATGAGGCACTTACTCTTTTTAATCTCCATCTCCCCGACCCGCTCTGTCTCATGAACCCGTGAAAATTAAAACTGGGGGATGGGGAAATTCTTACCGGATTTCAAATTAGGCCCTAAGAAGCATCAAAGGAGATGAAGTAAGCGTCCATGTCTCATTACGCGCAGCAATTATATATTTACACTTATCCTCCTCTCCCTTCCCTTTCCCCAGGCGAGACTGTGTCATAATGAATAAAAAGCTTAAATTTGGTGAAGGGAGTAGAGGCCTGCCTCTGGCCTTTTCTCCCCATTGTGATACAGTCTAATGCGTGGGGAGAGGGTTAGGTTGAGGGGTTAAGAGCAGCAGATGTTATTTATTTAATGCTCCCAATAATAAGTTGGATAATCGTTTCGAATTGGCTAATTAATTAAATTTTAAGAGGAGGAAAAACCATGAGCAAATATGCATCCATCTTGGAGAAAGCCCGGGGATTACAGGCGACCATTGTCGAGTGGCGGAGATATTTTCATGAACGTCCGGAAATAGCCTTGAAGGAATTGGAAACGGCAAAAAGAATAAAAGAGATATTAGACGAATTGGGGTTAGAAACTAAAATGATGGTTAACGGCACGGGTGTTAGGGCCATCTTGAAAGGAGGAAAACCAGGCAAGACTTTTGCTCTGCGAGCAGATATAGATGCGCTTCCACTGCAGGAAGAAACCGACGTACCCTATAAATCAAAGCATCCTGGAGTTATGCATGCCTGCGGTCATGATGCTCATGCAGCCATGCTCTTAGGGGCAGCCAAACTGTTGGTCCAAACAAAAGATACCATCCCGGGAAATATTGTTTTCCTTTTTCAACCGGCTGAAGAGACGGGGGATGGAGCGCGGCCCATGGTAGAAGAAGGTGCCCTGGAAGGCGTAGATGCTATCTTCGCCATTCATGTCTATTCTTCTTTGCCGGGGGGTATTTTAGGATATAAGGCCGGTCCTTTGTTGGCTGCTGGTGATTTTTTTGATGTAAAAATAACAGGAAAAGGTGGTCATGGAGGACTACCTCATTTAGCTATTGATCCAATTATTATAGCTGCCCAGGCGATTTCCGCGCTGCAGACCATTGTCAGTCGGGAGGTTGACCCCTTGGAAAGTGCTGTTATTAGCATTTGCAAAATGGAGGCCGGTAAAGGTGCTTATAACGTCATTCCTGACGCAGTCACTTTTGGAGGGACAATTCGTTCTCATCAGCCAGAAATGCGCGAATATTTACCTAAAAGAATTAAAGAGATTTTGAATGGGGTGGTTTCCGGCATGCGGGGGAGTTATGAATTTAATTTGCTGAGCAAATTTCCTGCACTCATAAATGATGAAAAAATGACTTCCTTCATTGTGAGTGTAGCCCGCGAACTTTTGGGGGAAGAAAAGGTAACGCCGATGAAACCGTTGATGGGCTCAGAAGACTTTTCTTATTATCTACAAAAAATTCCCGGTACCTTTGTCTTTTTGGGGGTAGGCAATAAAGAAAAAGGGATTGTTTATCCGCAGCACCATCCTAAATTTGAGTTAGATGAAGATGTTCTTCCTTTGGGGACTGCTCTCCATATGGCCGTGGCTTTGGAGTATTTGCAAAAAGCATTATGAAATTTCCAAAAATAGTAATCCATCACCCTTGCCTCTCCGCACTGAGGCTGGGTCACAATTGGGCATGGACTTAAATTGGCCAAGAGGCCGGAGGCAGGCCAGAGGCAGGCACTCATTCGGAATCATGAGGCAGTGATTCTTCCATGGAAAAAGGCGGGATTATAAGCATAATTAGTTCGCTGAATTTAAGAATCCGCCTTCCCTTTGCGGAATCTCGGCGATTTGTTTTGAACATCTTCTGTTCCCGCCGATGCTTCCTCATTCATGCCTGCCTCTGGCCTGCCTCTGGCCTGCCTCTGTCTCTTGCTCACCATGGCGACACAATCTCCATGGGGAGAGGATGGGTGAAAGAGGGATTACCAAAAGTCTCAAAAAAAGAAAGGAGGTAAGGAAGATGGAAGCTGAATGGCTCAAACAGGCAACAGGCTTTGGGATGTGGTTTATTGGCGCGCTTACGGCCGGGAATGCTCTGCTCTTAACGCTAATTATCTATCGTCATGCCCATAAATATGGGTTGCAAATGGGTTTGAAGGCCGAAGCAATGCGGGAGGGCTTAAAAGCAGCCTTGATTACTTCCATAGGCCCTTGTATGGGGATTTTTGTCGGCATGACTGTTTTAGTCATTGCCTTGGGAGGAGCGGTGGCATTTATCCGCGAATCTGCCGGGGTGGGTTCCATAATGTTTGAATTGATCGCTTCCCGGGCCGGGGCCGAAGCCGCGGGCGTTAAGCTCACTCGGGAGGGAATGAACTCTATCGGTTTGGCCACGATTCTTTGGGCTATGGCTACGGGTTCAGTAGCTTGGGTACTCATTGGTGGCGTTTTTACTCGCTATTTACCCAAATTGAAAGATTTTATGGGCCAAGGGAATCCGGCTCAAATGGCCATTATTTCGGCGGCAATCATGTTGGCCGCCTTCGGGCGTCTGCTCATCTCCGATAGCATAAAACCTTTAATCGACAAAGGCTATTGGCCTCCTTTTATCGGTATGCTCGTAGCCTTCTTAGTAGGAATTGGTTGGTTAATCTGGTCTGATAAGCTGAAGAAACCCATTATGAAGGAATATTTTATTTTAATTGCCATCATTGTGGGCATGGCTATTTCCCAAATGGTCAGACTAAGCATGGGGAAATAAATTTTAAACAAAGGAGGTGCGCAGATGGAAAAGGGAGAAAAATTTCATGGTATGAGTCCTCTTCCTTTCGCGGAGAAAGAGGCGATCATAAAAAATGAATATGGCCTAAGAGTGCACAGGGCCGGATTAATTTTAAGCTTGATTCAAGCAGTCATTATTTTCTTGCCGGCTCTATACCTCCTCGTGGCCTTTGATGTTTGGCCAGGCTGGGGAACTATTGGGAAAGCTTTTCTATCCGTGGCGGCCATTGCCGGGCCTTATTGGTTTATTGAACCGGTTTCTTATTTTCTCATCTTAGGAATTGCCGGCACATACATTTCTTTTTTGGCCGGAAATATTTCGAATATGCGTCTACCTGTCTCCGCTGTTTCTCAAGAAGTTGCTGGCGTGCGCGAAGGTTCTCCCGAAGGAGAAATTATCGGAGCCATTGGCATTGTGGCCTCCCAATGGGCGCTCACTATAGCCACTTTGGCTGCCGCCATAATTGTTACCGTAGTTATCGAACATTTGCCCAAAAGCGTAACCGGGGCATTCGACTTTCTTTTGCCTTGCCTCTGGGGAGCTATTTTTGGCCAATTTGCTCTGCGCGCCCCGCAGTACGCGGTGGTCACCATAATCGTGGGCATTCCTTTAGTCATGTGGTCTGGCTTACCTACTTGGACCCTCATTCCGATCATGGTTTTTGGCCTAGCTATTTTGTCTATCATCTTATTCAAGAAAGGAATTTGGGTGCCCAAGAAGAGCTGAAGCCTAAAATTTCGGGAAAATGGTGATTTATTAATGGGCGTAAATTAAATTTTACGCTGGGGACAATAAGTCATGGCGAGATAGCCACATCCAGCGGGCTCGCCATGACATTTTTTAGAGGATAAATTATATCTGCGCTTCCATTTGTTGCAGAAGTTCTTTAGCAGCCGCAATTTGTTTCTCTTTCTTTTTGAGCCAGGCGGTAGATTGCCGCAAGTTTTGGCGGAGGTGGGCAATATTCCTTTCTAAAGCGGACAGGGATGTTCCGCCGATGGCTTTCCTTTGGGAAATGATAAAATGGGCGTCCTGGAAGTTTTGCCAAAGATCAACGTTAAAGGAGAGATGTTGCCCTTCTTCTTGAAATGCTTTTTTTAAAGAGGCATAGGTAACTTGCTCTACTCCTTCGGCTTCCGCATACCTAATTGCTTTCTCCAGCAGAGTCTTAGCCAGGCGAAAAGGAATTTTTTCTTGATGGACTATAGCTTCCAATAAATCTGGAGCAGTGATAAATCCTTTCTTGGTGCGCAAAGAAATTTTTTCTTCCTCCAATTTAAGCGTAGCTAAAATTTCCTTAAGGATGGCCGGAACATTATGGCATTCGTCAATTAAATCCATAATTAAATATTTGGTCCATTGCGTATCGCGGTTGTAACCGAGAAATTGAGCGCGTCCTATAGCCAAAAGGCTGATCAGTTTTCCCTGCGCTAAAGCTGATTTGGCCTTGATTATCTCCAAAGGGTCAGGGTTACGTTTTTGGGGCATCATCGAACTTCCCGAACAATAAGCTTCGTCAAGCCGGAATAACCCGAATTCTCCGGTGCTAAAAATAATGATCATCTGCGCTAAAGAACTGCAATGGTTCATCAGGGAATTGATAATAAAAGCCAATTCAGCTTCCATCTCCCAACGGTTTTGGATAGCCTCCAGGGCGTTAGGAGTAGGGGCTTTAAAGCCGAGGAGTTTAGAAGTTAAGGCGCGATCGATGGGAAACGAGGTACCATAACCAGTCATGGAACCCAAAGGGTTTTCATTGAATCGTTCATACCACTCTTGGCAGCGCGCCAGGTCTCGCGCAAAGGACTCGGCAAAGGCCAACCAAATTTGCCCTAAACTGGTAACCTGCGCGGGCTGATGATGGGTGTATCCAGGAAAAGGAAGTGTCTTATGCTTATTGGCCTGGGTAATGAGAAGCTGGAGGAGAAAAAGAATCTCTTTTACAAACCCAATAACCTCATCGCGTAAATAAAGGCGCATATCCAGGGCCACTTGATCATTTCGACTCCGGGCAGTATGTAGTTTACCCCCAATTCCTATCCCATATTTTTCTATAAGCCAACTTTCCATATTGCTATGCACGTCTTCTTTGCGCGGATCAAGAGAGAATTGTCCCTTCTTCCACGCTCTTTCGATTTCTTTGAGGCCGCGGATAAGAACGCGTGTTTCTTGGCGGTTAAGTATGTTTTGCCGATTAAGCATAACCACGTGCGCCCTGCTTCCCCAAAGATCGTAAGGAATGAGGCGTTCGTCGGCCGGCGGGACTCCCCGCACATCCCTGCCCGAAGTGAACGCTTCAGCTAAGGGCGACGGGAGTTTAGAAAATCTTTTGCCCCACAGTTTTTCGGTCTTCATAATTTAAACCTTTTCGGAAAGCCCTTTTGTTCCTTCCCAAGAACAAACTAAAAGAAAGCGTTTAAAAAATAACCCAGATAGGCGCCAATGTCAATATAATCTGACCGATCAGTTTTTAAATTCCAGTTTAATTCAGGCGGGCAGAAGAGAGGCTCATTAAAATGAGGCCCATATTCTTTCATAGGTACGGGCGGGGAGATCGACATTTATTTTAAAAGAAGGGAGCTATTATTTAAGTTTATCTGGCGGGGACGAGCTTGCCTTAACTAACAAAGCCTAAAAATAGCTCCATACCTCTGCGCAGAAAAGATTATTTTCCCCCGCCTGTACCTAAGAGTTAAACAGCGCCTCATTTAATGAGCCCCGCTTGCTTTTGCCTGAGGCAGGCCAGAGGCAAGCCAGAGGCAGGCCTGACCCAGCAATGATTTATTAATCCCAGCTAAGGTTAAAATTTAAAAGTGATCAACGATCTGTTAGGAAAAAGGTTGACAAAATTAGCGGCGGGCAAATACATTAATAAATGTACCAAATGAATTTATCCTCATGAACATTTTAAATTTTTGGGGTTTTATTTTTGATCTGGACGGCACAATTTACCGGGGAGAAAAACTCATCCCCGGAGCGCAGGAAGTAATTCAAAGATTAAAAAATTTAGGCCGGAGGATTGTCTACCTTTCCAATAAGCCTCTCCAAACAAGGGAAGATTATGCCGCCAAATTAACTCGCCTCGGTATCCCCACGGAACCTAAAGAAATAATAAATTCTTCTTACGTCATGGCCCGCTGGCTTGGTCAGCAAGCTCCCCGAGCCACTATTTTTGTCATCGGTGAGCCACCCCTCATTAAAGAGATGGAAAACCAAGGATTTCGCTTAAGTGAGAATCCAGCAGAGATTGATTACGTTATTGCTTCCTTTGACCGCACCTTTGATTATCGGAAATTAAACATCGCTTTTCAAGCGCTGAAAAGAGGAGCCCATTTTGTGGCTACCAACCCAGACCGTTCCTGTCCGGTAGAGGGCGGAGAGATTCCAGATTGCGCCGCCATGATTGGCGCCATTGAAGGGGCCACCGGAAAAAAAGTGGAAACAATTGTGGGCAAACCCTCAGAGATCACGATCCAAGTGGCCGTAGAAACTATGCATCTTAAGCCTCAAGATTGCCTCCTGGTGGGCGACCGTTTGGAAACAGATATGGCCATGGGGAAAAAAGCGGGAATGGCTACTGCTTTAGTTTTAACCGGAGTAACCAAGAGAGAAATTATTGTCCAATCTCCTTGGCCACCTGATTTTATTTGGGAAAGTGTGGCGGACATCTTAAGATACTTATGACAATTAGCCAGCTTAAAGAAGTATTCTCGGCCGGCATAGGAAATGACCGATGAAGACAGAAGTAGTGGTTATAGGCGGGGGGGCTACGGGAGCAGGTGTTTTCCGCGATTTGGCTTTGCGGGGCTTAGAAGTTGTCTTGCTGGAAAAAGGCGAGCTTACGAGTGGAACTTCGGGGCGGAACCATGGCCTTTTGCATAGTGGAGCTCGTTATGCTGTTTATGATCCTGATTCGGCCCGCGAGTGCTTTCAAGAAAATGTTCTTATAAAAAAGATTGCTGCTCCCTGTTTGGAAGAAACCGGCGGATTTTTTCTTTCGCTCCCTGAGGATCCACCAGAAT
>Ga0209102_1001059_pt1 | contig 15603 bp, 20 predicted proteins | sample ConPoolayeHmetaG_FD_185483 | JGI IMG/M metagenome (GOLD analysis project Ga0209102, IMG submission 185483) | Hot spring microbial mat communities from California, USA to study Microbial Dark Matter (Phase II) - Cone Pool mat layer H metaG... ...
CACCACCACTGTAGCCGGCGGCAATTCGCTGGACAGTTCGTGTGCCGGAATCTACTGCCTGCACAGTATAAGTGCCATCTCCTTGAAGTAAAACAGGCGTGCCGACAATTTCCGTATCGCTTTCTCCTGTAAGGGTAATACAAACGGCATACATTACCGTGGCATTATTTGTCCTGTTAACGGTAACTGTTTGGGCACCGGTGGGAATATTGCTTCCCAAAAACCAGGCGGTAACAGTGCCGGGTTCGCCTGAACTATCGGTAGCTGTTGATCCTGAAACCCGACTCATTGATGCTTCGCCGTAAGTGACCGATGTTGATAGATCAGAAGATCCAATGGTATTGACAAATACCAAAACACCCCGAGGCGTCTGAAGGGGGGTGTGAGTCCAGCTGAAATAATCTTGACTAGTTGAACCGGTAGTACCGGTATGAGATTCACTAACGGTATCATAGGCCGCCGCCGCTCGCGCTTCCTTAATTTTTGGCGGAAATCGGGGGGTTTGCCAAATAACAGGAAAGCCGGAAAAAAGCCAGGAAAAAACAAGAAATATTGCCAGCAATTTTTTAAAAATATTTTTTAATTTCATTTTTTAGCTGTTTTTATTATAACAATTCTTAAATTGGGAAACATTAAATTTGCCAAAAAGCTGATTTTTTATTTCTTCTTTGTCTTTTTTGGTTAGCAGGACAATATCTGTTTCTTTTAATCTCTTTTTTGATTTTTGTGATTTCTCAAAAACTGCCAAAATCATTTCCGGGTCATCATCTCCGGCAATTCTGTTTATGGAAATTTTACCGCATTTTTGACATTGATGGGCCAACATCAACTCGCCGGTTTTTTCTTTTCCATATTTATCGGGTTTAACCTTTTTAAAAGTTAAACCAATCGGCTCCATCAACCCCCTGCACAAAGATTTTCTGTCCCCGGCTTTTTCCAAATCAAGATGCAAAGACCACAAACAATAAGGGCAATGATTACGGTGACCCACCCCCATAAAATCCGTATTCAAAACTTGTTTTTGGCAGTTTTGGCATTTAAAATTGCTCATTCTTTGATTATACCTGTTGATTTTAAAAATTTTCTGATAAAATAAGAAGAAATAACTTGCCCAGATAGCTCAGGCAGTAGAGCGAGTCTTTGGTAAAGACTAGGTCAGCGGTGCAAGTCCGCTTCTGGGCTCAAAAGGAGGAAGGATGGCAAAAAAAGGAGAAAGAATTTTTATCGCTTTAGCTTGTTCGGTTTGTAAAAGCCAAAATTATATTAGTGAGAAAAACAAGGCAAATACGCCAGATAAGCTGGTTTTAAGAAAGTATTGTCAAAGATGCAAAAAAGTAACCGAGCATAAAGAAAGCACAAAACTCAAGTAATTAGTGAAAGAAAAAATTCGCCATATTCTTACTTTAGTGGGCTTATACTTCCCCGTCAGAAGCATTTTAAAAACTCTTGCCTTTGATAAAAAAACCTGGCTGGGGTTCAAATATTTAAAGGGCAAGGGGATTGAAATCGGCGCTTTGAATGCCCCTTTGGTTGTTCTACCAATTGCGAAAGTTGAATATCTTGACCGACTGACTGTTCCCCAACTTCGCCAACAATACCCGGAATTAGCCACCTACCCCCTTTCCCCGGTTGATATTTTGGACGATGGAGAGACTCTGAAAAAAATCAAGAATAATTCTTTAGATTTTATAATTGCCCATCATTTTTTGGAACACTGCCAAGATCCGATTGGAACAATTGAAAATCATTTGCGGGTTTTAAAAAAGGCCGGAATTTTGTATTTAGCCATTCCCGACCATCGTTTTAATGTTGACAAAGACATTCCTCCTACTTCCCTTTCCCACCTAATTGCCGACCACCGGGGCCCAAAAATTTCCTACCAAAAACATATTTATAATTGGGCATATTTTGTTGACAAAAAAAGAGGTCAAGCTTTAAAAAACCATATCAAACATTTAATTAATATAAACTACAGTATCCACTTTCACCAATGGGAAGAACTGGAATTAAAAGAATTTTTTGATTATTTAAAAAACAAACTTCTCCTGTCTTTTGAAATAAAAGAATTTCTTTTTTACAAAAAAGAATATCTTATTATTCTTAAAAAAGTTTAGTGTATAATCTTTTCTATGCAAAAAGAAAAAAGGGAGCTTTTGGCCAACCGGCAATTTTTGTATCTTTGGGCAGAACAGATTTTAACCCAATTTTCCTATAATTTAATAAATTTTGCCTTGATTGTTTCAGTTTTTAAGTTGACGCGGTCAAATTTTTCGGTGGGAATTTTGCTTTTGTGTTTTTTTCTTCCCTCTTCTTTAACTGCTTTATTCGCCGGTATAATTTCCGATCATTTCCACCGAAAAAAAATTATGTTTTTTGCCAATATAATTTGGGCCACTTTGATTCTTGCTTATATCCCCGCTTTAAAAAACTTTTGGACCATTTTGCTAATTGCTGTTTTGATTCAAATAACCGACGAATTCTTTTCCAATGCCAATATGGCCGCCATCCCCAACGTGGTGGAAAAAAAGAACCTTTTGGTGGCTAACTCTTTCTTTTCTTTAACCTCCTATTTGACTTTAATTACCGGTTCAATTTCGGTGGGAATTTTAATCCGTTTTTCTTCTTTCTATACCCCATTTATTTTGGCCTCTTTTTTGGTTTTTTTGGGTGCCTTTTTTGTTTCCAAACTTGAGTTTAAACAAGAACTAGTCAAAATGCCAAAAAAGAAAGAGGCCATTCAGCATATTAAAGATGAAATTAAAAAGGGTTGGGATTTTATCAAAAGCCGCAACTCTTTAAAAATTTTGGTTGCTTTTTTGGTTTCTTTGCAAGGGCTTTTGGGCCTGATTTTGGCCATTTCCCCTGGTTTTTTGGAAAATGTTTTAAATATCAAAGCAGAAGATGCCAGCTTTGTTTTTGTTCTGCCTTTGGGGGTAGGGCTTTTGGCCGCCGGTTATTTTTTAGGTAAATTTGGCAGGAATTTTAGAAAAATTCAACTAATTCAAAAAGGAATGATTTTAGTAGGAGTGTCTTTATTTCTTTTGGCTTTAACCTCAAAGTCGCCAAGAGTGGCGGGAATTATTAAAAATACTTATCATTTTGAAAAAATTTTGCATATCTCCCTACCTTTAACTTTAATTGTTGTTGGTTTGGGTTTTGGGGGAGCTTTGGTTTTTGTTCCTGCTCAAACTGCTTTTCAAGAAAAACTTCCCTCTAAAATCAGAGGCCGAGTTTTATCCGTCAATACCTTGCTAAATTATATTTTTAGCTCTGTTTTAACTTTACTTTCCGGTTTTCTGGCTGACAAAATTGGCTTTTTTCCAATTCTGCTTATTTTGGCTATCTTTGGAATATTTTTAGGCTTTTTTTCCAAAAAAATATTAATTGGGGCAAAAGTTTTGGAAAAATAACCGTTTCGTAGGCAGCTAACCCCGCCAGAGGCGGGCAGGCAATCCCGGATCGGAATAGCCCAATCTTCATTTTAGTTCCTTTTCAGATGATTCAATTCAGAAACTTGACTTTAGAACTTATAGTGGTATAATATAATCCATTATGGGCAGTTTGCTAGAAACACTTAAAAGTAGCCAAGAATTCGAAGCAAATCGACGTAATCGGGCCATTGAGGATGTTGGGGATATAATTAACTTTTTAAAAGGAAAAGACGGACTCGAGTGGTTAAAGACCCAGATTAGAAAAAGAGGTAATGTAGATCTGGGTAGGTTGGACGATTTTCGCTCTGGCAGGATTGGGGCAGTAGTACTTTGCCCTAACTATGAGATAAATGATTCAATTCCTAAGCTTCCTGATGATGTAAGACTGGTCGTTGAAGGAACAAAAGGTAAAGTATCTGAGGTTTATTTTGCCAGCCGGATTGATGTCTATTATCCCCAAATTCGAGATGGAAATCAATTAACATACCAGGATCTTTCCAACCTCGCTTATCAAAAGGAGGCAAAAGCGAGGGCGATGGATAAGGCCTTCGACGATCATTCCATACAAAAAGGCGATCCTGACTATAAAGCGGTGATTTTTTGTACACAAACAACTGATAGAAACAATACTTTCGGTTGTATGGTAATAAGGACCTACTCTCCAGAAAAGCTTGTTGATAGGCTCGGAGTCGAAAGCGCAGAAAGGCTATATGCCGGCTTCATGGATGCTGTTAAAAAAGGGCAGTAAGTTAGATTTTAGCCAACAATACTTCTGCTAAAGTAGCCACTTCTTGGTGCTAAAAGAGGATTTTTGAGCCCTTACCTGATTTTTATCCCCTATCAAGTCCGAAAATCTTTCCAGCTCTTCACTGTCTCTATCAGCCGGGACAATCAAAATTTGTTTAAACGAGTTTGAAAGTCTTATTTCGCCTCTTGCCTTCCCCAGCTCCTTTAAACCCAGTTTAGAAAGATCACCCATTTTATTCAAAACCTCTGACATTTTTGTTAATCCTTGCCTAAAACCACCCTTCCCAAGCTGGTCAGCAGCTCGATCCAACGATCCTAACTTAGCCTCTCCCACTGCCTCAATAATGATATCTCCTTTTTTGGTAACTTCTATAAAGGCAAGGTCGGGATTTCTATACATTCCTAAAAAAATCTTCTAGATTAAAACGGCCAGGATCATGCATCAAAGCCACTATTTCTTCAGCCACTGGTGTTTCAAATTGGGGGTTTTCTGCCTCAACTAAAAATTCAAATAATTTGCCTCTTGCCACTTGGGCATCATCAAGTTTTTCTGCCTGTCTTCCCTTTTGCAAAGCATAGTAATTTTCTTCCTTTTGGGCTGCTTGAAGATAGGCTCCTAACTCATCTATTAAATCAACAGGTAATCGCCGAAGAACCGCTAATTTTTTGTCCCGCTCTGGACCTTCTTGAAGACAACTAGCCAGTTTTGAAATTAAAGCTTCTTTTTGTAAATCAACCGCTTCTGCCTCAGCTCCTAATTCTGCCATTATCCCAATAATAAATCAAAACCTTTCTTTTCTCAAACTACTTCAGACGATCCTGGATTGTTACGAAGCTGCTATCCGGTAAGTTTCTTTTTCCTCCGTTAAAATCTTTATAACAATCCCTCACAAATTTCCAAAAATTCAAAGGTACGGGGATTCTACCAGAACCATTTTCGCCTAAGAATCGGTCAGCTTCGGCGGTAAAGGCTGATGGCAATAATGCCAGCAACAATGGTAGCAATAATGCCAGCCAAAACAAAAGGTGTTAACATTTTATTTCCTAAGATAAAGAAAATAAATAACAATAATAATAATTGCGCTGGCAATTGCCCCGGCCGAAAAGAGATTAAGTAAATCTTGAGAAATCATGATTTAACCTGTTTACTTATAAACAAAGAAACCGATATAAATATCAAAGTTAATAAAATTCCCCAAGTTCCAATACCAATAAAGTCTACCAACTTTTTACTTGCAAAAAACGGAGCTATTACCCCTGCTGAAAGCCAGGCTACTGCTCCGTTTGCAAAAAATTCCGCTAAAGCCCTTTTCTGGCCAACTGACAATTTTCTCATCCAAAATTATAATATTTTAAATAAAAAGCTAAGTCAATATTTGTTCTTTCCCGTTAAAATCTTTGTAGTAATCCCTCTCAAATTTCCAAAAATTCAGAGGAACAGGGATTTTGCCGGAACCATTGGGAGCATCTACAACATACATTGGATAGGCTAAACCGGAAAGCCTTTTACGAAGCTCAGTCATAATTTCAATTTCTTTTTCCGGCTTGACCCAAAAATGCTCTGACCCTTTAACTGGATCACAGCGGAAAATATAATAAGGTTTAACTCCAATTTCTACTAATTTTGAGAATAATTCTTCCAAAATCTCAACTTTGTCATTTACTCCCCGGAGGAAAACGCTTTGAGAAAACAAAATTGCCCCAGCCTTGCGCATTTTTTCTATTGCCCCGATTGTTTCGGGAGTAATCTCTGCTGGATGTTCAAAATGAATCAAAATATATAAAGGCTGCTTGACTTTTCTGAAAACAGAAAGCAAATCATCGGTCACCAATTTCGGGTCCGAGACCGGCACTCTTGTCCCTATCCTGATAATTTTTATTTGGGCAAGGCTGGAAAATTTTTCCAAAGCCATTTTTAAAGTTTTGGGGACAACCAAAGGATCTCCTCCTGACAAAATTATTTCTCTAATTTGGGGGTGGTTTTTAATATAGTCAACCATCTTGTTCAAATCTTCTGGGAAAATTTGGCATTTTTTAATTTCCGAAACGCTTCTTTGTCGGGTGCAAAAACGGCAATATGAAGCACAGGCCATAGTTAACAAAATCAAGGCCCGATTTCTGTATTTGTGAACCAAGCCTTTAACAGGAGTGAATTGCTCTTCCAAAAGCGGATCAACAAAGCCTTTTCCTTTTGTTGGTTTTTTCTCGTCTTCTGATGGATAAAATTGCCTTTTTATTTCCTGGTATTTTTTTGCCAATTTTTGCAAATGGGCAGAAACTTTGCAAGCTAACATTGAAAATTAATATAAATCAATTGTCGGGGTTGTCAATAGGCTCTTTTAGGTTCAAAATTGAGGAAAAATAGGCACACAGTTTTATCATTTACGATTTAAGTTTTAATTTTAGGAGGCTAAAATTTTCCCGACAAATTTTTTTCTATGCAATCTTGTTAAACCATATCTTTTTATTGCCAAAATATGTTTTTTTGTACCATAACCTTTGTTTTTCTCCCAGACATATTTTTTGTATTCTGGGTTTTGGGCTAGCTTTTCCATTAAATTGTCCCGATGAACCTTGGCTAAAATTGAAGCGGCGGCAATAGAAATACATTTCCTATCTCCATCAAAGATGTTTTTCTGATTTTTAAGACCGATTCCGGGAATATACTTAACATGGAAACCGTCCACTAAAACAAATGCTTTATCACTTTGCACTTTTAACTTTGAACTTTGAACTCGAGCAGTAGCTCGTCTCATCGCTTTTTCCGTCGCTTTCACAATCCCCAACCTATTTATAGTGACTACAGACTCGCTGGCAATCGCATAACTCTGGCAGCAATCTTTTATTTCTGCTGCTAATTTGCGGCGGGACCTAGGGGTTAATCTCTTTGAATCATCAATTTTTAAGTTTATTATCTTTTTAAATTTTTCTATGTCTTTTTTAATTTGAGTAGTCGGCGCGAACACTACTACTCCGGCAACAACTGGCCCCGCAAGGGCACCGCGACCCACTTCATCCACTCCAATCACATATTTATATCCCTTTTTCCATAATCTTTTCTCCAAAGAAAAAGTAGGCAACGTTCTCATTTCTCAGTAGCTTTTATTCAATAATATACGATCGTGTATCGTTTTATAAAAATTTAAGATTAATTTTGATTAAAGGGTTTATCAAGAACTCCAGAGACTAAGGTAAGCACTTGTTGGAAAATCTCTTTTGCTTTTTGATAATCCCCCTCCCCAACCATTTTTTGGGCTTCTTTCAATCTTTCAATCGCCTCTTTAGCTGCTGGTTTGTAAGGTTTAATCCTAACTTGTTCTAATTGATAAATCAAAGTTCCTATTTTTCCAATTAAAATTCCTTTTTGTTGAGAGGTTATTCTCCTTTCAGGAAATTTAAAAGCTTGGTGGGCGGCCAACCCAACCTCCATTTCATGTCTTAAACCGGAAATTATTCTTAAATCATGTTCTTTAAGTCCTATTAATCCTGCCTTCATTGCTTCAAATTTAGTGACAATAAATTCTGCCTCGTTCCGACGAAAAGAAACTCTTCTGGCTGCTGCCTCAAGTTTTTTAAGCATCGCTGTTGGATTTCTCCGGCCAAGCTGATCTTTACCAGTACTTGCCTCCTCCAAAAGTCTGGCAATATCTTTTTTTAAAGCTAGGGCAGCCCGGCTCATTCCACTTATTTCTAACAATTCCAAAGTTTGGCGATAAAGAATTTCAAAACCTCTCTCAAATTCTTCGCGGGGGACTGCCTTCTTCTCTTGCAAAACTTGAATTGCTCTTTGAATCTGAGCTTCAATTTGGGAAACTTGAGCCAATTCCTTACCTTTATTTCTAAATTTTTCCAAAATATGATCCATTGCTCTTATGGCTATATCCACTCCACCTCCCTCTTTTTTAACCTGATGAAAAACAATTTCGGAAATTGGTCTTCTTTGCGATCTTAAAAGTCTTTCAAAAGTCCAACCGACAGGAAGATCGGAACAAGGAGCATAAAGTTCCGGTTTTAAGATCCGGGATCTTTCCCGCCAAATTGGATAAAATATATCACCTTCAGGAGAAACCCTGACCGAAGTTCCGGGAACCCGCCACATTTTGGCAATTCTTTCATTTCTTTCATTTACTTGGATAACAAAAAGGGGTAATCTTTCCCCTCTTATCCTTTCCCTAACTTGAAGAATTTCAGAAGGAAGAATCCTTAAACTTTCTGCTGATATAGGCATGTTTTATCCAATTTTCTCAATTCGACCCTTCGGCACTTTAATTTCTCTTGTACTTATTAAACCACAGGAAGGACATTTTAAATCAGACAGAACTATTACCTGCCCATCTTTTTCTCCTTTAATTACCCTATCAAACTGTAAATTTCTGCCACAACCAGATCTTCGGCAAACCATACCTGTTGGGATATTTGAACCAACTTTAAATTTTGTCTCTGGGTGTTTTTGGAAAGGCAAAAGCACTCCCTCACACTCCTCATCATGAGAACCAGGAAGCTTTGTCCAAATACCATTAAGACCAACTTCCCAAGTACATCCACAATGGGCTCTAACCCTTACCCCAAATCCCAAAACCAGATTATGGTAATCCCTTAAAGCAAAAGTGCTGTGGCGGCAAGTTTCCAAAATCTCACTTGGGTCTACTTGATCCCAACCTTCAGCTTCATACTCATTTATCATTTTTTGAAGAACTCTTTTAAACCAAGGCCTTGTAGTTAAATCAATCGGTTTTACTTTTCTTTCCTTTTCTTCCCTTGCATACCAAAGAATGTATTCACTATTTCTAACTCTTACCACCCGCCTATCAACTAAACCCAATTCCTCAAAAATTCCAATTCTTGCATCTTTTTCTATTGTTGACAATTTTTGGCTTGAATCCAATTTCTCCAAAATCCAAATTTGACCATTTCTCCCCAATAAAGAAGCCAAAGAAACAACCGCCGCTTCTCTTTCCGGCTCGTCTAGGTTCCCAGTCTCAATAAAAAGAACAATCCCTGGCGTTTTTCTTATCCCTCTTTCTGAATCTTGGGACTGAATAATTTCTCCAATATCTTTTGATTCAACTTTCCCTTTTTCCAGCTGTTTTTCCCTACCCAGCCAAAACCCCCTTACTGGTTTTTGGTCAAATTCCTTGGAAACTCTTAAAATCAAAAGTTCGTTTTCAACCAAAGGACTTGGTTTTATTTCACTCAAAAAATCAACTAAATTAATTTCTCTTTTTGGAAACAAAAATTCCGAAACTGAAGCAGGAGGAATCAATTGAGGATTTTCAATCTGTCTTTGGGCCAAAGTTGACCGCTCTTTTTCCACCATATTAAATTAAAATTATACCACTTTATCCTAGAGTATTCAAAAACTTTTTGAATTCTTCCCCTAAATTTTTATCTTTCAGTCCAAAATCAACAACAGTTTTTAAGTATTCAAATTTGTTCCCGGTATCGTAAAACTTGGCATTCTTTATTTCCAAAGCATAAGCTGGTTCTTTATCCAAAGAAGGTAAAACACCGTCTATATTATAATGAACTTCTCTTTCCTGCCCAAATTTTTCCACTGCCTTTTTTAAATTTTCAAAAATTGAAGGCAAAAAAACAAAACCAGAAACTATAGCATAAGGGGTTGGCTGTTTACCAAAACCTGGTTTTTCCACCAAATTGCTCACTTTTAAAATTCCCGGTTCAATTTCTCCCCCCTGAGCAAAACCATATCTCAATCCACTCTCCGGATCTTCTCTTTTAAGACAACTAAAAATTGTTCCTTGATATTTTTCAAAACAGGCCAGAAGCTGTCTGGTTCTCGAAGGCTGGGCAACAATAAAATCATCTCCCCACAAAACCAAAAAAGGTTCCTGACCAATAAATTTTTCTGCCGAAAGAATCGCTACCCCCGTTCCGCCTCTACCCAAAGGAAGCTGCTCCACAAAATGAAATTTTGCTAAATTATTTAACCTTTTAATCTCTTCCAGTTCTTTCTCTTTGCCATTTTTGGCTAAAAGTTTCTCTAAAGCAGGATTTGGAGAAAAATAATTTCTTATTGCTTCCTTGCCTTTGCTAACAACAAAAATAATTTCTTTTATTCCCGCCTCAACCAGCTCTTCAACCACAATTTGAATTACTGGTTTGTCAACCACGGGCAGCATTTCCTTGGGAACTGCCTTTGTCCAAGGCAAAAACCGAGTCCCAAACCCAGCGGCTGGGATTACTGCCTTAGTTATCTTAAAAGACTCAGGTTTTTTAAAATTCATAGTTTGAACTTAGCTCGCCCCGCCAAAATCGCAGCACGAGGCGTATACGAATAGTATTGAAAGCCGAGTGCTAAGATTAGGCGGGGACCAGCGGCTGGGATTACCGCTTTTAATTTTTTTCTTTCCATCTTAAATTTCCAAGCAAAAACCACTATAATTTTACCATATGACTAAATTGGGTTATGAACATTTAATTACCTACCAAAATTCTGTGGAAATTTACGATCTAACTGTCCAGTTTTGTGAAAGATTTCTTTCTGGAAGAGAAAATTTAAGAACCCGTGAGCAAATGATTCAGGCTGCAAGATCGGGAAAACAATGTATTCCGGAAGGCTATCTCCAAAAAAGTCTTAAGGGATATATCAAACTTTTGGGAGTAACTCGGGGCTCTTTTGAAGAACTTCTAAAAGATTACGAGGATTTTGGAAGAACCCGGGAAATAAAAATCCTGCCAAAATGGGATAAATGGGAGAAAGGGGTAAAAAGGGGCAGATCGGGAAAATATCTACTCCCCCTTTCCCCTCTTAACCCCTTCGACCCTTTTATCCCTCTCAATTATGTGGCCAACTTAATTAGGAGAACCAATTATCTACTGGACCGTCAAATTCAATCATTAGAAGAAAAATTTATTAAAGAAGGCGGTTTTACAGAAAATTTATTCAGAAAAAGACTAAAATTTCGCAACCATGGCTAATCTTTATATTGTTTCTACCCCAATTGGCAATCTCAAAGATTTAACTTTAAGGGCTTTAGAAATTTTGGCCCAGGTTCCGGTTATTGCCTGTGAAGATACCAGAAAAACCAGCCAGCTTTTGACCCATTTTAACATCAAGAAAAACCAAGAGCTAATTTCTTTTTTTGAGGGAAATGAAAACGCAAGAATCCCCCAAATTATTTCAAAACTTCTGGCGGGTAAAGACGTGGCTTTGGTTTCAAATTCCGGAACTCCAACAATTTCTGATCCAGGTTTCAAGTTAGTCCGAGCCGCAACTCAAGCCGGAATTAAAGTCGTTCCTATTCCCGGCGCTTCGGCCGCCCTGGCGGCTTTAGTCGCCTCTGGTCTGCCAACTGATAAGTTTTTGTTTCTTGGTTTTTTACCAAAAAAACCAAGCCACCGAAAAAAGTTCTTAAAAGACAATATCAAACCAAATCTTACTACTATAATCTATTTATCACCGCATCGGATTTTGCCCGAGTTAAAAGACCTTCAAGAAACCACAGGAGATATTGAAGTTGTTGTCTGTCGGGAATTAACCAAAGTTTTTGAGGAAATAAAAAGAGAAAAAATTTCCAAATTAATTGATTTTTTTGAAAAAAACAAACCAAAAGGAGAATATACCTTAATTTTCAATTTCCAAATTCCAATTAAAAACTAGTTTCAACCAACAATTGAACTATTGATAATTTTTCCTTCTTTGTGATATCATTTTATAATGCAAAACTCGCCAGTTAAATTTCTAAAAGAAGTTAAGGCTGAGCTAAAGCAGGTTACCTGGCCAACCAAAAAAGAAGTTACCAGATTAACCATTATTGTGATTATAATTTGTCTGGTAGTGGGAATTTACATTGGCTTTTTAGACTTTTTTTTGACAAAATTAATTCAGGTAGCTGTCAGTCATTAAAATGAAAAGAGAAGAAACCCAAAAAGAAAAAAAAGCTTTTGAAAACCATTTAATTATCAACAAATCTGATAATCCACAGGCAAAATGGTATGTCGTTCATACCTATTCTGGCCATGAAGCAAAAGTTATGTCCTCTTTAAAACAAAGGGCGGCCGCCATGAAACTTGAGGATAAAATTTTAGAAATTTTGATTCCTACCCAAGAAAGAATTCAAATTCGGGCGGGAAAAAAACACCAGGTAACAGAAAAAATGTTTCCCGGTTATATTTTGGTCAAAATGGTTTTGGACGATAATTCCTGGTTGGCGGTCAGAACAACTGAAGGGGTAACTGGGTTCCTTGGGGCTGGTAATAAACCAACTCCAATTGCCGAAACAGAAGTTGAAGCGATTCAAAAGTTTATGGAGCTGGGAGCACCCAAATTTAAGGCAAAATTTTCTGTTGGCGAGGCAGTCAGGATTATTGACGGTCCTTTTGCCGAATTTTTAGGCTCAATTGAGTCAATTGACGAAGAAAGAGGAAAATTAAAAGTCCTGGTCTCAATTTTTGGCCGGGAAACGCCCGTTGAGCTTGATTTTTTACAAGTCAGGAAATTGTAAAATGGCTAAAAAAGTAAAAACTATCATTAAACTAAACTTGCCAGCGGGAGAAGCGACTCCCGCTCCTCCGGTTGGTCCGGCTTTGGGACAACACGGTTTGCCTATAATGGACTTTATCAGGGCTTATAACGAAAAAACCGCTCCTTTGAAGGGGAATATCATTCCAGCGGTAATTACTGTTTATGAGGACCGAACTTTTTCTTTTATTACCAAACTTCCACCGGTTTCAGCGATGATTAAAAAAATGCTAAAACTGGAAAAAGGCGCCCACAAAACAGGAACAGAGGTAGTAGGAACTTTAACTAAAGCTCAAGTTGAACAAATTGCTTCGGAAAAAATGAAAGATCTGAATACAGATAACCTTGAGGCGGCCAAAAGAATAGTTGAGGGCACGGCTAGGAGTATGGGGGTGAAAATCAGCGACTAACTAGTCAGCGTCTAACTGAAAAATATGGGTAAAAAGAAAATCGCCGTCGTTGGCGAAGAAGGAAAAGAAAAAAAGAAAACGGCTAAAGTAGCCGGGCTTAAAGGTGGTCAAAGAGTCAAGGATATGGGGGCAACGGCCGTTATTGTGGAAGAGCCTGTTTTGAAACCAGTTATCAAAGAAGAAAAACCAAAAGCCCAAAGACCCAAAAAAGTTAGGGGGAAAAATTATTTAAAAGCGAAAAAGATAGTAGATCCAAATAAATTTTATCCTATTGAAGAAGCAATTAAATTAGTCAAAGAAACTTCTTTTTCCAAATTTAAGGGAAGTATAGAAGCTCACTTTAATGTTAACAAAAAAGGGCTTTCGGGTGAAGTCCAACTCCCCTATTTTCAGGGAAAAAGCAAAAAAGTGGCAATATTCAGCGAAGAAGTTTTGGAAAAAATCAAAGAAGGCAAAATCGATTTTGATGTTTTGCTGGCCAGCCCTGGCGATATGCCAAAACTTGTTCCTTTTGCCAAAATTTTGGGGCCAAAAGGCTTAATGCCCAATCCCAAAAACGGAACAATTGTGGATGACCCCCAAAAAGCCAAAGAAAAATTTTCCCAACCCAGTTTTACCTTCAAAACAGAGCCTGATTTTCCTTTAATTCATACAGTAATTGGCAAATTTGACCAGCCGGATAAAGAATTGGTAGCCAATTTTCAAGCTCTAATTTCTGCCATTGGCCCAAAAAACATCAAAAAGGCTGTTATTAAGGCAAGTATGGGACCAGCTATCAAAGTTAGTTTTTCTTAAAAAATTCCCTGACGTAATTTTGGAATTTAAACAAAAAGTTAAAACTAACTATGATGGAGACTTTTGGCAACCAGTTTTTTGGTGGTTGACAAAAAAATTTTGATGGCAAATAATTTCCTTATGGCAAACAAACCAAACGGATTACTAACCAAAAATGACCTCCTGGAAATGGAGGCAAGAATTAGAAAAGAGCTTCAAAAGAAAGCTGATAAAGATGATTTAAAAAGATTTGCTACTAAAGATGATTTAAATCAATTAAGAGAAGAGCTTGTTGTAATAAAAGATGAAGTTGTCGGAGAACTTAAGGCAATGAGAGAAGAATTTGAAGTTCATGCCTTTTCCCACAGTCGCTTAGACGACGAAATCGATGACCACGAAAAGAGAATAAAGGCCTTAGAAACCAAAATAACTTTATAATTAATAGTTGCTTTTTGATTATTTTTAGATTAAAATAACTTATCCTAAGACAGTAAGTCCCTCCGAATCGGAGGGTTAAACCAGCTTACCGAGGAAGTAACAATTTTAAATTTTAAATTTTAAATTGAATAAGTCCTCGGAAACGAGGATTTTTTAATGAAAAAACAGGAGAAAATTTTTGAGGTCGAAAATCTAGCGGCCAAAATAAAGCAGGCCAAAAGTTTGGCTTTGGTTGATTATCGGGGTTTGTCAGCCAATCAAATTGCCAATCTCCGATCTTTGGTCAAAAAAGCGGGCGGCGAACTTCAGGTGGTTAAAAACACCCTGCTTTTAAGGGCCCTGGACAAAGCCAGCCTTGAAATAAAAGATTTAAAGATTGAAGGACCAACTTTGGCTTTGTTTGCCAATGAAGACGAAATTAATCCTTTAAAGACTTTAGTTTCTTTTGGCAAGGCCCAAAATTTACTAGCCTTAAAATTTGGTTTTTTTGGGGGAGAATTCCAAGATGGAACCAGACTTTTCCAAATAGCTAGCTTACCATCAAAAGAAGAATTGCAAGCAAAACTGGTTGGTTTGCTGGCTCAACCAAGTCAAAAACTTGTTTATGTTTTAAATTTTAATTTACAAAAATTGGTGGTTATTTTGAAAGGAGGTGACAATCGAGTTTGACTCGATGGGAAACAATGGCTGAGGAAAAAGTCAAAAAATTGATTGAGGAAATTGAAAAACTAACGGTTTTGGAGCTTAATGATTTAGTTAAAGCCCTGGAGGAAAAATTTGGGGTTAGCGCCATTCCTGTGGCCGCTGCCGCTCCTACTGCTGGCGCCGGAGCTACTCCTGCTGCTGGCGGAGTTGCTCCAGCCGAACAAGGAGCTGGCGAACAAACAACTTTTAATGTCGTTCTAGCTTCCGCTGGAGCCAACAAAATAAGCGTAATTAAAGCAGTCAGGGAAATTAATCAAAACCTGGGTCTTAAAGAAGCCAAAGATTTAGTAGAGGCCGCTCCAAAAGAAATTTTAACCGGAGTTAACAAATCAACCGCTGAAGAAGCGAAGAAAAAGCTAGAGGCAACGGGTGCTTCTGTCGAACTAAAGTAACTTCTGGAATAAGAAAAATAAATTAGACAGAATTTTCTGAAGTCCACCAAAAATCGCCCCTTGAGCCGTGAACGAATAGTTCCCGAAAGGCGAAAGGTAAGATTGAGTGGGCGAAGAAAAAGTTAGAAGCCGCTGGAGCGACAGTAGAATTGAAATAATAACCTATATTTTATTGCATATTGACAAGGTTTAGAATATAGTGATACTCTATTTAACAGTATGAC
>Ga0209102_1001060_pt1 | contig 15591 bp, 16 predicted proteins | sample ConPoolayeHmetaG_FD_185483 | JGI IMG/M metagenome (GOLD analysis project Ga0209102, IMG submission 185483) | Hot spring microbial mat communities from California, USA to study Microbial Dark Matter (Phase II) - Cone Pool mat layer H metaG... ...
TCCTGAAAAATTGTGCTGCCTGTGGAAAAGCAATCCCAATAGCCTCAGAACAATGTCCATACTGCGGACAAAAACAAAGTTAAACCATGTTAAAGCATCTAACCACATTCTTTTAGTCATCGTTAATGGAATATGCATGGATGTTATTTTCTTTTTGATGGTTTTCTATAGATTGAAAGGCCTAATAATATGAGGTAGTACATTATTCCGAATGCTTCCATCCAAACGCATAGGCTGTAGATTTCTGGTGTGGGGGGGATGGAGTGTAGAAGGGGTTTGTGGCTATTGGGTAGAGCGGTTTTATGTCGTCATAAAGGGGAGCGTCCAGCAGAACGTGAAGCCCTGTTTCTAATGCGCCTGCGACAATGAAGGACCTGTTAATCATCACTAACAGAAATTATCAATAAAATATGGAGAGGATTCTGTTGTGAGACTTCTATTTAGGAGTCAAATATTTTGTATTGGCTACTTTTTGCTTTAAAAGCTTTTATTCTGATTGTATTCTCTTTATTCTTGGAGAAGGGCGGTGTAAGATGACATCTAATGTCATAAGACTATTCATTGGACTTTTATTGATAGCTTTAGGCATCTATGGACTTGGCTTTGGGCTTTCAGTTTTTTCTGCCGAGTTTACAGCTGCAATAATAATAGTTTTCGGTTCAATGCTTGCTGCTGGTTTAGCACTTTATCTAAAAGTCGCAGTAAAGGGAATACTGAAAAGAAAAGAACAATCTAAAAAATAAGGAGCTTAAAAGTTGACTACCCCCTTTCTTTAAAAGCGCGCACTTTCGACAAAAACAAATTTATGCTTAATAGTTGGCTTAAATTTTACGGAAAAATCTTCTATAAACATAGTCTATTTTTCCTGATAACCATCTTCTATTAATCGCTGCTAACGGAAAAAACAAACCTTAAGAGGTTTAAAATAGAAAAAGAGGGGATTTGCGGGAGAATTCACCACTAGAACACTCTTCTAGAGAATATTTCGATTCTCGGAATAATTAAACTTGAGAAACACCACTTAAAACACTCCTCAGCCATTTTTTGTAATAGAAAACTATTCTGAAAGAGGAATATAGAAAATGAATCCTTGGGGTTCAGACCCATCCTCAAAGAGAAGAGATAAGCTTTACATAATTGCAGAAATTTTGGAAATAGCAAAAGACGGCGTTTTAAAAACTCAGATAATGTATAGGGCTAACTTGAGTTTTACACAGCTTAACGATTACCTTAAGTTCATGTTGAAGAATGGATTGCTGGATAAAGTTTTGTTAAATGATAAAGAAGTGTACAGGGCAACTGTAAAAGGAGTGAATTTTCTTCAACGTTACCATGAGATAACAGAATTGCTCAAAACAGAAGAAAATGATTATAAGAACAATGTCAAGATTCCTCCGCCAAGTATTCTTAAAAGAAATTAAAAAATGATCCAGTTTGCTATTGACTTTCCTTCAGATATTTCTTAACTTTTTCTTTCAATGTTGGAAATTCATTCAGCATAGCTTTTACGATTTGCCAGCGAATTTCCTCGATCTTTGCTTGTGAATTCATTGTTTTCAACATCAATATAGCGTATAGCAATACACAATATAAACTTTTATTTCCAACCAGAAATAGACATTTAAACAAGAAAAAAGGGAAATTTAGCGAATGCCCACTATGTTAATTGGCTTCTTTCGCAGCCTAACAACCACAACAGCAATAGCTATCACAATTGTTGCCCCAATTAGAATTGCCATAAAAGTTGGCGTTATAAGCATTGGAATCAGAGGAGCAGAGGCAATTCCTATAGTGGGATCATGCTCCAAAGTGTAGTTGCCAAAGTATGGGTAACAGATGAACAATCTCAAATGAGCCCCTGCAGCAATATATGAGGCAGTAACATTCACATAGTCAACAGTATCTCCTGTTTCATTCAGAAGCCTTGCCCATGGAACGAATTCAAGAAAACCTGAAACATTCTCTTCCTTATTTGCATATTGTATCCTTGTGCGGTTTTTAAAGCGGCTAGTTACTTGTATTTGCCTCTCATATTCGTTTTTTGTCTTGTTTGCACTTACAGGGCAGTATTCGTCATTTATTGCTGCACCTTGCATTTTGGATTTTGTTTCAACAGTCTCTTGATACTGACCCTGAACATCGTTTTTCGCCGAGGCTAAATCTTCAACTTTTATAGATGCCAAGTTAATCCATAACGCAAGCCCTGTTTTGTAAGTTGGTATTGTGATGTTAAGGTCGCGGTGATTTTCATTCAGCCAATCCACGAAGCTTTGTAACTTATCCATATTCCATTCCCAGTGACTGATAACAAAATCGAATTTTAGTTGACCAGCCGCCACAGTGTAACTATGTTCTGGATCTGGGGTTTCAGTCGTTGTTGCAGCATAGAATCGGCATCGAATTTGTATGTTGTTTTCGGAGAACTTAAATTCAGGGCGACTTACATTTGTCAACGTAAAATTAAAAGACCAGTAGGAAACATCACCGCTAGTTACGTTAGTCACAGGCATGGGTCCTTCAAGAGTCCAATTGCCACTGCTGAATGACAGATATGGAGAGTGAAGACCCAGCAACTTAGCTATAAGTTTACTTATAATTGCTTGTCTAACTTGTTCTCTCACATTTTGTTTGAGGCGGCCCATTTTTGGCTCGACGAATCTTTTTTCTATTATGTGTTGTATTATTGTGCTATTTGCTTGGTAACGTCTATCGTAATGTTGCAAGTCAAAGGTTAGATACTCAATTATCCCCTGGAATTTCACCACGTATATTGTGCTATTGTCATTTGTGTACCACCACAAGAACATCGGTTTCTTTCCACCTGATGGAAAAATTAAAGTCATTAATGATGTCTCAAACTTATACCAGACACCCCATGGTCCATGTTCCACTGGTAATTTTTGAGGCCCCTCAGCTTCCGCATCAGCCTTCGCCAAGGGCATAGTTAGTGCAATAGTAGGCAACACCATTAGAAATGCTAAGCTTAGAGCCAATATTCCGTTTTTATTTATTTTCATGGTTTTTCACCGAAAATAACTGTGCAAAACGGCTTATTAAGAAAATCGTTTCGAAAAAAGTCGAATATCAAGCTTCCAAAGTTCTAGAAACCTCGAACATTTATTTGGAGTATCCATTGAGGAAAAGTATTGCCATGTTTAAGTAGATGGATGCTAGACTTATAACAACAGCCTTGTCTAATCTTAAGCCCTTTCCAAAACAGAAGGCAGCAGAAACCAGTAAAAGAGTCCATATTTGCAACATAAACAAGACAATTGTGGAGACAGATATTGTGAACCCAAGGACGACTAAAAAAATGTTTGAAGTAAAGGAGTAGATGTATGGGAACAAGGCCATGGGTAAAGATGCTAGAAAAATGCACGCTAAAAGCTGAAGGTCATTTCCAACTCTTCTATAAAGAATATAAGTGAAAATCTCTGCGAATAGAAATAAGCCTACCCAACTGAAAATGTATAGTGCAATTATGCTTGAAAACTCGTATGCAGAGTATGGAAAAAAGAAGAATAACGCTGGATCAAGGTTCGCGTATGCGGAGCCGAATGCACCCATTAGTAGTATGGCTATTGAAAAAGGTAGAAGAAATAAAGGCTTAACTGTTTTTGCAAAGATAGGTGAGAGAAAAACCCATTTTCCAAGACGGTGACTGAAGGTTTCACTTATTTCCAGCGTGGCAGGAATATTTCCATCTTTCAAAACTTTATAAAGCATTTGTCCTCGATCATTCAACCTATACTTACGCTGTTTATCTTGTGTTATAAAATCAGAAAGCATATCTAAATGATAATATACTGTGCCTACGCCCAAGTCTAAGGTTTCTCTTAATTCTTTAAATCCAATCTTCCCATGTGCACCCAAAAGTTCAATAATTTTTCTACGTGCTGGATCTCTTAGCAAAGTGTAGTATCGTGATATGTCTTCCATCAGATAGGTTCACCATAATTTCGAACTTAATTTAAAGGATGATATTTATACGTTTTTAAGTATGATCCCATTCAGATTTAAGAGGATTAAGTAATGAAAGTTGAAGCAGTAATTTTCGATTTGTTCGACACCTTGCTTATCCTTGAAAGCAATGAAGCCTACTATAAACCTAGCCTTAAAAGGCTTCATGAATATCTAGTAAAGAGTGGAGTGAATGTTCAATTCGATGTTTTTGAGCGAGTTTATTTTGAAGTTAGAGACGAGTTTTATTCAGAATCACGCGAGAGTTTAGAAGAACCCCATTTCAACGTTCGAGTTTCACAGACACTGAAAAAGCTAGGATACGAGTATGCCACTTCTGATCCGCTAATTATAGGCGCCACCATGGCTTTTGCAGAAGAGTTCATGCACTATGTAAGTCTAGATGCGGAAGCTTTAGATGTTTTGCAGAAACTGCATGGAAAATACAAGCTGGGATTAATATCAAATTTCGCCATTCCAGAATGCGGCTGGAAACTGCTGGATAAATATGGTTTACGACAGTTTTTTGACATAGTAATCATCAGCGGCGAAATCAACAGACGAAAACCAAGCCCAGAAATCTTTCAGAAAGCATTAACAATTTTAGACATTGAACCCTCAAAAGTAGTTTTCGTTGGCGACATGCCAGACTTGGATGTTAAAGGTCCAAAAAGTGTTGGCATGAAGACAATACTTATCAAACGAAGACCAATAGAAAATATAGATACCAAACCAGACAAGATAATTACCAATCTAAGCGAATTGTTAAACATACTAAAAGACTAGTGATAACAAGATAACAACGCATATTAGGCAGCAAAGAAACATTTATATTAGCTGAGACGCCTTCAAATTCATTTTGGCGAATGAAAGTCAGCCCCGCAATTTTATGGCGGCGGCTCAACCCTAACTATAAAGGCGCAAGTGCCCTACAGAATGAAGCGGTTGGCCTCCAATTGCGGGGACAAAAATGTGGACCTGACACTAACATGCGTTAGGTCTGAAATGGGCTTTAGCGTTCAGTGGTTAATTTCCTCCAAATCCAGTTGGCTTTGCGGTTGTACAAAAAATAAACATCTGGCTCAAGATCAGCCAGGAGCCAAACTAACTCCGGTTGATCCTGCCGGACCCTACTGCTATCGGGATGGGACTAAGACATGCTAGTCGAGCATCTCCAAGCCATGGTGGAGACGCGGCACACAGCTCAGTAACACGTGGCTAACCTACCCTTGGGATGGAAACATCCCCGGGAAACTGGGGCTAATTTCCAATAGGTGAAGACTCCTGGAATGGATCTTCGCCCAAAAGGCTCTTAGACCATGCTTCTAGGCGCTGCCCAAGGATGGGGCCGCGGCCGATCAGGTTGTTGGTGAGGTAACGGCTCACCAAGCCTTTAACCGGTACGGGCCGTGAGAGCGGGAGCCCGGAGATGGGTACTGAGACAAGGACCCAGGCCCTACGGGGCGCAGCAGTCGCGAAAACTCCGCAATACGCGAAGGCGTGACGGGGCCATCCCGAGTGCCATCCGCTGAGGGTGGCTTTTCCCCAGCATAGATAGTTGGGGGAATAAGGAGAGGGCAAGTCTGGTGTCAGCCGCCGCGGTAATACCAGCTCTTCGAGTGGTGGGGATGTTTATTGGGTCTGAAGCATCCGTAGCTGGCTGTGCAAGTTCTCCGTTAAATCCAGCGATTCAATCGTTGGATTGCGGGAAATACTGCTCGGCTTGGGGGTGGGAGAGGCCAACGGTATTCCCGGGGTAGGGGTGAAATCCTATAATCCCGGGAGGACCACCAGTGGCGAAGGCTGTTGGCTAGAACACGCCCGACGGTGAGGGATGAAAGCTGGGGGAGCGAACCGGATTAGATACCCGGGTAGTCCCAGCTGTAAACGATGCAGGCTAGGTGTTAGAGCGGCCACGTGCCGCTCTAGTGCCGCAGGGAAGCTGTTAAGCCTGCCACCTGGGGAGTACGGCCGCAAGGCTGAAACTTAAAGGAATTGGCGGGGGAGCACCACAAGGGGTGAAGCTTGCGGTTTAATTGGAGTCAACGCCGGAAATCTCACCGGGGGCGACAGCAGAGTGAAGGCCAGATTAAAGGTCTTGCCAGACGAGCTGAGAGGAGGTGCATGGCCGTCGCCAGTTCGTGCCGTGAGGTGTCCTGTTAAGTCAGGCAACGATCGAGACCCGCATCCCCAGTTGCTACAAGCCTTGTGCTTGGCACACTGGGGAGACCGCCGCCGATAAGGCGGAGGAAGGAGCGGGCCACGGCAGGTCAGTATGCCCCGAATCTCCCGGGCCACACGCGAGCTGCAATGGCAGGTACAATGGGTTCCAACCTCGAAAGAGGAAGGCAATCTCTAAAACCTGCCGTAGTTGGGATCGAGGGTTGAAACTCACCCTCGTGAACATGGAATCCCTAGTAATCGCGTGTCACTATCACGCGGTGAATACGTCCCTGCTCCTTGCACACACCGCCCGTCGTTCCACCCGAGCGACTCTTGGGTGAGGCGTGGTCCTTTTGTGGCTGCGTCGAATCTAAGTTTCGTGAGGGGGGAAAAGTCGTAACAAGGTGGCCGTAGGGGAACCTGCGGCCGGATCACCTCCTAAGAAAATGCAGCCTACAAAGCCAGCTGGAGGAGAAAGGACGTGAATCAACCACAAAACGCTAAAGCCTTAATTATCATATTTTTGAAATCCTAGATTCTTGCATGCATGTTTCCATTACGTAGACTTGGCTTTAGGTTGCTTAAAATTTGCATATAGTTTAAAACATTTGAAGGTTTATTCCCCTAAAATTTTGCCTGTGTTGTATGGGATAAATTCTCTTATTTCTTCAACTGAAGTCTTCAGCAATTCTTTCTGTTTTTCTTTTGACGTTTTTTTCGACATGGCTTTAAGGACACGCCTTAACAGTTCTTTGCCTGTTAGGTTTCCTGGAACAATGATTACATACACGTTTGTTTTAGCCTTAACTGCATCAGCTGGTCCACCAATAAACTCTATCTTACTTTCATCTTTGGTAGCTGTAATGCCGACAGCTACTTTTAATTGGACTCCTCGTAGCCAGTTTCTCTTTCCACTGACGACAAATGCTCCATGAGGCACATGTTCCCCAGATGGTGCACCTTTGCTCAGTTGGTCTGGTTTAATCCAATAAACATCAGTTGAAGCGAAGCCTTCACGCCAAGCTCTTGAGAAGGCAGCAGCAAATTCTCCTGCTTCACGTATGCATTGTTCGCTTGGTTTTTTCCCTTCAGTTTTGATGATGACAAAGGGCGCACCTGTAACGTCAGCATGAAAAACAATATCATCAGCACTTGTGTATTTTTTAATTAGAACTTCGTTGCTCACTGCATCCTTGCCAGCGACTATTAAGAAGCCATCGGAAGAGGTAAACCAGCGGAATTTTTCAAACCATTGTTTACCTTTGATTTTTCGTTTAGCCAGTTCTTTAGCAACTTCATTAGGTTTAGCATATGTAAGGGTTTCAGCCTGCTTAATCTTCGCTTCAATTTCTGCCAGTTTCTTACAAGTTTCTTCTAAGGAAGCTTTTGCACCACCCATTTTTTGTTTGGCTCGTTTGCTTCGTTCATAATATCGCCCAGCATCATCATAAAGTCGTCCATGCAAATCTAACCCAAAACTCGAACCATCTATTTTAACATAAATTATCAAGCTTTTTACATCTAAAGATTCAAAGAGGACACTGGGTTTCAAGCCAGAACGTTTTTCAGCCAAAATCTCGGAAACAATAGTGTTCCAGTCTTTTCCACTTTTTTTAGCAATCCAGAATTTATCCAACAAAACTTGAAGTTCGCCAGCGTGTGCATAAATCATGTCTCCAATTTTCTTATTCTTCAAAACGTCTGCTTCTGCTTCAGCAAAAGTCTTTTTTTGACTTTTCATGATACGTTTAAGCCTTTCCGCCTCCCGTGTCAGCTTGTCAACCTCTAAATTTGCTGTGGCCTTTTCAACAGTACCTATTTGAATGTAGAATTCATCTAAGGCTCCATTAAAACTGCTAAAAAACTTGCATTCCAATCTTTCATAGCGTTTAAGTCTGAAAGGCACAACATCCATAAACCCGCCACTGTCATCCAGAACAATACAAGGCTCCAATTTGCCTGTTAAAACTTGAGAAAGCAAAATTTGCAAATTATCATAAATGATGTTTATCTCAAATTCGCTTAACATGTTACAGAGCTTAGTTTTATCTATTCCAGCTCTTAGCAAAATCTCCTCAGAATAGGTGCCTCCGATGCTTAAGCATCTAGTGAGAGCACGTACAATTTCAACATCGCCAAGATTCTTTAGCTCTTTCAGCAAGTCTTCTTTGCTGACTTTTAATGGGTTTTTTCCGCCGGAAGGTGCAAAAGCAAATATCTCACCGCGAAGAATGTTGCGGTCTCTCATTTGCTTATACGTTAAAGCTTGCACAATCTTGCCTTTCCCATCTATAAGGATTATGTTGCCTTCGCCGAAAAGCTCTAAAACAAGCTCAAGCTCGCCAGCTTTAGTTTTAAAGGAAAAAATTACTACCCGTTCAAATTCATACTGTTCAACGTTTTTGAGAAAACCATTCCGCAGATATTTTCTCAAAGCCATACAAAAAGCAGGTGGAACAATAGGCTTTTCAACGATATAAGAGGTTAAATGAAGCCTTTTAGATGATTCCAAAATCAACCCAGAAGCTGGCTTATCAGGTTTATGAAGTTTGATGAGCAATGTTTTGGAGTCCAATTGGTAAACGTTGCTGACACGAGAATCTATAATTGCCCCTTTCAACTCTCGAACAACCGCAGCTACATCAAAACTTGTAAACTCCTTCATAGGCAACCGGAATCACTTTCCCGAGATTTATAACAACAGCCAAACTATAAATAGACATTTATTCAGCAGTTGGTGACATCTCCCGCAATTTCCCCCTTTTGGATTTGTCCAGTGTACGACTGTTAATCAGGTTTGGATATGACGTCTTTGGAGAAGAAAATTGTCAGATGTCCGATGTTTGGTTGTATAACTAAAAATATCCACATTTGTTCTATTAATGCTTCTTTACAGAACTTTGAAAAAGACTGTTGTATTTCTCTATTGTACCGTAGGTTCAAATCCTTTCCAAAACGCCATTTAAAAATCAGCGTTTTAGGCTTATTTCTTGCTTATTTTTTGTTTTATGCATTTTTTCTATCTCACCACACACTTGCTAATGTTTAAATTGGGCAAAGGATTCAATGCAACCGAGAAAAGCATTAGAGAAATAATTATGGACAATGTTGACCCAGAAAACGTCAAAGACGTTTGTCGTACCCATTTTCCACTTTTGGTTAAAAATATTGTCAAGAAAATCGTGGAATATGGGTTATTTATATGCCGCTTGTACCTATTTGTGGCATCTCTTGTATGGGTTTTGGTGGAGGTGGAGGCGGAGCCCTTTCCATTTTTCTCTTTCCAATAAGATAGCCTAAAATCAGGGCCGCAACAAAGCAGATAGCGGCCACAATTGCATACATGAGAGTATCCATGGGGATCAGCGATGATCCCATGCTTATTTTGTACATATATTTCGCAGAGTTTTGCGCATTAAACTCCATATAGACTTCATAGATGAGGGACTTTAGAACACCATTTTGGTCATATGCCACATTCACCTTTTCCCATCCAGTGTAACCGTCCTTATCCCCGTCATTATCATAATCTATGGCATTACTGTCAGTGTCATAAACATTTAGATTTATTTCTAGTGTGAAAACGCCATTTTTCGAATCATCCACCTTAATGGTAGTGCCCGGTTGGTCGTCCATTTCATCTACGAAATTGTCCCATTCGCCCTCCCGTTTATTCCAATCGGTAGACGTGAGCAAGTTGAAACCGGGGGGAACGGAGTAGTAACTTTGAAGCTTGTTGCCCTCAAACGCATATTTGTTAATCAATGAGGAACCGTAATGATCTCCATAATAGAAGGAGGGGCCGCCAACGACTAATACCTCTATTTTGAGGTCGTAGCCATCTTTGTTCTCATCTATGCTTTTTATTTTAATGATTGCTGAGCTGGAAGTTGAAGATTTTGTTATTCCCTCAGTAGTTTTAATTTCAGAGTATGTCTCCATCAAGAACGGGTATTGTTCGCCTTCCTTATAGCCATATTTTAGGGCCCCATTAGCTGTCTCAATAAATACTGAGCCGAGAATGAGTGATAACCACGCTAAGATTATCGCCCACGTTAAAAATGTTTTTTTAGAATTCTTCATCTTTTTCCATCTGCCTTAGAATATTTTAATCTTAACCCCTTTTAAGTCTTTTCAAAAGTATGCTTAGTGCACAACACATTAAAGTATTTAACCACTAAACATGCTTATGGTCTTGGTTGAACAATGTTTACTAGAGCCATTCTTCCAACAACTTTAAATCATAATCAAAAATATAAAATGCAAGGACGTAGGAAACTATGACACCATTAGAGAAGATATACTGGTTAAGAGCAGCCTTAGGAATAGCTGCAGCTTTCTTATGTGCGGTCTATGGAATATTAGTTCCAGGAGCAATTAGCAATACGGAATTTCCTTTGAACACTTTTCTGAATAGCTTATCCATTGCTTTAGCTCTTTATTTAATCTCATTCTACATGATAAAAAACATGTTTATACTTAAAGTGGAGAAGCCGCAAAAACTTGCAACAATGGGAATAGGCATATACTTTTTCACATGGTTGGTTTTCTGGATTTTCCTATACACAATAATTGCAGGAGCACCCTAAACTTTTTAGTCTTCAAGAAACTTTTCTATTGTAGCTTGGCTTTTATCTTCCTTCACACCTTCAAGCTTTGTCTCTTCCGATACTATGACAGCTTTATTGTTAACATTTGAATTGTTAGCGCTTTGAATTTTGGAAACATCCATTCTGCTGAGAACGCGCATACATTCAGCCCAAGCTGAAAAGAAACCGCGGTCAAAATCTCCGTGAAGCCCATTTTTCACATGGTCCAGAAATTCTCGCCTATAACTATGCAAAGTAGTCTTGTCGTTCAGTTCTAATTTTGAGAAAAATGCATAGGAATCGTTATTGTTAGATTTTCTTGCAAGCATCATTCCATACAACGCTCTGAAATAGCCGCGATTCCATTCTGTCTTATGCATTCGCTGCTTAATCCTTTCTAATTCCCGTTCAGCTTCAGTAAATTGTCTATTCACCACAAGTTGCAAGTAGCGAGTCACTAAAGCTGAGGGAACAGGCATATTTCCTAACGTCCACGAGATTTCAGTCTTTCTTCTTCAGAAACATCTTCTATGCCGTTCTCAGTTACCTTAAGGATTTCTTCACCTTCTGGCAAATATGGACTTGAAACTAAACGGGCTATGCGTATAGGACCATGAGCAGCTCTTCGCAGATAAACACGTGTGTGACTCGTGTGTCCAACTATGTGCCCGCCAATAGGATGAACGGCATCTCCGAAGAAAACGTCTGGTTTAGCCATAACCTGATTAGTGACAACAGCCACCGCATTGAAAGCTTGCGCTAAGCGAATAAGTTTATGCATATGCTTGTTCAATTTTTGCTGTCTGGAAGCCAACATTTCACGTCCAATGTATTCACTTCTGAAATGAGCGGTTAAAGAGTCAACAATAATTAACCTCACATTATTCTCTTTGATAACTTCATCAACATTATCTAAAAGAAACATTTGATGATCAGAAGTGTAGGCTTCAGCATAAATAATATTTTTAGCAGCCTGCAAAGGGTCAAGATCCAAATGCCTAGCCATCTGTGCAATTCGCTCTGTTCGAAATGTGTTCTCAGTGTCAATATACAATGCGGCACCGTTAAGCCCACCTCTTTCAGGTGGCAACTGGACATTAACGCACAATTGATGACAGATTTGACTTTTTCCACTTCCATACTCACCATAAAATTCGGTGATGGTTTGCGTTTCCAATCCTCCATCTAAAATTTTGTCCAAAGCTTTGCTGCCAGTTGTTAAACGCAAAACACTTTGGCGCATCTTAAGAAGTTCATCCGCTCGAATAAAAGTGATGCCAATAGCTGAACGAGCAGCTTCAATAACGGCAAAAGCCTTCTTCTCACTTATTCCAGCAGGCTCTAGCTCACGCGTGGTAGCCATAGCTAAAGACTCAACTGTGTGAAATCCCAATTCACGCAATTTTTGAGCGGTAGCTGGTCCAATACCTGGAAGGTCTTCAAGCAACTCATATTTCTTCTTAGGGACTGAGGCTTCTGACGGTTCTTCTTCATTCATCAAATCATTTCTCCTTCACGACTCATGAAAAGTTAGGTTATGCCCTATTTAAAATAAACGAAAGAGAGTATCACCAAGTTTATGGAGAGATAAGTTAAAGTGATAGCTAACTTGAGAACCATCTTAGGTTTAAGTGATAAAACAAGATAAGACATAAGTACATGAACATTTCATAAACCGACAAAAAAGAGGAGAAAAGATCATTGGAAACAACAAAAATCGTTGAAAATGTCGCATTTAACATTTTAAAACAAGCAGTAATCTATTTGCCAGAAGACGTGAAACAAGCATTGAAAAAAGCGTACAAGGAGGAAACAAGCGAAACAGGCAAAACACAACTGAAGGCAATATTAGACAATATTGAGCTTGCAGAAAAATATCAAGCTCCAGTATGCCAAGACACGGGCACAATAATATTCTACATAAAAGCAGGCACAAAAGCAAAAGATTTAGACAAAGTTGAAAATGCACTTATAAATGCGACACGGAAAGCCACAAAAGAAATTCCACTAAGACCAAATTCTGTTGACCCCTTCACTCAAAAGAACAGCGGAGACAATACAGGAAGATACATACCATTCACACATTGGGAAATTGTTCCGGGAGACAGCCTAGAAATGACTGTAATGACAAAGGGCGGAGGCTCAGAAAATGTTTGCATAAGCGGAATGCTTGTTCCAGGTGAAGGAATCAATGGTTTGAAAAAATTCGTTATTGATGCAGTGATAAAGGCTGGCGCTCAACCATGTCCACCAACAATTTTAGGCATAGCCATGGGAGGTGGAGGAGACATAGCTATGAAAATAGCCAAAAAAACTTTACTAAAACCCTTGAACGAATCTAACCCAGACCCAACAATAGCAAAATTGGAAAAGGAAATATTTGAAGCAGCAAACATGACTGGAATTGGCCCAATGGGATTAGGTGGAAAAACAACAGTTCTCGGCGTGCACATTGACTATGCGTTTAGGCATCCAGCTTCTTTTCCTGCAGCTGTTGCTTTCAACTGCTGGGCTGCAAGAAGAGCATCGGCGCGAATTAATGCTGACGGAACTGTGGAATATTTAACACATAAAGTAAAGTGGTGAGAGGTGAAAAAATGGCTATTTACAAATTTAAGACGCCAATTTCAGAAGAAGATGTTCGCAAGCTCAAAGTAAACGATGTACTCTACATAACCGGAACAATAGTCACTGCAAGAGACCAAGCGCATAGGAGAGCATTAGAATATTTCAAACAGGGAAAACCTTTACCCATAAACTTGGAAGGCTTAGCAGTTTTCCACTGTGGACCAGTTGTAAGCAAGGAAGGAGACAAATGGGTTGCCGTTGCTGCAGGTCCAACAACAAGCACGAGAATGGACATTTTCGAGGATGAATTTGTCAAAAACTTTAAAGTTAGAGTAATAATCGGCAAAGGTGGAATGGGTAAGAAAACGACTGATGCCATGGCTAAATATGGCGCTGTATATGGTGCTTTCACAGGAGGAGCGGCAATATTAGCGGCGAAAGCCATTAAAAACGTCAAAAATGTTGAATGGTTAGATTTAGGAACACCAGAAGCCTTATGGATTTTTGAAGTTGAAGATTTCGGTCCACTTGCTGTAGCCATTGATTCCAATGGAAACAACATTTTCATGGATGTTACAAAGAAGGTTGAAGAGAACAAGCAGAAGATTTATCAGAAGCTTGGTTTGTCACCTTAGCCTTAACCATATTTTTTCTTTTTATTTTTGTGTTTGATTTTTGATAGTGAGTTTCGATTCTGTTTAATGCGTCGGAAGATTTAATACATCATTTCTTATCCAATGTGAAACCAGTGAAAAACATGTTCAAAAACTTCAGAGATAAAATAGCCCTTTCAGGAATAACGGTGCTACTAATAGGCGTAGCCTTGCTAGTATTCACCTTCATAAGCGCCTATGGATTTCTAACTCAGAGTTTGTCAATAATTACGTCTGAAGATTTAGCGCGAACATTCGGCGAAGCATTAGCTCCTCTCATTGCCACCAGCATACGCATAATGTATCTTGGAGTCATGGGTTGGATAGGTTCGCTCCTAACGATAAGAGGAGTAACAATAATCGCACACATACCGCCAATCAGTACAGTAACTACACCACAAAAATTACACGAGTCCCAACAAAAACCGTTGCCACAGAAAGCCGGAGAAGAAAAATCAGAAAAAGAAACTAAACCAGAAGCTAAGCTGCCAGAGCAGGAATTTGTGGTTATGCCTCCAGAACAGGTTGTTCAACCAAAGCAAGAAGAGAAACAGAAAAACAATTCCCCATAGCAGAGTCAACCTCTAAACCTCTAAAATTCAAGGCATAACAGACTGAAAAGGTGCAGTTATGCGAATACCAATTCGAATGATAAGCATAGCCACAACATTCTTCTGGATATTTCTAATCGCCTTCTTCATTACAGTAGTGTACTCAATCAAAGACGTGCACTTCAATATTGGTAAAACACAAATGAGCACAACTTCAGATAACAAAATAGTTTTCTCTTTGCCAATATCAATCGAAAATAGAGGCTTTTACAACATAGAGTATTTCAGCATAAAAACAACAATTTCAGATAAGAATGGTTCCATAATAACATCTGGATCCACTTTGATGCCAGTTATAAGGAAGAATGATGAGATCGTTATAAATCATAATATGACGATGAACGCAACTGACTTGCTGCACAAAAATGAGAGCTACCTATTTAATGATAGTGAATTAATAATCTATGAAGTGTTAGATTTGAGAATTGCGGAAATGATTCCAATTCAAGCTTCAACAAACTTTTCTTCACCTTGGGGTGCACCATTCTACAATTTCACACTTGGACAAACTCGATCTAATGCATATAATGATACACATCTGAGAGTTACCATTCCAATAAGCTTTGAGAACCATGCTTTCTTTGATTTTAATGGAACAATACAGATACGAATGTATAATAGCACTGATAGGCTTGCGGGTGAAGGACAAACAAACATAGTTGCATGGCAAAATTCTCCGTATAATGGTTCAATAGAATTTCTTGCCAAGATGACAGACTTTACAGACTCAGGGTGTTTTGAAGTAAATCTTCAAACTTCACTTTTTGAGTATGAAGGGATGATGATTCCCTATGGTTGAAGCCAAAAGTGATTCGAAAGTTAAGAAAATTGTGTTTAAGACTTTAAAGGCAATTATTAAGGGAGCCATAGTCTACGGAATCTACATTTTAGTATGGATGTTTTTGTCGCCAATTTCAGAATATGTCCCAGAATTGCAGCTGATGATTGAAGCCTTTATCATAGTTTACATTTCATTAATGATTATTGAAGAGATTGCTTCAGGAACAGTTTTCAAATATTTCTTTAATTTAGCTAAGTCCCTGTTTG
>Ga0209102_1001062_pt1 | contig 15583 bp, 19 predicted proteins | sample ConPoolayeHmetaG_FD_185483 | JGI IMG/M metagenome (GOLD analysis project Ga0209102, IMG submission 185483) | Hot spring microbial mat communities from California, USA to study Microbial Dark Matter (Phase II) - Cone Pool mat layer H metaG... ...
CCAGAAACTTGAATTCTGGACTGGCCGGTACAACACCTACCGGCCACATCAGTCTCTTAACTATTTAACTCCTTTAGAGTATTATCAACTTAGTCAACAAAAGAAAGGAGGAAAGGTGTACGGGAAGTAGTGGATCAGAACAAAAGTTTGATAAAGCTATGTTGAGCACCCTAAAATGCTATAAGTAAATTCTACATAGAGAAAGGAGGTGAAAAATGAAAAAACAAAGCTCTATAAAGACCTTAGTTGAAAAAATTCCGACAGGCATACTAAAACAGGCAAAGAAAGCTTTTCTTGGCAAAAAGGCGAGTATGCCAAGTGCTCCTTATGATTAATGGCTAAATTATTTGAACCAGTTCAGATAATATGGCATGTTAACAATACCTGTAATGCTGCGTGTAAATATTGTTTTGCTTCTTCTCGTTTTTCTGAACAAGAAATAAACAATAAAACTTGGTGTGTTACCGTAAATCAGATCAATAAAGAAGAAAGCATAAAAAGAGTTTCAATAATTGGCGGAGAGCCTCTTCTTGTTAAAGAATTACCGCAAATTATCCAACATCTACGTAAAGATATCGTTATTAATGTGGATTCTAATCTCACAACGATAAAGGAGAAATGGGATTCCGTATTTGAGAGAGTACTGTTTTCTACCACGATTGACAGCCTAGATGAAGAAGTTAATTTTAAAACCAGGGGACATTCTTCCAAAAAAACAATAGAGGGTATCGACTTTCTAATCAATAAGGGGTTGAAAGTTCAGGTTATACTCGTAGCCACAAAATATAATATTGATACCCTTGAAAAAGCCGCCAGGTATTTTCTAGATCAAGGCGTAGAGCGAATCGGAATTAGTAGGGTCAGAATGGTCGGAAAAGCTTGGACCTTTGGCTATAAATATTTTTATAACGAGATTGAGGGAATTAAAGAAAAAACAGTAAGAATAGTTAAAAATCTGATTAACTCTTACGGAATACAGCGCATCCTGGTTTATAATTTATGGCATGATAAAAGATTTTTCGATTTGGGATATAGATATGAACCTTCTTGTAAATGCGCTTTATTTAGGGCTTGTGTAGATTGGGCTGGTTTTATATATCCATGTGAATTAATGCCATTTTACTGGAAGGAATTTGAAAGAGCCTATAAGGTTAAAAGGCCTAATTTAAAAAAAACAACTATTTCAGATGCCTTTAATTCAAAACTTTTTAAATTTTTCCGGGCAGGAATGCATTATTATCCTGTAAATTGTCAGGTTTGTGATTTTAAAAAAAATTGTAATCATGGATGTAGATTTTATGCATTTCTTACTTCCACTGTCCTTTTAGCAAAAGATATCACTTGTGGAGTCGACTCGGTCTACGATGTTCTTGGATATCACTATTACTCACCTCTCTCAGAAATTGGCGAAAAAAGATGGCAGAGTGCGATGGCAAAGTTTTTGAAAAATATTTCTAATATTTTAGGGGAAAAAATTTATGACCTTGGATGCGGTGGAGGTATTTGGAGTTTCTATTTAGAGAACTTAGGCAAGGAAATGATTGGGATAGATAACAATAAAACAATGATGTTGATTGCTGAGGAATATAAAAACTTACATTTTAAAGAGTCTAAATTTGTGTTTGCTGATTTTCTTAACTACAACTTTAAAAAAGCTGATTCCGCCATCTTGCTTGATAATACCATAGCTCATTTATCTACGCAGGATTTTCGGAGGCTTTTAGACCGGTTGAAATATAAAGTCAATTTGTTTTTGATAGAAATTAATAAAAACAAACCGAAAAAGGGAATTTTGACTTACAAATTTGGGTTGTTCGACATAGAAGAAAAAATTGGAAAAGGGAAAAAAATTCTCAAAAGAAGATTGTTGAATAAACAAACTGGTGCGGAAATTGGAACTTCAACCTACAATTGGATAGTTAGTGAAGTCAAGAACATATTGGAAGATTACGGCAAGATAATAATTAAGAAAGATATAAACAATTCAAAAATATTCCTTCTTAGATTTGAGAAAGGTAGGGGTTAAGCTTAGTTAAAGTAACTGCAGTGGATTTAGAAAAAACATTGGGAAAATACAAACTTCAAATTTGGGATTGGGTTAGCAGGAGTGATTTTGTTGGGTTTGGGGGTGTAATATCACAGAGTCCACTCCGGGAGTGTCCCAAATAGGACACCTCGGTAAATGACCAATAATTATGATTCTAAAAGTTGATGTTTTATTTCTTCTAATGATCTTTGATAGTCTGCCTGGTCTTCGATAAACTTTCGGTAAGAAATTTTGCTGGGGAAGTGAGCGAGGATTATTTCCTTTTGAGATAAACTTTTATCTGACTTACCTAAATATTCAGGTAAAGAAGAATAAGGATAGAGAAACAATTGATCAAGGGTTTTTGTCAGATAAGAGGAATGGGGATTGAGATGAATGTAACGAGAGAGATGTAAAAGTTGAGCTTCTGTTTCTATTCTAATTGCCTTAAATCTTCCTTCAAAAACTCCTCCTTTGCGTTGATATTTTAAGTTGAAATATCGGCTATAACTATTTTGGATTAAGCTAATAAAACGGACAATTCCATTATTTTTTTGTTGCTTTAAAAGAAGATGGAAATGATTAGGCATTAAACAGAAAGCAATAATTTTTACAAGAAAATCTTGTTTTTGTTGCATTTCTTGAATAATTTTTTGTCTTTGATTTGGAGGATTGGTATTTTGGTAATAAAAGAGAGATTTTAAGAACTTAAGATAGTCGAATTTTTTCTTAAAGATAGGAATAGCACCGGTACCGCGGTTAAGAATGTGATAGATTTTGTTAGTTACTAATGGTATATTTCTTGCCGGCATAGATTAATGAATTATTAACAATTTTTACCGAGGTGTCAATAGGCAAACACTCCCGGAGTGTCTCAGGTACCCGGAGTGTCTCAGGTATGTCTCTTGGTCAATTTCTCAAAGATTTACCTTTGGATCACCCAGAAAAATTTTTTTTGGAAAGAATTGGCAGACAGTTTGGTTTTGATTTGCCAGTTTCTGAGGAAGAGCGGAATTTGATTTTAAACAATACTAATAAGTCAGAAGTCTTTCGTCGGTTAACCAAAGGGAAAGGTCGGCAACCAACTCATAATTCTCATTTCTGGCTTGGGCCAAAATCTTTTCATTGGGAAGGAAGGCGATCTTCTCGACGCCGAAGATTTTAAGCTGAGGCAAGCTGTAAAAAGCGGTTTACAGGTTTACGATCCGGGATCGTTTGCCTATTGACAAGTTGAGTGTGTGGGATAAAATTAAACAAAAGTTAGATGAAAAGTCCAGAACAAGAACTTTATGAAAGAGGGGTTTGGTATGGTCAGAGGGGTAGTTTACTCGATGATCTTGCAGTAAGTGTAGATATCTTTTCTGATGAACACTTTTTGAAAGGTTATGAAGAAGGCGCTAAGGCTCGGTATGATCCCAAGACTGGAAAGCGTTATCACACTTGGGATGGTAAAGGATTAAATGATCCAAAACCGCCGGTAAAGGAGACGGAGGTAGAGGAGAATCTTCCTCTGCAGACAGATGAAGCAGTCGAGATTTGTCCTTATTGTGGAGGGGAATATGATGGTTTCTATTGTTACAACTGCGAAGAATTAACAGAAGATCGTGAAGAATACAAAAAAGAACGTGAGGAGCAACAAAGAAGGCAGGAGAGAGAAGGAGAAAGAAAGAGAGAAATCCGGGAAATAGTCGAAAGGGAAAGTAGTCGGAAATTAGAGGCGGTGCTTCTTTTCCCCAACGGGAATGGCGAAGATCTTAGAATTGCTGTAATTGATAAATTAAATTCTTCAAGTCGGAGTGAGCTTGAATTTGCAGCTCAACTGGATGATTCTCCCTCGGTTAGAGAAGCAGCCAGGAGAAGATTGGAAGAACTTCGGTTGTCGTTCCAACAGGAGATTGATATGAGAAAACTAGAAAAAAGAGGAACAAATAGAGCTAAATTGAGAACTCTAGTGATCATAGCAAGATTTGAAGAAAACCCTGAACTAAAAAGAAATGCTCAAGAGCAATTATATAAGTATTTATACGGGGATGGTCCGTCGTTTACTTTAAAGTATCGCTGTGATCGTTGTGGGTGCGAATGGGAAGAATCAAATGTCTGGGGAAAAACCAGAAGTTGATTGCAAGAATGGATGTAGCAATCCAAAAGGTTTTGAAATTGTACGTAGGATAGCGGAGAATTTACTGACCGGGAAAAAGACTTCAAGTAGTGGTCATTTAATTGATTCAAGGAGGATTCCCAGGAAACGAGTAGATGGATACTTAAGGTCGGTTGAACTCAAATTACAAGAGAAAAACCTTCAACTTACATATTGTTGTACGCGTTGTGGTCATAAGTGGTATGCTATAGATTCTCAGGAGACGCCTGAAGCGCCGTGTCGAATGGGTTGCAGCGAAACTAATGGTTTTTGGCATTTCTATAGGGTAGTAAAGGATTTTTTACTGGTAAAGACGCTGTTGGGGTAGGAAAATTAATTAGAGTAGAGAATTTGTAAAGAAATTGTAAAGCTAAAACGATCCCGGATCGTCATGATTTGACTGTTTCTAATTGACTTATACGCTTGACAGTTTTGTTATAATGTTTTTATTATGGTGGAAAGAAGGGAACCTAGAGGAGAGGAAGGAGCGAGATTATTAGCCCAGGAGGTTTTTTTGCGCACCCAATCTCTTTTGCGAGAAAGAAAGCTGTTGCCTTTTCAAAGCACTTACTCTCCTTTAGGTGTCGCGGAAAAAGAGGGAGTTTTTACAATTTGGGGCCAGGCCTACTTGTGGATAAGAGAACAACTCAAATGTTTAGATGTTTCCTTGTTGCCTCTTGTAGATTCTTCTAATCAGCTTTTCCAAGTATGTTTAAGGGAAAAGAGATCGCTTTTCCCCTTTAAAAAAACAGCATTTGAAGTTGAGATGATTAAAAAAGGCAATTCCGAGATAACGGAGACCACCACTTTGTTAGTCTACCGCGACGGGAAAGCCAAAGTTTACTCCCGCTATTATAGTTCTGGTTATGCCCCTGGTGGATATGTTTTCCCTGCTTTTGTTGAGTCGCAGAAAGTTAAGGCTAGTGAAGGTGAAGTTAAGGTCTTTAAGACTATTCTGGAGACACTCCTGGCAGTATCCAGAGATTTTAACTGGGGTCAAGACTCATTGTTTGACTCCCAAGAGGAGGAGTAAAAAATGATTAAGAAAGGAGTGATTGCCGCCGCCGGAAGAGGAACCCGGTTTTTGCCCCTAGTTAAGGCTTATCCCAAGGAATTAGTGCCAATTTTGGAAAAACCAAATATTCAATATTTGGTTGAGGAGTTGCTAGGTGCTGGTGTTGATCAGATTGCCATTGTTCATCGTCCTGGTGAAAAAATGATTAAAAAATATTTTACTCCTGATTTAGATTGGGAAAGTTATTTGAAATCAACCGGCAAAGAGGGACTTTTAAGCAGTTTGAAGTTAATTTGGGAAAAAGTAAAAGTTTTTAAATTTATTCCCCAACCGCCTTGTTTGCCCTATGGTAATGCCTCGCCAGTTTTGGCGGCCGAATCTTTTGTCGGTCAAGATCCTTTTGTTTTTATGTTTGGCGATGATTTGGTTTTGGAGAAAAAACCAGGCAATTATCTTTGCCATTTGATCAAAATTTTTGAAAAATATCAGCCAGCGGTGGTTTTGGCCGCTCAAAAAGTTCCTTGGCAAGAAATTGATCGTTATGCCAGTATTAAATATGTTAAGGATAAAAAATGTCCCAATAGGGCAGTGGCAGTTTTGGAAAAATTACCTGCTAAAGAGGCGCCTTCAAATATAGCTCAATTTGGTCGTTTTGTTGTTTCGACAAAAATCTTTTCTGTTCTGGCAAAACAAAAAGTTTCCCGGTTAGGAGAACTTTGGTTTGCTGATGCAGTTAATACTTTAGCTTCTCAAGATGTGGTGATTGCTGAGCCAATTAAAAATGATCAGTGGCTGACTACTGGCGATCCTTTAAGATGGTTAAAAGCCAATCTTGAGTTTGGTTTAAAAAGAGAAGGATTTCAACCAGAGCTTAAAAAATTTTTAAAAGCAAAGCTTTTTAAAAATTAAGGCTTAATTTTATCTGCTTCTTCTTTAAAAAGTATCACCCGAAAGTGGTCAACTTCTTTTGCTTCTTCCTGACCCAAGAAAATTCTTTTTAATCTGGCAAGGGTTTTTTGGGTTCTTGGTAGCCCAGCGACCTCTTGTTCAAGCCGCTGATAGAAAGTTTCAAATGCTTTGCCTTTTTCTGACGGTATTCCTAGCTGATGCAAGATCTCTTCCGCCACCTGATTGGCAGTTTCCGGATTGAATTGAAATTCTTCTCCTGAATAAGATTTCTTTATCTTCGGAGCAGTTTTTTCTTCTTCGTGGGCAATCTCAATTAAGGGCCGAGTTAACCAGTGGATCCTTTTGGTTTGTTCTTGAATTGCCCTTTCTTTAGTTGGATCTTGATAATGCTCTTCAATTAAATCAGCAGTCGCTAGGTTGTTAATATAATGAGCTAAACTAGCGCAAAAAACTGTTTTTAAACAAGGCTTTTGAGATTTTTTTTCCGCTTCAGGAAGGGGAAAAATTTCTTGATTATTTTCCATAAATTATTATAACCTTAAAAAGATTCGAAATCAAAACAAAATCAAAGCTGATTTTCCTTAGGTGCCAACCCACTGCCACCTCTTAAGTGGGAAAAAGCATGCCTTCAAGGTAGCGTCAGGGCCGCATCACTCTATTTGTCAGTCTAAGTCTTGCTCATCTTAGCCAACAATGCAGGTTAGAATTCAAAAAAAACTAAAAGAAGATTAACCCATTAGGTGGAAAAAATTGTTTTAAGGTGCCAGACGCTATTTGGCTGAGATTAACAGCTGAAATTAATAGGATTGTGTTATACTTGAAAAATGGCTCAAGTAGTAATTTTACCAAAATTGCTTCTTAGGGACTTGCTTTGGCAGGCCTGGTCCAATTTGGCGAAGAAATACCAGCTGAAGAAAAATCTTTTTAAAAAAGAGCAGATTAAAATAGAATATCCGGCCAATCCGAAGTTTGGTGATTACGCCACCAATATAAGCATAATTGCTTTTAAAAAACTTGAATCTCCGGTTGATTTGGGAAAGCTGTTGGTTAAAGAATTAAGGAGTTTAAGTTCTTTGGTCAAGAAAGAAAATTTAATTCCCTGGGCCAAAATTGAATTTGTTTCTCCTGGTTTTATTAACTTTTATCTTTCTTCAGATTATCTTTTTCAGTTGGCAAAAGCAGTTTTTGAAAGCAAGGCCTTAAGCGAATTAAAGAAAATTGGCCGAGGAAAAACAATGGTGATTGACTATTCTTCGCCAAATATTGCCAGGTCTTTTGGCGTCGGCCACTTGCGCTCAACCAACATTGGCCAGGCAATTTACAATCTTTATCAGGCTTTAGGTTGGCGGGTGATTGGCGACAATCATTTGGGCGATTGGGGAACTCAGTTTGGAGCTTTGATTTACCAAATCCTTAGACAAAAAAACAAAAAAGAGCTGACAATTGCTGATTTGGAAAGACTTTATGTTGAGTTTCACCAAGAGGCAGAAAAAAATCCTCTTTTAATCAAAAAAGCCCGGTTGTGGTTTAAGAAACTGGAGAGTAGCGAGACAAAGGCAAGAAATATTTGGCGACTTTGCCTTGAAATCAGCAAGAAAGAGTTTCAAAGAATTTACCAACTTTTGGGTGTTAAATTTGATTATGAACTAGGAGAGAGTTTTTATCAAGATAAAATGGCTGAGGTGTTGAGTGATGCCAAGAAAAAGGGAATTTTGGTCAAAAGCCGAGGAGCTTTGGTGATTAGGATTCCGGGAGCAAAGACGCCAGGGATGTTGGTGAAGTCAGATGGGGCAACCACTTATCTTTTGCGCGATTTGGCAACAATAAAATATCGGCTTGCCACTTGGAAGCCGGATTTGATTGTTTATGAAGTGGGAGCTGATCAGAAACTTCATTTTAAACAGCTTTTTGCCCTGGCAGAAATGCTTGGTTATTGTCCAAGAGAAAAGCTGGTTTATCTCGCCCATGGGTTGATAAGGTGGAAAGGAGGTAAATTTTCAACCAGAAAAGGCCAAACAATTCATTTAGAAGAAGTAATTCAAGAGGCGATCAAAAAAGCAAGCAAGATCATTGCCAAAAGCGAAACCAGCAAAAATTTGACTGAAAAAGAAAAACAGCTGATTGCCCAAAAGGTGGGGATTGGTGGAGTAAAATTTAATGATTTAAAACAAGAACCAGAAAAAGGAGTGGTTTTTGATTGGAACAAAATCTTGTCGCTGGAAGGTTATTCTGCCTGTTATCTTCAATATACCTTAGCCCGCTGTTTTTCGATTTTAGACAAGGCCGGAAAAACTGATTTTGACCAGGAAAAAGCATTGCCAAAAAAATTGATTTTAAGCTCCGAGGAAGAAACCCTTTTGCGAACTTTCTATCGATTTCCTGAAATAATTCAGTTGGCAGCAAAAGAATTTTCTCCTCATTTTCTAGCCGGTTATCTTTTTGGTTTAGCCCAGAAATTTAATTGGTTTTACCAAAAAAGGCGGATATTAAATGAAAAAAACAAAAGGAATTGGCGTTTGTTTTTAACTGCGACCACGGCTAAAATTCTTGCTTGTGGTTTGGAAATTTTAGGCGTACCAGTGCTTAAAAAGATGTGATTATTATCAAATTCGGTGATTAAGTTTAGCTACTGTTTTGGGTCAAATAGCCTAGTGTTGATCTTAAGATAATTTCAAAGACTGGAATTTCCGATCTTATGCTATAATTTTCCCAATGAAGATTAACCAATTTGTTTTAGCCAATGGTCTAAACATTTTTTTGTTGCCAATTTATTCTGCAACGTCAGTGGTGGCAGAATTAATGGTTCGCGCCGGCTCAAAGGATGAGAAAGAAGGTAATGAGGGTTTGGCGCATTTTTTAGAGCATCTGGCTTTTAAAGGGACGAAAAAATGGCCAACCGGAGAAAAATTCAGCCAGGCTTTAGATAAAATTGGCGCGGTTTATAATGCTTATACTGATAAGGAAAATACTGCTTATTGGATAAAAACTGCTCCTGAATTTCTTTCCTTTTCTTTAGAAGCATTGTCTCAGATGTGGTTGGCTGCCTTGATTAAAAAAGAGGAATTAGAGATTGAGCGGGGAGTAATTATTGAGGAAATCAATATGTATAACGATCATCCCCGAGAAAAAGTTGATGATTTTTTTGAAGAACAAATATTTGGCAACAATCCTTTAGGCAGAGCAACCATTGGCAAAAAAAAGAGCATTCTTAATCTTACCAGAAAAGATTTTTTGGAATTTAAAAAATCTTTTTATCGAGCTTCAAATATGAGTTTGGTAGTGGCCGGAAAAATCCAGGAGATCAAAAAAGTGAAGCAAGAAATCAAAAAATTCTTTGCCAAGGGTTGGCAGGGAGAAGTGAATTTGACCCAAGTCAAAGTCTGGCCTGAGGCAAAAGAATTTTTTTGGCAAAAGCAAAAACTTGAGCAAACCCATTTTGTTTTAGGTGTGCCGACGGTGAAGTTTACGAACAAAGAAAAATATCCTTTGAAAGTTTTAGCCACTGTTTTGGGAGGCAGCACGAGTTCTCGGCTCTGGCAAGAGATTAGGGAGAAAAGAGGCCTAGCTTATTACATCTTAAGTTTTAGTCAAGAATATCCCAGTGGCGGTTTTTTGGCAATTAAAGCTGGAGTAAACAACTTTAAGGCAAAAGAAGCGATCGAGATTTGCCGTCGAGAATTATTAAAAATCGCCAAAGATCTTAAAAAAAAAGAGATAGCCGTGGCAAAACAAGTTTTAAGGGGAAGATTTTTGATTAGTTTGGAAGATCCAATTACGCCGGCGGAGTTGGCTAATAGGAATTGGCTTTTTGCCAAAAGAAAACTGACGCCAAAAAAAATTTTGGCAAAAATAGCGGCGGTTGACTATCAGCAGGTTGTCGCTGTGGCAAGAAAATTTTTAAAACCAGAAAATATCAGATTGGCGGCTATTGGGCCAAAAATTTGCTCAAGTTAAATAATGTGGTATGATATTTGAAATTTATTGGTTAATTTTTAAAAATGAACGAAAGAAGTTTGGTCTTAATAAAACCCGATGGAGTAAAAAGAGGCTTAATAGGAGAAGTTATTAGCCGGTTTGAAAAAGTTGGCCTAAAGTTGATCGCTTGCAAAATGGTGGTGGTTAAACCGGAAATGGCGATTAAACATTATGGCTATTCTCAAGAGTGGTTTGAAAATGTGGGCAAAAAAGTTTTGGCTTTTTATCAAGAACACGGAAAAGATCCGGGGGAAGAGTTAGGGACGATGGATCAGATTGAAATTGGCAAAATGGTGCAAAAATGGAATGTTGATTATTTGACCGGCGGACCGGTGGTGGCGATGATCTGGGAAGGGCCGAATGTGGTCGAGATTATCAGAAAAATTGTTGGCCCAACCTATCCTCAGCAAGCACCGCCGGGAACAATTCGAGGCGATTATTCTTATGATTCACCTTTTTTATCTAACATTAACAAACGATCAGTTCAAAATTTAATCCATGCCTCAGGCACCCCTCAAGAAGCGGAGTTGGAAATCCAGCTTTGGTTTAAGGAAAAAGAAATTCATCAGTATTAATTTCTGAACAAGATGGAATATCAAAAAATTAATGATTATTATTTGCTGGCGCTTTATCGGGGTGATTACCTGGTCGCCAGCATTAAACAATTTTGTCAAGAGGAGAAAATTAAAAACGGTTTTTTTATCGGCTTAGGAGCGGTTGACGAGGTAGAACTGGCTCATTATTCGGTGGTAGGGAAGAAATATTCGGCAAAAAAATTTAGCGAACCTTTAGAAATGGTTTCTTTGCTAGGCAATGTTTTTCTAGAAAAGGAAGAGGGGTTGATTATTCACAGCCATGCCATTTTTGGCAAAAAGGATTTTCAATCTTTAGGTGGGCATCTGGTTGAAGCAAAAATTGCCGGAGTCGGAGAGATAATCTTTTTTCCTTTAAAAAATGAGATTAAAAAAGAATATGATAAGGAGACAGGATTAAAGATAATCGCTGGCCTTGAAAAGACAAAACTTTAAGCCTTCTTTGGTATAATTTTGGTATAATTAATATAACAGGAACAAAATATAGTTTCCTTATTATTTTAATCCCAACCACAATTAATAAAAGGCTCCTATAGTTCAACAGGATAGAACAGACCTCTCCTAAGGGCCAAATCCAGGTTCGAGTCCTGGTAGGAGCACCAGGAGGCAAAACCGCTTTGCCCGAGAGGAGATAATTATTTAAGAAGGGAAAAGAAAACTTTTACTTAAGAAGGGAGATCAAAAATTAGGCCAAGAGGTTTTATTTCCCCCTCATTTTTATAAAGAAAATGGACTAAGCCTTTTTCCTGGTTTTTAAATTGGAAAAATTGAAAATTAAGAACCCCACTTTTGAGAAGATCAAGAAGGTAGAAAGGAATATTAACTTCAAATCCTTGTCTATCAGCTAAGCTTGCCCAAGTAACGCTTTCAGTGGCAAAACCAAAAAATTCCAAAGGGAGAGAGATTTTCCCTTTTGGCTTTTCTTCCGAGGCAAATTCAATACTTTTAATGGTCATCATTTCTAGCATCTCAAAAGTTTTGTTTTGGAGCAATTTTCTAATTTCCAATCGACCACAAGCTTCTGTTTCCTGAATTGATTTTTCTAATAATTGATTCCAGGCAAGACTATAAGTTTGTTGGCGAAATGGCTTGATTGCCTCAAGGAAATTTTTGATTGGCGACTTAACGCTTCTAATTGCCCAGGGGAGGTCGAGGGGAGTGAGGGGATAAGGAGGAAATGAATTTTCAATATTTTTTAAGACTGCCTCGATGTTGGCACGGCATTTTAGAGGAAGAGAAAACCAGAGTTCATTAGGCAGATTGGTTGTTTCCAAGGCTGAAACTATTTTTTCTTGCTTTGGCATTATTTAAAACCCTTCTTATTATAATGACTTTTAGTTGTGAGTCAAAGGGCTGGTTTGCTAAAATTTACTAATGTTTAAAAAAGGTTTTTTTCTTGCTTTGGCAGTGATTTTAGCCGTGGTTCTTTTAATTCCTCGATATTGGCAACGCTGGATTTGGAGGTTCTCTTCTCAAGGAGAGATTGATCCTCAACAAATTTTTCAAGATTATGATCCTGAAGAGAAAATGGCAATTTTTAATAATCAGCTGATTGAAGTACCGCCGTTGACTAAACCAGAGAGACCAGCTGTTTTGGGTCAATCGGATGAGGAAAAAAGAATTGAGATTGATTTAACTAACCAACGGCTTTATGCTTATGAAGGTGATCGACAAGTCTTTAATTTTTTGGTCTCTTCAGGTAAATGGGGGAGAACACCGACGGGAATATTCAGAATTTGGGTGAAGTTGAGATATAGTAAAATGTCTGGCGGTTCACGGGTTTTAAGAACTTATTATTATCTCCCCAATGTTCCCTTTGTGATGTATTTTTATAATGAAAAGGTGCCAAAATCCAAAGGTTACGGGATTCACGGTACTTATTGGCACAATAATTTTGGCCATCCAATGTCTCACGGTTGTATTAATATGAAAACGGAAGAGGCGGCAGTGCTTTATTATTGGGCTTTGCCTGATCTAAGGGGTAGAAGCAGTATTCACGCGACCGAGGATAACCCGGGAACAACAGTGATTATTTATGGTGAGGGGCCATGGGAATAAGAAAGGGGGTCTACCTGCCGTCCTGGTTGAAAACTTGTTTCTTTCAGAATGTTTACCGCTGAACCACAATATGATAAAATGAAACTGTTTTTTAACCAGGAGACCGATTAAGCAGCATCCGCAAGCGGATCAAAATAAAAATGGAAGAAAAAAAATTCTATCGTTTATCCAAATTGCTTTTTGATTACAAAGATTTAGAGCCTTATATTTCTAAAAAACAGTTAACTCTCCATCACCAAAAACATCACCAAGCTTATGTTAATAATGCTAATGAGATTTTAAGAAAAATTGATGAGGCGAGGGAGGCGGATAAGAATTTGGAGATGAAATCGATCCTAAAGTCGCTCTCTTTTAACATTGGCGGTCATATTCTGCACTCTTTGTTTTGGCGTAACTTAAAACCACCAAAAAAGGGGTTATTGGCGCCGGAAAACACAATCAATAATATTCTGGAAAAAGAATTTGGCAGTTTTTCGCGGTTTAAAAAAGAATTTTCCCAGGCGGCGGTCAGTGTTGAAGGTTCAGGCTGGGCGGCTTTAACTTACTGCTCAAGAATCCAGCGTCCCTTGATCTGCCAGATTGAAAAACATAATTTGAATCTTTACCCCGCCTTTAAGATTCTTTTGGTCTTGGATGTTTGGGAGCATGCCTATTATTTAGATTATCAAAATGACCGCCAGAAATACGTAGAAAATTTTTGGCCGTTGGTTAATTGGGCTGAGGTGGCAAAAAGGCTAGCAATTTAAAGTGGTATAATCTTTAAAGTGGCAGAACAACAGTTGAAAATACCAGAGAAATTTTTGGTTGGTTTGATAACTTTAATCATCGTCGGAATTCTGGTTGCGGGAGGAATTTATTTTTGGCGCCAGGCACAAGAGGTAAAAAAGACAGGCGAAAAACTTCGGTTAACTCCCACGCCAACATATTTTCCCAGCCCAACTTTAACCCCAACAGCGACCCGGCCAACAGAAGGAGGCAAGGAAATTGATGAAGAATTGCCAGAGACAGGAGAAGACATTGGTGTTTGTCAAGATCTTTGTGGTGATGGCCAATGCCAAAAAATAGTTTGCCTAGCCGAAGGTTGTCCTTGTCCAGAAACAGCTGATGCCTGTCCCCAAGATTGTCAATAGGATTTTAAATGAAAATTTTAAAAAATTGGCAAAAACGAACAAAAGAGTTAAAAAAAGATACTTTTGTTTTTTATTTGGCTTTAAAAGACCGCCGCGTCCCTTGGATCTCAAAATTTTTACTGGTTTTCATTGTCGCCTATGCTTTTAGCCCAATTGATTTAATTCCTGATTTTGTTCCAGTTTTAGGCTGGCTGGATGATTTGTTTATTATCCCTTTAGGAGTTTTATTAGCCCGGGCATTGGTGCCAAAATTTGTTTTGGCTGAGTATCGCCAGCAGGCGGTTTTCTTAATGAGAGGAGAAAGGCCGCAGATTTGGCTGGGGGCGCTGATTGTGGTGGCCATTTGGATTCTGTTGGCGTTAATTATTTTAAGAAAAATAATGGTTATTTCTCAATGAAGTCTCTCCGCCTGGGGAAGGGCGAAAGTTCTTGGGCGGTTTGGCTTCTTTCTTGCCTCATTCATCTCTGCCTCAGGATAGGCGGGGTTCTGAGGCGCGAAATAAATTTTGGTCGATGAGGAAATTGTCTTTAGCCGCGGCAAAAGTTCAAAATATTTTAAAACAATTAGGCTTAAACTCATTAGTCACTGAGTTTTCCCAGTCAACAAAAACCAGCCAGGAGGCGGCAGAAGCGATTGGTTGTCAATTGGGGCAGATCGCCAAATCTTTAGTTTTCCAAACTAAAAGTGGAAAGCCGATTTTGATTATTGCCAGTGGCGCTAATCGGGTAGACGAGAAAAAGATTGAGGTTTTATTGGGTGAGCCAGTTAAAAAAGCAGCGGCGGATTTTGTTTATCAAAAAACCGGTTTTGCTATTGGCGGCATTCCACCGGTGGGGCATAGGGAAAAATTAAAAACTTTTATTGATCAGGATCTTTTGCAATATCCTGAAATTTGGGCGGCTGCCGGCACTCCTCGGGCGGTTTTTAAAATTAGCCCCTCAGATTTAGTTCGGATTACCACTGGTCAGGTGGCGATAATAAAAGCCTAACTTTACTGGATTGTAAGTTTGTTACGATCCCGGATCGTAATTCGCGTATTCATTCATTTCCTTCTTGGCCATATTTTTGGTAGAATTGAACCAAAAGCCTCCGTAGCTTAATGGATAAAGCATCGGTCTTCGGAACCGAGGATAGGGGTTCGATTCCTCTCGGAGGCACTTAAAAACTAAAATGCAAAAGCAAGAACTAAAAAAATCTTGTTTTTGACGGTTTTTAGTTTTAAAAGGAGGGGTGTCGGAGTGGCTAAACGAGGCGGTCTTGAAAACCGTTTCCCGACTTTCGGGAGCGTGGGTTCGAATCCCACCCCCTCCGCCAATTTATACACGACGAGTTTTCCTGCCCGCTGGGCCTTGCCATTACCAGTGGTATTGCTGTGGCTTTAGCAACAGTTAGAAAAACTTGAAATCGTCCTTTTCGCTTCCGCTTTTGGCGACTCCGGGAGCAGAGCCAAGCTCATTGAGAGGGGCACCGCTGTGGATTAAGAAGATTAAGGAGGGCATTTATTGTGAATTGTTGACAAAAGAGTTTTGTTTTGACTATAATTTTTTGAAAATGAGTGAACAGGGATTTTCTCCAGAAGGGGAGGGTTTAACTGCTCCGGTTGAAAGTATTAGCCAGCGACCTTCCGAATTTCTTTTTTCTTATAAAATTTCCCAAGGCAAAGAAAAAGAATTATCGCTGATTGCTCTTGACGAAGAGGAGAAAAGGCAAAGCGAACAGCTGATTGCTCAAGCTTTAGC
>Ga0209102_1001063_pt1 | contig 15545 bp, 16 predicted proteins | sample ConPoolayeHmetaG_FD_185483 | JGI IMG/M metagenome (GOLD analysis project Ga0209102, IMG submission 185483) | Hot spring microbial mat communities from California, USA to study Microbial Dark Matter (Phase II) - Cone Pool mat layer H metaG... ...
GAATTCCCCAGCGGTCATAGACAATCTCCACCGGGCGGTCAACTCCTCGAAGGGAAACCGTTTCTTGGGGAAGAGAAGCAGAACCGCCAAGACCCATAAGAATGGAAATAAAAGCGGCCCAGAAGAGCCCTCGAACCCCGGAAGATAAGAGCTCCTGTCCCTTTTTCCTTGGGAATTCAGTTTCCATGCTACCGCCTTGTTTTGATTCTTAAGCGCACGGTCCTCCGGGGGAAGGGGAAACCGCCATCTTTTCGCTTCCGGGAAAGAGGAAGACCGCTAACCAATTTTCTCCGTCCTCTTATAGCATGAAGGAAATACCCAGTCAAAATGACAGTGGAAAGGCTAAAGTTTACGCGCCCACCCGCTGAGCCACGCCAAGCCGATGAAAAAGAGGATGGAAACAAGGGCCCCGCCGAATACGGCGAGAATGCCAAAATGGACGATAAGAATGGGAGCCGCGGCTGTGACAAAGCCGCCGCCGAGCATCGGCTCGTAGAGCATCTGCTTAAAGCCGAAGGCTCGCGCAGCAGGGGTTTCGAAGTGCGGGTCAGCCACCCGAAGGAGAAGCAGCCCCAGAGCTGTTACGCCCGTCTGCATGCCGTATTCGGTGATGCTTCTCTCAAACCAGGCATCGGGGAGAAGGCGAGGGGCGATAAACCAGGTGCACGCCAGAATCCAGAGAAGTCCGACGACCATGAGAATCGAGAAAGGCCAAACATAAGCGAGGAAAACCTCGAGCTTGATGGAAGCAATGGCCGAAACAACGAGAAAATCGAGGGCCAGCCCCAGAATTCGGTCGAACGTTCGACGGTCAAAATAGCGGGCCAGGCCGGTCCGCAGGGCGATAGACTGGATGAGGATGCCGCCGACCATGGCCAAGGGGAAGAGAGGGAAGCTTCGAAAGAGGTCAGGCTTCATGCCCGCACTCAAGCTCTTGATAGCGCTCAGAAGAAACCAGCCGATCAGGATAGCCAGACCAACAAAGGCCGCATGGAAGGCAAAAGGCTCGATGGCGTCGGGAGAGATGGAGATGAATGACCCGGGAAGCCGCTTGGCCTCAGGAATGAGACCCCGGTCAGCTTCAACTCGGATTTTTGGCGGCGCTTTGATGATGAGCGTATACCCCCGACGGACAGCGAGGTTAATGAGGAGCATGCCGAAAACCACAGCGCTGATAACACCGATGGTAGCTGACATCAACCCTAAATCTGTGCCCGCGCTGAAACCCAGATCGGTAAAAGCTTCCTTCATGCCCGCCGCCGTCCCGTGGCCGCCCGAAAAACCGATCTCGAGAAGGCAGCCGAAATAATGAGGCACTTTAAACGCGGGCGTGAGGAGGACCATGGTGATGCCCAGCCCGACCACGTACTGCCCCATGCCGACGAGCCATCCATAGCACAGTTGTGGGCCTCCCTCCTGCCAGATTGTCCTCAGGGAAGGAATGGAGATACCCAGGAAGAGGCAGGCAAAGACGACGTTGATCAGCCGGCCGGGAAGGAGGGACCAGGTATTGATCATTTCGCCGGGGATGAGGGGGAAAAAGAATCTGCCGAAGACTTCGGGGCCAAGGAGAAGCCCGAGGAAACCGGCGATGATCGAGGCCGGCAAGAAAAGCTTTTGAAAAAGGAGAATGCGGACACGGAGCCATTGGCCAACGAGGAGGAGGACACAGAGCCAGCAAAGGTCGATCATCAGCCGCGTGATCAAGTCACCCGATAGTCCCACAGGTATCGCCCCTGCCTAAGTTGTGGCTATTTCGAGCCAGCTGTCTTCTTTCGCCATGAGCTTTTTCCGTAAGAGTATATTCTCCCCTGGGCCGATGTCAATGGAAAACAGGAAACGAACCTTGCTGGGCTCCTCGACTCCTCGCCCTTCAAAAAGGCTCAGTCGAAGCTGGCCAGGGCCTGATTCTCTGTGTCGAACGTCTCGATGATCCTGGTCAAGCCGGAGTAGTTGAAAACGAGCCAGATCTTGTTGGGAAGATGATAAATTTTCAGCTTTCCTCCTCTATCCTGGCAGGAGACGTAAGCAGCCAGGACATCGCCGATGCCGTAACTGTCGATAAACGCCACGTGTTCGAAGTTGAGGAGAATCTTTTTCTTCCCCTGAGCCAGCTGTTCCTTGACCAACGCTTGAATGGATGGAGTAGTTTGTTCGGCGAAGCGGATTTCTCCGGACAGGTCGAGGATGGCCGCATCCTCTTTTTCCCTAATGCTAAATTGCATTTCTTCCCTCAGCCACGACCTCTATCATTATCATCCACTCGGCATAAACTTGGCAAGTGATTTTTTTAGCCTTTCCTGCCCTCACTATTTTTTAAGCGAAAAAAGAGTGCAGCTCGGCGCTGGCTGGAAGGAGGCGAGGTCATCCGTATAGCGGTCGAGACAGATTTGACTCTGTTGGCTGTTTCCGGCGCTGGGGTTAATAACCTTCAGTTGAACCAGAGCCAGAGCGCCTTGGCTATTCCTGGCGATTGAGCTTCCGCCGCCGACAAACCCACCGATTCTCAGAGTTCCCGGATAAACTTCGTTTCCGTCGACTGCAGTCCAGTTTCCGGTCAAGTTTCCGCTCGAAATTCTCTGCAATTGGAAGACTCGAGAATCAAAAGTCAGTTCCAGGCCAAAGACGCGGACCTCCTGGCTATTCTGGGAGATGATGATAGCTACAGTGACCAACGTGTCTGCCCCACCAGCGACCGGGTTGCAGGCAACGAGGATGGCATTGGTGCCCAGATCGACCGAGACCGATGTCGGAGATTTCTGACAGGCTCCGAGAACAAAAAGGGCTAACCAAAGGAGTGCTTTTGCTGCCTGGTGTTTTTTTCTCCACACCATTTGACGCACCTATTATAGCCTTATTCAAAGTCGAAAGAAAGAGCTTTGCCATCTGGCCCTCAAGTTCTCTCGATTCCCCTTTCCACCCCAAATTGAGCTCTGGTTTCGGTGCCTGGCTTTACTTATACCCGGGTATGAATTATCATACTCTTGAAGGATGGATGACCCATGATTCAGTCGACGACGATTATTTGCATTCGCCATAAGGGGCAGGTGGTCATAGCTGGTGACGGCCAGGTTTCTATGGGCCAGACCATCCTCAAACAGACGGCCAGAAAAATCAGGCGTCTCTACAAGGATAAGGTCTTGGCCGGGTTTGCGGGGGCCACATCCGACGCCTTTGCCCTGTTTTCTCGGTTCGAGAACAAACTCGAGGAATACCGGGGAAACCTATCCCGGGCAGCCATCGAATTGGCCAAAGATTGGCGACTGGACAAGGCTCTTCGCCAGCTCGACGCCCTCCTCATCGTCGCGGATAAGGAAAGCTCCTTTCTCATCTCTGGAACCGGGGATGTTGTCGAGCCCGACGATGGCATCATCGCCATCGGCTCGGGAGGGCCTTTCGCCTTGGCCGCGGCCAGAGCTCTCCTCAAGCACACCCAGCTTTCAGCTCGGGAGATCGCCTTGGAGGCGTTAGCCATAAGCGCTGGCATCTGCGTCTTTACCAATGATTTTGTGGTCGTGGAGGAATTGTGATGGCTGTGGTGGCCCAAAAGCTCGCTGAGGACATACGGGAGACCGAGCTCACTCCTCAGGAAATTGTGGCCGAGCTCGACAAGTACATCATTGGACAGAAAGCCGCCAAAAAGGCTGTTGCCATCGCCCTGCGGAATCGGTATCGGCGGCGCAAACTCCCCCCCGAGCTGGCGGACGAGATTGCTCCCAAGAATATCCTCATGATTGGACCGACGGGCGTGGGCAAGACCGAAATCTCGCGCCGGTTGGCGAAACTCACCTCTTCTCCCTTCCTCAAGATTGAGGCGAGCAAATTTACCGAAGTGGGTTATGTTGGCCGAGATGTCGAGTCGATGATCAGGGACCTTGTCCGTATCTCAGTCGACATGGTTAAACAGGAAAAAATCGAGGAAATCCGGGAGAAAGCCAAGAGCAATGTCGAAGAGCGGATTCTCGATTTGCTCCTCCCGCCCATGCGACGGCGAGATAACGCTTTAGCTGAAGTCGATTCCAGCCGTTTCCAGGAAACCCGGGAGAAACTGAGGGCTCAGCTTCGCGCTGGCCTGCTCGAGGAAAAGCTCGTCGAGGTGGAAATCAAAGAAAAAACGATGCCTCCCTTTGAGATTTTCTCCAACAGCGGGGTCGAAGAGATTGGCATCCACATCCAGGAGATCATTCCTGGCTTTCTGGGGGGAAAACCCAAAAAGCGTCGGATAAAAATCAAAGAAGCCAGGGAATTCTTGATGGAGGATGAGGAAAAGCGCTTGATCGACATGGACCAGGTCGCCCGGCTGGCCGTGGAGAGAGTCGAGCACTCGGGGATTATCTTCCTGGATGAAGTCGACAAGATTGCCGGGCGTGAATCGGGCCGCGGCCCGGAAGTAAGTCGGGAGGGTGTTCAACGGGACCTCCTTCCCATCATCGAGGGCACGACTGTCAACACCCGCTACGGGCTGGTCCGAACCGATCATATCCTTTTCATCGGTGCGGGGGCCTTTCATGTCTCCAAACCCGCCGACCTCATTCCCGAGCTCCAGGGGCGCTTTCCCATCCGGGTTGAGCTCACCTCCCTTGACAAGGAGGACTTCATCCGCATCCTCACCGAACCGGAAAACGCGCTTATCAAGCAGTACCGGGCGCTCCTCGAAACCGAGGGCGTGCATATCGAGTTCACGAAAGACGCGATCGAAGAGATAGCTGAAATCGCCGAAAAGGTTAACGAGGATTCGGAAAACATTGGCGCGCGGCGCCTTCATACGATCATGGAAAAAGTCATGGAGGATATCTCCTTTGCCGCCCCTAACATCAAAGAGAAACGCATTCTCATCGATAGAAAATACGTCCAAAAGCAGCTGCGGGATGTCCTTAAAGACCAAGACTTAAGGCGTTTTATTCTTTGATGAAGAAGGGCCTCCCTTATTTTCTCGTCCTTATTGTCGCTTGCGCCACGAATTGCGGGAAAAAAGGGCCTCTCCAGCCGCCGGTGGTAAGGATTCCTCAGCCCGTCAGCGATTTCGTCCTCACGCAGCGAGGAGAGAGATTTTTCCTCAGCTGGAGAAACCCCACGGCCTATATCGATGGCCAGCCACTCGAATCGGTGGCCGAGGTGGAAGTCTGGCTGATGGTTGCGCCGAGGCGAGAAGAGGGGGCAAACCCTGTGTCCCTGGAGGAGTTTAAGAGACAAGCGACCCTCGTCCGGAAGCTGTCCAAGGGTGATTTTCTCGTCCTTGAAGAAGGTAACCGGGGAGGCGGGCGGTTGGGCTTTGTTTTTGAACCCGAAGAAAAATGGGAGAAGCCCAGGGTCTATACCTTTGGCCTCAGGGTGCGGGACGAACGCCGCCGTCTCTCCGATTATTCGGAGCTTCTTTCTATCGAGAAACGAGCGCTTCCTCAACCTCCTCGCGATGTCCGAGCTGCCATCTTTGAAGACCATATCCAGCTTACGTGGGAAGCGCCACTCGGTAATATCGACGGCTCTACGCCTCCGCAGCTGGTTGGATACCATGTCTACCGCGGAGAAGCGAAAAGCAACCTCGTTCGTCTAACTCCCTTGGCCGTTGCTGAAAAAGAATACAAGGATAGGGACATTTCCTTTGAGCGAGTCTACCGCTATGTTGTCCGGGCTGTTGCTCCCTCAACGGGGCCAGTCCTCGAGAGCGACGATTCAAAGGCTGTCGAAGTCAAGGTTGTGGACACCTTTCCTCCCGTTCCCCCTTCCGGCTTGACCGCCGTGGCTGGGCCAGGATATGTTGCCCTGAGCTGGCAGCCAGGTCAAGAGAGCGACTTGGCCGGATACCGGATCTGGAGGAAAGAAGCTGGCCAGGAGGAATTCCAGATGGTGGCCACGGTTACCCTGGAGGAGAACACCTACCTGGATCGCGCGGTTGAAAAGAGCCGAGGATATGTTTATGCTATTACTGCCCTGGACAGAACAGGGAATGAAAGCCTGAAGTCGGAAAGTGTCTCTGTCTTTGTCCGGCAGGAAGTTCGATGAGGATTTTTCGATTCAGCTACCGCAACAAAATCCGTTGGGGCATCCTGAGGGAAGAAAACCTCTATCCCGTCTGTGGCTCCATTTTTGAGGATTTCCGGGTTGAAGAGAAGGGTATACCCATAGGCTCGGTCAGGCTTCTGGCGCCCGTCGTCCCCTCCAAGATTGTAGCTGTTGGCGTCAACTACAGGGACCATGCCCAGGAGATGGGACGCCCCATGCCTGAGGAACCCCTGCTCTTCCTCAAGCCTTCCTCGGCTGTGATTGGTCCCGGCGAGAAAATTGTCTATCCCGGCGTGTCCAGTCGGGTTGATTATGAGGGCGAACTGGCTGTGGTCATCAAAAGGGAAGCTCGACAACTGGCCGAAAATTCGGATATCTCGCTATTCGTCTTGGGTTACACTTGCTTCAACGACGTCACGGCGCGAGACCTCCAGAGGAAAGATGGCCAATTTACGCGGGCCAAATCCTTCGATACTTTCGCTCCGATCGGCCCCTGCATCGCCACGGATGTTGACCCCACCCGGCTCAGGATAAAAACTTTTCTGAACGGCAAGCTGAGACAGTCGGCGACCACAAGAAACATGATATTTCCCATTCCCTACCTCATCCGCTTCATCTCCCAGATCATGACCCTTTATCCTGGAGACATCATCACCACAGGAACGCCGGCAGGAGTGGGGCCTATGCAGCCGGGCGATAGGGTGGACATTCAAATCGAAGGGATCGGGACTCTCTCTAACACGGTCGCCCGGATGGTTGAAGAGCAAGAAGAAAAGACAGGAGGGAAGAGATGAAATTCTTTCTGGATACAGCGAATCTGGATGAAATTCGAGAGGTGGCGAGCTGGGGCATTCTCGACGGCGTGACAACCAACCCTTCGCTCGTCTCCAAAGAAAATGTGAGGTTTGAAGACTTGATCAAGGAGATATGCCAGATTGTCCCTGGTCCTGTTAGTGTCGAGTGCGTGTCAGCAACGCCGGAGGAGATAGTCAAGGAAGCCCGCGAGCTTGCTCGGCTGGCCGACAACATCGTCGTTAAGATTCCTATCTGTCTGGCCGGATTGAAGGCGACGAAAGTCCTGGCGCAAGAGGGGATCCCGGTCAACACCACCTTGATTTTCTCTCCGACTCAGGCACTGATCGCCTCCAAGGCCGGTTCTCGATACGTCAGCCCGTTTATCGGCCGCCTGGATGATATATCCCACGAGGGCATGGAGCTGGTCGAACAAATTCTCGTCCTCTTCGATAATTACGGCCTTGAGACTGAGGTGATTGTCGCCAGCATTCGTCATCCCCGCCATGTTATCGAGGCAGCCCTTCTGGGAGCTGATATCGCCACCATTCCCTATGCGGTCATGACCCAATTACTCAAACACCCACTCACCGATATCGGGATGGAAAGATTTCTCAAGGATTGGGGAAAAGTAAAAAAATAACCAGGCAAACGGGAGTTGCCCACCATGAGCATCCAAAAGAAAATTGACGCTCTTCGTGAGATCAATAAACAGGCAGAGTTGGGAGGAGGGGAAGAGAGGATTCAGAGGCAGCACCAGGCGGGGAAGCTAACCGCCCGGGAACGCATCAGCCTCCTCCTCGATGAGGGGTCTTTCCAGGAGACGGACAAGCTTGTCGTCCACCAGAGCTACGATTTTGGAATGGAAAAAAAGAGAATCCTCGGGGATGGGGTCGTCTCCGGCTATGGCCGCATCGATGGGCGGCAAGTTTTTGTCTTTGCTCAGGATTTTACGGTCTTCGGCGGCTCGTTGAGTGGCGCCAATGCCGCCAAAATCGTCAAGATTATGGACTTGGCCATGAAAGTCGGGGCTCCCGTTATCGGCCTCAACGATTCGGGTGGCGCCCGGATTCAAGAAGGAGTGGCCAGCCTCGCCGGCTACGCGGACATATTTTTGAGAAATGTGCTGGCGTCCGGAGTAATTCCCCAGATCTCGGCCATCATGGGGCCGTGCGCCGGGGGAGCGGTTTACTCTCCGGCCATTACGGATTTCATCATCATGACCAAGGAAATCAGTAACATGTTCATTACGGGGCCCGAGGTCATCAAAGCAGTGACGCACGAAGAAGTGACCATGGAGGAGCTGGGGGGAGCGGAAGCCCACAATGTGCTGAGCGGCGTGGCCCATTTTGCCGCCGAAAATGAACAGCATGCCCTGGCCCTCATCCGGGAACTGTTGTCGTTTATTCCGAGCAATAACTTAGAGGACCCGCCAGAAAAGGAGACTTCTGACCCCTGGGACAGGACGAGCGAGGAAGTAAACTTCATCGTCCCCGATGACCCCTACCAGCCCTATGACATCCGTCGTCTCATCCGGGAAGTGGTCGATGACAATTATTTTTTTGAGGTCCAGGCCGAATACGCCAAAAACATCGTCATCGGCTTTGGCCGCCTATCTGGAAAAGCAGTGGGGATTGTGGCCAATCAACCAGACCACTTAGCTGGAGCTCTGGATATCAACGCCTCGGATAAAGCAGCCCGGTTCGTTCGTTTCTGTGACGCTTTCAACATCCCGCTCATCACTTTCGAGGATGTGCCTGGATTCTTGCCCGGAGTGGCTCAGGAGCATGGCGGAATCATCCGCCACGGGGCGAAATTGCTTTACGCCTTTGCCGAAGCGACGGTTCCCAAAATAACCGTCATCACGCGCAAGGCCTATGGAGGGGCTTACTGCGTCATGGCCTCCAAGCATATCCGGGCCGACATCAACTATGCTTATCCGACGGCCGAGATAGCCGTCATGGGGCCGGAGGGAGCCGTCAAAATTGTCTACAAGAGGGAGCTGGAGGGAAGGGAAGATTCAGCTCGAATTTTTGAGGAAAAAGTGGCCGAGTTCAGGGACAGGTTCGCCAATCCCTATGTCGCTTGCCAGAAGGGTTATCTGGATGAGGTCATTGAACCCCGCTTAACCCGTCCCAAGCTCATTGCTGCTTTGCGCTTGCTCGAAAACAAGCGGGATAAGAATCCGCCGCGCAAGCATGGCAATATTCCTCTGTGAGACAGAATAGGGAGAAAGGCCAGCGGATGTTCAAAAAAGTCCTCATCGCTAACCGGGGAGAGATTGCTGTCCGGGTCATCCGCGCTTGTCGGGAGATGGGGGTTATTCCCGCGGTGGTTTATTCTGAAGCGGACCGTCGGGCGCTTCATGTGCGACTGGCTGATGAGGCCTACGAAATAGGTGGAGCGAAGCCGGCTGATAGCTACCTTCATATTGAGAAAATCCTCGATGTTGCCAAACGCTGCGGCGCCGAGGCGATCCATCCCGGTTACGGATTCCTGGCTGAGAATCCCCAATTTGTCAAGCGATGTGAAGAGGAAGGCATCGTCTTCATCGGTCCTCCTTCCGGTCCAATGGAGGTCATGGGGGAAAAAACTTCTTCGCGCCGAAAAATGCTCGAAGCGGGCGTTCCCATCATTCCCGGCACGCTGGATTTTATCAGGGATGAGGCCGACCTTAGGGCTAAAGCGAGAGAAGTGGGCTTCCCCTTGCTCCTCAAGGCTTCAGCGGGCGGCGGGGGCAAAGGTCTCCGGTTGGTGACAAGGGAGAATGAGCTTCTTTCTGCTTTCCAGCTGGCTCGCTCAGAGGCCTTGTCGAGCTTTGGGGACGCAGCCGTCTATATCGAGAAGTATATCGAGGAGCCGCATCATATCGAGATCCAGATATTGGCCGATGATCATGGCCATGTCGTTTATTTGGGAGAGCGTGAATGCTCCATGCAGCGACGGTACCAGAAAGTCCTGGAGGAGACTCCCTCGCCATTTCTTGACGACGAGACCCGACGGGCCATGGGCAAGACAGCGGTTCTAGCGGCGGCGAGCATTGGCTACAGGAATGCAGGCACAGTGGAGTTTATTGTCGATAAAGAGAAGAATTTTTATTTCCTCGAAATGAACGCCCGGCTTCAGGTCGAGCACCCGATCACCGAGATGGTGACAGGCATTGACCTCGTCAGGTGCCAGCTTGAAATTGCCTGCGGAAAACCGCTGCCTTTTTCCCAGGAGGAAATCCAACCACGTGGGCATTCTATCGAGTGTCGGATCATGGCCGAGGACCCGGACAACGACTTCATGCCGTCGCCGGGAAAGATTGTCTTTCTCCATACCCCGGCCGGGCTCGGCGTGAGGGACGATAGTGGAATCTACGAAGGATTCGACGTTCCCCTGGAGTATGACCCCCTTCTCTCCAAGCTCATAACCTGGGGAAAGACAAGAGAGGAAGCAATCCAGCGGATGCTTCGCGCCCTTGATGAATACCAAATCTACGGGATTAAGACAACCATTCCTTTTTTCAAGAGAATCCTCCTTCATCCGCGATTTCGGGCGGGTGTTTATGACACCCACTTCATTGCCCAGCTCGAGAGAGAAATCGGGCAGGGAGGGCCCGATGAGGAGGTTGCGGCTTTGATAGCGGCCGCTATCAAAAGTTACCGGGAGACGGGAGCAGAGGTCAAAGGCGCAAACAGAAAGGGTGCCAACCCCTGGAAAATCCTGGGAAGACAGGAAAGCTTGGCAAGCAGGTTATAGGATGAACTTTTCCTTCTGGCTGGGACAGAAAGAGTGCTCCATCAACCTGGAGGAGAGGGATAAGAACGTCTTCCGGGCTACCGTCGGCGACAGGAGTTACGAGGTCTCGGCAGAATTCATCACCAGGGATGAACTCTTGATCAAGATAGATGGCAAAGTCTACAACGTCGTCGTCAACTCGAACTTGCTCTCTCACTCGGTCTATGTGAACGGTCGCCATTTCCGGGTAGAAAAGCGGTCAGCCTTCAAAATCTTGAGGGAGGAGAAGGGACGGCTAAAAAGGAGAGATGTCAAGATTACTATGCCAGGTCGAGTTGTTCAAGTGATGGCCCAAGAGGGAGATGAGGTCGAGACCGGCCAGCCAGTTCTGGTCCTTGAGGCGATGAAAATGCAGAATGAGATCAAGGCGCCCCAGGCGGGAAAAATCTGCCGCCTGAATTTCCGAGCTGGCGATTACGTCGAAGCCGGAGCTGTCCTTTTCTCCGTCGAATAAATCACATCCTTTATCCACAAAGTCCCCCTTTCAATTTATCTTTTTACGGCATTATTATGATAAAATGAAAATGTCAGTAATTTCGGTGATTGAGAATCTGTTGGGCAGAAAGGAATTTTCATCTTCTAAGGGGAACTGAATTTCCATGGCCAAAGTTATCATTTATTCTACACCAAAGGCTCTATTCGATGGGATTGCAAATATCCTGGCCAGCCATTTTTCCATCGAATATTGGCAGGTAGGGGAGGACCAAGATCTTGGTGAGACAGAATATATACTTGCCGGTTGCGATTATGCGTGCTCTCTCGATTCCTGCGTGAAAAAATTTGTTTTTCTCTATAAGAACAAACAAATACCTTTTTCGCTCATAAGACCTCTGTGCCTCAAGGAAAGCTTAGAAAGCTTTTTTGGTTTCTATCTATCCACTTTCTTGGAGCAGCCCCTGGGTGGCGTGCCGAAGAAGATTGTTGAGGCTTTGAAGGCATCCAGAGGCTATCCAGGCTCATCCCGATTTCCTGTTCCCCGCTATCGTCCTCTTTTTAAAATAATAGAAGCTCAAAGAGAAATAGCGGAGAAGCCCACACAGATAAGAAACCTCCTATCAGTAGCTAAGATCTTGCGTTGCTCTCGCCCATGGCTTTCTTCGAAGTTCCATGAGATGTCTGGGGTTCGATTTCAGACGTTTTTGATCAAGATGAGATGCTGCTATGCGCTCTGGCAAATTCTCTCCTCAGAAAAGCAGATAAAAAACATTGCTTTGGAAGCAGGATATAAGCCTCTCTATTTTACCCAGTTGTTTTGCCTGCTGTTCGGGAAATCCCCTCAGTCCATAAGATCGGCTTATCCTCTATTTTCATGACTCACTTGTTTAAAAAAACTGATATCAAAAAAAAAAAAAATGATAAGGTTTCACTTGACATACAGTATATGGGCCTTAGATTTAGTATTGAATTGGGAGGAGGTAAGGCAATGAAAAAAAGCAGGTTGTTTTTCATCATTTTAATTCTCGCTTTTATTTTTGCCTCGATTGTTGCAGTCGCTGAGGATGGGTGGTGGGTTTTCCTTCGAGGGACGACGAAAACATACGAAGTTGCGCCAGGGCACCATATCTATGAATGCGATTGCACAGCAAGTGGTGCAAAAGATTGCACTTGTGCAATATGGGTACCCAACCCGGCGTTTTGAGCTTGGCCATGAAATCACAAAGAATATCGATGGCTGCTCTTTTGCTTATAATTATCGGCTTGTGTTTCTCTTTCTTATTGATGAATATCACTGAATCCGCAGTATACATCAAGGGTATAATGGAAATTAGCGGTCCGGATTGGACATGCTGGTGTAAAAATGAAATAATTTATGATTGCGTTTGCAAGGTGGAAAAGTAAGATTTTGCTAGGTTTGTGGCGAAAATAAAAAAGTTCATTCTTTTCGGCGCCTTGGCGTCGCAAGGCGCGCTGTGGCTCGATGCATCATCCATTCAGATAATCAGCTCCGTTAGGCTCTCTATTCCTCCTGCCGAGGGGCGTTTTCATGAGCAGTTTCTTGTTCTTCCGCTAAGTATTATGGAAGGCTATCAGAATGAAATGATTGTTTGGAGAGGATCTTTTCTTCAAATTTATTCGCCTGATGGGAAAGCTATGAAAAGGTTGGGCAGGTTGGGAGAGGGTCCCGGAGAATTCTCGATAATCTCTAATATGAGCAAAGATAACGCACAGTATTATTTTATTGATGCACCAAACAGACTGAATGTCTTTGATGAGGAGTTCAATTTCAAAAAGAGGCTTTTTTTGGCGGGAGAAAAGAGCTCTCCTATCATCTTCGATATGGCAATTGAAGACGGGGTCATTGCTTCAGCCCAGAGATGGCGCGTAACTCCGGGGATTTCGAGGAGAAAAGATAAAGTGATCTCGATATATGATAAGGAAGGAAGATGGCAAAATGCATTTTTCGAAATAAAAAGAGGATGGAAGTACTTTCCCGACGACTCGATCCTTGGTGGGAAAATTATGATTAGAAATAAAGCTATCTATTTTGCTTTTAAATCGATAAATTGTATTTGGAAATTTGACCTTCAAGGAAATTTTATGAGGGAGAAATGGTTCGGCAAAAGCTGGTGGAGAAAGGTTAGTTATGACGAGAAGGAGAAGCTCAAGTCTAGAAAAAAGGGCAATTTCATGAAGTATTACGAGCAGACTCTTTCTTCAGGAGATACAATCGGAAAAATATATCATCATAAAAATCACCTCCTGCTCCAGATATTAAGGGACGCCAATGGATTTGCAGAAACCTTTATCTTTATGCTGGATTCAAATCTGGCGCATGAGGAAGGCCCCTTCTATTTAGAAGGTTATCAGTTGTCAGGAGTGGGAAAAGAATACCTGTATTTTGTTAAGCATTTAGGCGAATACTCTCCCGTCCGGGATTTTGAAGTAGAGGTATTAAAATGCAGGGTCGATCGCTAATCATTTTTTCGATTCTGTCATTTAATTGTTTTTTATCATCGGCGCTCTCTCGAGGCTATTCACAATCTTTAAATCACGATTTTGTAACTATTGAGAGGTGGCGTTTTCCAAATGAGGTCGTAACGGGCTACATATTTGATGCCTTCATTGATAGTGACGAACAGCTGGCATTAATGTTTTTTAGGGATGGAATAAAGGTCGTTTCTTCACATGGAGTCGAAAACTTGACTCGAGTGGGCCAAGGTCCGGGAGAAATGCAACGCTGGGCCGCCATGTTTCTTATGGAACCTTTTCTCATCGACATTGAGAATTCCGGAAAATTGATTTATTTCAGGAAACAGAACCATAAATATGGATATGAAAAAACGTTATGGCTTCGGCATGATTTTAACTTTCCTCATGTTAAAGGGGCTGTATATTCAAATGGGAAATGGTATTTGGCTGGCTTTTCTTCAAAGCTTGACAACAAAGGTAACCGTGTTCATGGATATTATCTTTCCATCTATAAGAACGGAAGACAAACAAAACGCCTCCTCTTCAAGGACTTTAAAGGGCTATGCAGAGGACCCTATTTTTTAGCAGCCCACATTAGGCATTTCAATAACAGTATTTGGATGATGCTGGCGTCAGAATTGCAAGTATATGTTTTTGACATAAAAAAAGATATTTTAATACGGAAAATTTTTTTGAAGTTGCCTGCTTTCTATAAGAAAATTCAGGATTATATCCCTTTTAAAAGATATCCTTTGGAGAAATTAATCCAGATATATGAAAGTTGGGAACTTTCGTATTCCCGGGTTGAAAATTTCCTCATCACCGAGAAGAATCTAATAATCCAAATTAGGACTGCAGACTCAAGCAAGTCAAAATTTGCTCTGCTTTTCTATAACTCTAAGCATTTTAACTTAGAGAAAACCTACTACTGCGATGATCTTTTATTGTGTGAGAAAGATGGGCGTTTCTATTTCTTCGAATACGGAGATCCCGGACTCGATGAGAAGGCTCAATTTGTTTCCATTAAGATATATAGGGAGAAGTAAACGTGCATCTACGCATTTTCTTAAGAAAATTGACCAAGAATCCAAACTGGATCATCCCTGTCTTAGTTATCTGCTCTGCTCTTGTTTTCCGTTTGGGTATCGCTAAAAAAAAAAGGGCGTATCCATTTTGAAATTCAAGGCGTTGAGGATATTCCTCTGGTGACATTAGAAAAAAAAGAAATATTATTTTCAGCCCTATTGAACTCTCACGAATCTTATTTATTATTTTTTGATCTTTCAAGTTGTCCACCCTGCATATTCAGGGGAATAAATGAACTCGAGAAACTGAAAAAGGATGGGAAAAATGCGATTGCCATAGCAATAAACGATTGGGCTGAGGAATGGATAACCTGGACAATGAACGTAGGCTTTCGTCCCATCTATATGCTCAGGAAAGAAAGCATTGGCCCGTCGTTATGCTTCCCGTATCTTCCCGTGCTCTTAAGACTGAAAAACAAGAAAGTGACTGGTCATAAATATATCGCCTTCTAAAAATTGATATCATAGATAAGGACAGATCGAATGTTCTCACGAATATTTCTTGCGCGGCGCGCATTAGACTAGATGTTCTTTCCATATCAAGCTATAGGCTATTTTCTACCCCTTGCCCTATGCCTTCTTGCTTTCTTTAGGGCTGAAAATTGGTGGAGGCTCGCCTTTGGCGGAGCGCTCGTGGCTTTTTTCCTGATTCCTCTGATGTTTCCACTTTTTATTCCGGGTGATATTTTATTCTTTGGTCGAATCTTCTTGGGTATCGTTTGCTATCTGTACTTGAGGATAAAGGGTTTTCCTATCAGATGAAGATGATTATTTTTGATGAGTAAATTGGACTAGCGTCTGAAATTTGAGCTTTTCCGCCTGCCAAAAAGCCAGGTTCCGGCACCAGCCATCATCTGAAGCATCAAGACATGGGAAGGGAGCTGATGGTTTCCGGAATCGGAATTCATAATGCCATCACAGGGATGAGAATTAACGCTGTCACCACAAACTCAAATTTATTTTTGGTAATGA
>Ga0209102_1001064_pt1 | contig 15545 bp, 20 predicted proteins | sample ConPoolayeHmetaG_FD_185483 | JGI IMG/M metagenome (GOLD analysis project Ga0209102, IMG submission 185483) | Hot spring microbial mat communities from California, USA to study Microbial Dark Matter (Phase II) - Cone Pool mat layer H metaG... ...
AAGGGGAAATTTTTACTCGGGCAGTGGAATTGGAATACCAGCGGGAAATTTTTAATGCCCGGGTGAGAAATTATTATATCCGCAGCCAGCGGCTTTCTCCATTTTTGCTTTTTTTAGCTTCGGAAAACGCCAATCTTCTTACCCGGGAGCTTTCTTATCGTTTGGCGGTTGCTAATGAAGACAAAAAAGTAATTATTAAAATTGCCTCTGAATTAGCAAAACTTGAGCAAGACAAAGAAAAGCTTGCCCAAAACAAAGTTTGGTTGGCAAAAAGCAAGCAGGCTGTTGACAAACAGGTAGCCTTTTTAAGAGGCGAGGTAGAAAAGGTGGAAAGCTTTTTAGGCGAAGTTTCTGGGAAAATTGCTGCTTTAACTGCCCGCCAACAAGCCTTGTTAGCCGCCAGAACAGGGACTTTTACTTCCTCTGTTGGGGAGGTGCCGGTGAGTTCAATTCCTTGTTCCGGACCGCCGGGAAGCCCAACTTTTTGCGACCCTGGAGGGGGTAATTGGTTTGCCGCCTTTTCCTTTGGTGCTTGGACTCACCGTAAGGGCTTAAGCCAGTATGGAGCAAAAGGACGGGCGGAAGCAGGACAAAACTATAAAGAAATTTTGCGTGCCTACTATGGCAAAGAACCGGTGAAAAAAGATATTGGGGGAACAATTGCTGTTGTTGGGTTTGGTGATTTGGATTTTGAATATTATTTACAGGGGATTGCCGAAATGCCCTCTTCCTGGCACCCGGAAGCGTTAAAAGCCCAAGCAGTTGCCGCCCGCTCTTTTGCTTATCGTTATAAAATTCAAGGAAAGGCAATTTGTACTACCCAGGCTTGTCAAGTTTTTTCTAAATCAAAAGCTGATAATCCCCCAGCCGAATGGCGGGCGGCAGTGGAACAAACAAGAGGAGAAATTGTTGAAGACGTGATTGCCTTTTATTCTTCAACTGCTGGTGGCTATCTTATTTATCCGACTGGCTTTTGGGATACGACTGATGGAGTTGGAGGACCAGGATTTGCCTCGCGGGCTTGGGAAAGCAAAGCAGTTTCCCCCTGGTTTTATTCTTCCTGGTTTACTCAAAGTTATACTGCTTCCTCGGCAAAATGTGGTCGTGCTCATCCCTGGCTTTCTGAAGAGGAAATGGCGGATATTTTAAACGCCTGGTTGGTTTTAAACAAGCAGAGAGGAGATGAAAGAATCCTACCGGTAACAATTAATCAATGTCCAATTGATGGGACAGGCGGTAATCCCTATTCTCATCAGGAGTTAAAAGACAAAGTAAATAGCTTAGGGGGGGCATTTACCAATGTTTCTGGGGTAAGGGTTGTTTACAGCAACAGCGGAGAAACAGCCCAGGTGATTTTTCAAACAAATAAAGGAGAGGTAAGTATTTGGGGGGGAGAATTTAAACAAGCATTTAACTTGCGGGCGCCTGGTTATATTGCTATCCGCAGCCCGCTTTTCAATGTTGAAAAAAAATGATAAAATAATCTTGAATTTTTCAAATTTTGAGTTTTGCGTTTTGAGTTTTAAATTTGACCGAGCGAAAGCGAGGGAAAGTGCCTGATATCTTTGTTGCCAAACCAGAAAAACCAAAGGAAATTCTGAGGAAAGAATTAGATGAGATTTTGACCCAAGGCTCTCGGTTTTTTGCTGCCTTTGTTCCCAGACCAAAAAATCTTCGCTTTGAGACCCAGCAGAAAAAAGAAAAAATTGTCCTTTTGTTGCGCCGCCATCCAATTACCAACCTTCCTTGGATATTGCTGACAATTTTTCTAATTTTTGCCCCTTTTTGGATTAAAAGATTTATTCCTTTGGATTTTATCCCTGGAAACTACCAACTAATTTTATTTTTGTGCTGGTATCTTTTGACTTTTGCTTTTGTTTTTGAGCGATTTTTAACCTGGTTTTTTAATGTCAATATTCTCACCGATGAGCGGGTAATTGATATTAATTTCCCAACACTTTTATACAGAGAAATCACCGAGGCAAAAATTGATAAAATCCAAGATGTTAATATCAAAACCGGCGGCTATATTCGCTCTTTATTTAATTTTGGGGACGTTTTAATTCAGACTGCCGGGGCGATTCCTGAGATTTGTTTTGAAGCCGTTCCTGATCCAGAGCAAGTTTCCCGGATTATTAACCAGTTGCTTTATGAAGAAGAACAGGAGAAATTGGAGGGGAGAGTAAGATGACGCCATTTGAGGCCTTTATTCAGTTTTTGGCAGGATTTATTTCCCAATTTAGTATTTGGTGGCTGGTTAAGTGTCTGTTTGTTTTGGGTTTGGCTTTATATTTTGCCTTTGCTTTAATTGTTATTCGTCAGGTTGGGCTGATGAGCAAAACCTTAAACAGCGAATTTGCCTTGCCTTTAAAACTTATTTCCTGGATTCATCTTTTGGCGGCGGGGGTAGTATTTCTGCTTGTTCTGGTTATCTTATGAAACTGAAAATTGCAAAAATTGTTGGGCCTTCGGTTGAAAGAAGCTGGTCTCAAGTTCATACTTTTGTTCCCGGAGAAAAAGAAAAACTGGAAGCTCGGGGAGAGTTTTTAGCGGTGATGAGTTTAGGAGAATTAACCAGAGAGGTGGAAATTGCTTCTGCCGGTCGAGAGCTTATTTCCCGACTTCATGAGGAATATTATGGTTCGCTGGAGGAAAAGCCATTTGCTCAACTTAAGAAAGCGGTAGAGAAGGTTGTTAAAGAGGCTTCCTTGGAGGCAAAAATTGAAATTAATGCCGCTTGTGTGGTTGGTGATGTTTTGTATTTGGCAATTGCCGGTGGGGGAAAGGCAGTTCTTCAGCGCCAGGGAAAGACAACAACAATTCTTCAGGGCAGCTACCAGCCCTTTTTAGTGGAAACAGCCAGCGGTTATTTGCAAAATGGTGATATTTTTTTACTGGGGACGAAAAGTTTTTTTGAGGTTGTTCCTGAAGGGGTAATTCAGGCGGCTTTAGCCAGCGGTTCAGCCCAAGAGGTAGTTGAGAGTTTATCTCCAGTGGTTTTAGGGAAAGAGGAGGGATTAGCCGCCGCAGCAATTGCTGGAGTAGAAGAGGAAACGGTGCCGGTAATAAAGGAGAGGGAAGCAAGAAAAACAGAAATTGTCCTTCAGGCGATTTCGAAAATTTTTTCAAGGATGAAACAAAAAATAACAGAAAAGCCTGAAGAGAAGCCAAAAAGAAGCCTTTTTACAGTTGCCCTGATTTTGTTTTTGATTTTGGGGGTGAGTATGGTTTTTGGGGCTAAAGAAAGAAAGCGTCGGGCAGAAAAAAAACAAATCGAGGAGATTTTACAGCAGGTGAGGGCAAGAAAAGAAGAAGGGGAGGCGATTTTAAGTTTAAACCCGGCTAAAGGGAGGGAGATTTTAAAAGAGGCGGAAGGGATTCTTGAGTCTTTGGAAGAAAGAAAAATAAGCTCCGCCGAATTGGAAGAAGCTAAAAAAGAACTGGAAAATTCCCTAACTTCAGCCTTGAAAGAATATGAATTGGAAGCAAAATTGTTTTTTGATTTAGAGATGATTAAAAAAGGGGCAGTGGGGAGGGATTTTGTTGCCTCCGGTGGTCAACTGGTAGTTTTGGATAGCCAAAATTTAGCAGTTTATTCTTTGGGAGCGACGGAAAAAAAGCAGGCAATTTTGGCAGGAGGAAGCCAAATTGAGGGAGCAAGTCAGCTGGCTGCTTTTTGGCCAAAGGTTTTTATCCTGGGAAAGGAAGGGATATATCAAGCCAGCGGTGGTAATTTTTCTTTGGTAGTAAAAAAAGATAAAGATTGGCAGGAGGCTGTTGATTTGGGAACTTTTGCCGGCAATCTTTATTTGCTTGATAAAAAGATGATTTGGGTATATCCAGCCGGGGAGGCTGGTTTTGGGAACAAAAAGGCTTGGTTGAAAAACCCTGCGGATTTTTCCGAGGCTTTGGGGATGGCAATTGACGGAGCAATTTGGGTGCTGAAAAAAGATGGGAGTATTGAGAAATATCTTCGGGGAGAAAAAGACGCTTTTGGAATTGCTGGGATGGACAAAGATTTTTCAGAACCGGCGGCTTTGTATACTAGTCCCGAAGAAGAGCATCTTTACATTTTGGATAAGGGTAATTCTCGGATAGTAGTTTTGAATAAAAACGGCGAGTATTACTCCCAATACAAAAGCCCCCAAATTTCAGATGCCCAAAGTCTTGTTGCTTGGGAAAAAGAAGGCAAGATCTTTCTTTTGAACGGAAGCAAAATCTATCAGATAGAACTCCAATGAAAAAAATTGTTAACCGTCGCGCCTCTTATGATTACCAGCTTTTGGAAAAACTTGAAGCCGGGATTGTCTTAACCGGGCCGGAGGTAAAATCAGTTAGAGCTGGCCATTTGCATTTAGAACAAGCTTTTGTCCAAATTAAAAATGGGGAAGCTTGGCTTTTTAATGCCCATATTCATCCTTATAAATTTGCCGATAATCGCGATTACGACCCTACCAGACCACGGCGGTTGCTTTTGCACAAAAATGAAATTTTAAAATTAGCCCAGCAGACTGTTCAGCGAGGTTTGACAATCATCCCTGTTTCCTGCTATACTAAAGCCAAGCGGATAAAGCTGGAAATCGCTTTAGCTAAAGGAAAGAAAAAATACGAGAAAAAAGAGGCGATTAAAAAAAGAGACCTAAAAAGAGAAACGGGGATGTAAGATTCGACGAGGAGGCACCTTAAAAACGGCAAGCCGACTTTGGTTCAAAGTCGTAAAACAGAACTAAAAAGTAACTGGCAACACCAGTCATCAATTCGCTTACGCATACGCCTAAGCGATGGCCGACAGACTTCTTCTCGACGAAGTTTGCCGGTCATGAACCCAGTCGAGGTGCAGTTTTAATGGTTGACTGGCCATTAAAACTAAGAATTAATCAGTCTTACTCTTAATCTTCCGGCTAACAGGATCAGGTTAAGAGGAAAAATAAAAGTTAGCTAAGCTTGTAGAAGTTTTTAGGTTGCTTTTTCGGACGGGAGTTCACTACTCCCCATCTCCACTGTGTTTTTGGATCTTCTTTTTCCCCGCAAATGTTTGGGTTGTGGAAAGATTGGTAGTTATTTTTGTTCTGATTGTTTGAACTTTGTTCTTCTCAAAGATGAGCGGATTTGTCCAATGTGTGGAAAAGGGTCTTTGGGAGGATTAACTCATCCTGGTTGCCGACGGCTTTTTGGCTTGGATGGTCTAACCTCAATTTTCACTTATAAAGGAGTGATTGAAAGGGCAATTAAGAAGTTGAAATATAAGTTTGTTAGCGATCTTGCTTCTGATTTGGTTGAGCTTTTTTTAAGTTTTTGTGGTGAAGATAAGGTTTTTTCGGATTTTTGCCGTCAGGAAGAGGTAGTTTTAGTGCCAATTCCTCTCCATTCCCGGCGATTGCGCTGGCGGGGATTTAATCAAGCGGAACTGTTGGGAGGACTAATTGCCAAAAATTTGGGAATAAAATTTGGTCCTGATTTATTACTTCGGATTAAAGATACCAAACCCCAGGTTGAATTGGACAAAAAATCTCGTCGGCAAAATATCCGCCACGCCTTTGTGTTAAATAAAAATTTAAAATTTAAAATTAAAAATTTAAGATTTATTCTTTTTGATGATGTTTGGACTAGTGGAGCTACCCTACGCGAAGCGGGCAAAGTTTTAAAAAGAAATGGGGCAAGGAAGGTTTGGGGGTTGACGCTAGCAAGATGAAATTAAAAAGTAATTTTGCTATACTAAACTAAATTTGGAAGGTGGGCCGGACGGTAAGGCACAGGTTTGCTAAACCTGCACCGTGAAAGCGGTGAGTGGGTTCGACTCCCACACCTTCCGCTGGAGGGTTGGCAGAGCGGCCAAATGCGCGGGTCTTGAAAACCCGAGGGAGAAATCCCTACAGAGGTTCGAATCCTCTACCCTCCGCCGTCTCCTGTGATATAATCTAACTAACATGCCTGCCGAGAAAAACCAAAAACAACCAGAAACTCGCACCTTGAAAACTTTGTTGGAGTGGGAAGCGCCAGTCAGGCCATTTAAAAAAAGAGACAAGGAATACTTTACGACCATTTTGGCGATTGTTTTTTTACTAGCGGTGATTTTACTTTTCCTAAAAGAATGGCTTTTGATTGCGGTGATTATTGCCCTAACCTTTGTTGTTTACGTTATGGGAACAATTCCTCCGGAAAATGTTAGGCATAAAATAACAACCAGGGGAATTTTCACTGGTGATAAAAATTACCAATGGGAACAACTTAGGCGATTTTGGTTTGAGGAAAAATATGGGCAAAAAATCTTGTATGTTGAGAATTTTGGTTTTCCTCGGGTTTTAATGATGCTTTTGGGGGAAACAGATAAAGCAAAGGTTAAAGCGATTCTTTCTGATTATCTTCCGGAAGAGACGCCGGAAAAAACTTGGATGGATAAAGCCGCTCAGTGGCTAACAACCAAAATTTCCTTAGAAAAAACCTCTTGACTTATTTGAACCTTTAATCTATAGTCAAGGTATACTGTAGTTGAAAGTTCAGATGACTCGTTGGCCCGAACAAGTTAAAAAGAAAGCTCGTCTATTGAGAGAAGAGGGACTTAGCTATAGTGAACTAACTAAAAAGCTGGGTGTATCCAAGAGTACACTTCATTCATGGATTTACGATCTTAAGCGGCCAGAATATATTACTAACGAGCAAAAACGAAAGCATTTAGAACGAATTAGACCACTGGCAAAAATTGCCATAAGGCAAAAAAGAGAAAAGCGTTTAAATGAGATTAAGCAAAGAATTATCCGGGAGGTAGATAAATATCCCCTTAAAAGAAAAGATTATCTTAGATCAATGTTAGCAATGCTTTATTGGGCCGAAGGAACAAAAACAAGAGGAACTTTGGCATTTGCAAACACTGACCCAAGCCTAGTTTTGCTTTTTCTTACCTTATTAAGGAAATGTTATGAAATTGATGAGAACAGACTCAGAGTGAGATTACACTTACATTATTATCACAAAGCTTTTAAGGTTAAAAGATTTTGGTCAAAGTTGTTAAACATTCCAGACACGAAATTTGGTAAGATATATTTTAAACCGCGCAGTAAGACTAAAAGATTTAGGCATAATTTTATGGGGATTTGTTATATTAAATATTACAGCGAAGATTTGAGGTTTGAGATACTGGAAAGAGCTCGGCTTTTAGCGGATCGAATCACCGGCAATGTGCCCGTAGCTTAATGGATAGAGCGCGGCCCTGCGGAGGCCGAGGTTGAGCGTTCAAGTCGCTCCGGGCACACCGAAGGAGGGTGGGCAGGACGGCAATGCGCGGGTCTCGAAAATCCGTGGGCGCGAGCCCTAACAGGTTCGACTCCTGTACCCTCCGCTAAGCTCTCGTAGCTTAATGGATAAAGCGCCGGCCTCCGGAGCCGGTGATGCCAGTTCGATTCTGGCCGAGAGCACTAAAAAGTGAAAAATAAAAGGTTAAAAGTAAAAAGGGAATTTTCTGCCGGTGGAGTAGTTTTTCGGCGCGAACCAGAAGGAATCTTGTGGTTGGTGGTAAAACCTAAAGGCTCGGAGCAGTGGCGATTTCCCAAAGGAAAAATAGAAAAAAAAGAAAGCTCAGCCCAAGCGGCTTTAAGAGAAGTAAAAGAGGAAGGAGGAGTAGAGGCAGAAATTAAAGAAAAAATTGATAATATCAAATATTTTTTTGTTCAAAACGGTCAAAAGATTTTTAAAACGGTAGTTTTTTATCTAATGGAGTATATTCAGGAAGCCCAGGGAGGATTTGGTTGGGAAACAGAAGAAGTTGCTTGGTTGCCGGTGGAAGAAGTAAAAGAAAAGCTGGCTTTTAAAAACGAAAAAGAAATTTTGGAAAAAGCGCAAAGTATTTTAGCAAGCATAATTTAATAAATTAAATTGAATTGTTTAATTAATTAAAGAGGTGGGGTGCGAGAGTGGACGATTCGGCACGCCTGGAGAGCGTGTTTCGCCGAAAGGCGAACGTGGGTTCGAATCCCACCCCCACCGCCCTGCAAACTTGCGCGGAAAAAATGCGGGAATTTTGCGGGAAAAATTGGAGTTTTTGGTTTTGGATGTGGTAAAATTAAATTGGAATGAGTGACCAGCTTGAGGAGATTAAAAGGAAAATTGATATTGTTCAGTTTATTAATCAATATGTGCCCCTGAAAAAAACTGGAAGGAATTTTAAGGCTTTATGTCCTTTTCATTCAGAAACAGTTCCCTCTTTTATTGTCTCTCCTGAACGGCAGATTTGGCACTGTTTTGGGGCTTGTAATGAAGGAGGAGATATTTTTAAGTTTTTGATGAAAATAGAAAACATTGATTTTGGGGAGGCGCTGCGAGAGTTAGCAAAAAGGGCGGGGGTAAAGCTTGCTTCTTATCGGCCAACGGCAGATGAACGCCAAAAGCAGCTTTTGTATGAGATTAATCATTTGGCGGCGGAATTTTACCATTATTTGCTTTTAAATCATTCAGCAGGAAAAAGAGCTTTAAATTATATTTTAGGGCGAGGAATCAATAAAGAATCTTTAGAAAAATTTAAGCTTGGTTATGCGCCAAATATGTGGGAAGGATTGCAAAAATTTTTGGTTGGGAAAAAGGGTTATCGGGTTGAAGATTTAGAGAGGGCGGGGCTGGTGATTCCAAGTTCCAAGTTTAAGGTTCCAGGTTCCAGGTTTTATGACCGCTTTCGCCACCGGCTGATGTTTCCCTTAAAAGACCATCGGGGAAATATTTGCGGATTTGCCGGGCGAGTATTGGACCCCCAAGTGAAAGAGGCAAAATATGTCAATACCCCGGAAACTTTAATTTATCATAAGTCAGATTTACTTTATGGTTTGCATGAAAACAAAGATGAAATTAAAAAAGCAGATGAAGTGATTTTAGTTGAAGGAGAGCTGGACGCAATCTCTTCCTGGCAGGTAGGAGTAAAAAATGTGGTTGCTATCAAAGGTTCGGCTTTAACTCCTCGCCAGGTTCAGCTTTTGGGAAGATTTACGAAAAACATTATTTTTGCCTTGGATTCAGATATTGCCGGAGATACAGCAGCCCGGCGGGGGATTGAAATTGCTGACAGTGTGGGAATGGCAATGAAGGTGGTGGAGATTAAAGGGGGGAAAGATCCTGATGAAGTTGCCCAAAAAAATCCGGATTTATGGCGTCAGCTAGTTGCAGAAGCAGTTCCAGTTTACGATTATTTTATTGATTCGGCGTTTTTAAGGTTTGATAGTAAAACTGCCGAGGGGAAAAGGAAAATTGGTCAGGAATTAGCTCCCGTTTTAGCAAAAATTTCTAACAAAATTGTTCAGGCTCATTACATTCAGGTTTTAGGAGAAAAGCTGGGGGTTGAGGAAGAGATAATCGGAGAGGAAATTGCCAAATTTAGCTCTTCTTTATCCACTCCTTCAGTTCAAATTAGTCAAGAAGCGGGTAAAAAAGAACGTCGGGAAATTTTGGAGGAGCATCTTTTAGCCCTCTGTTTTCAATCGGAAAATTGGCAATGGTTACGAAAAAGAAAGGTTCTTTCTTTGGTTAAAACCCCAAGGTTTTTAAGAATTTTGGAGGTTTTGGGTGAGTATTTTAAGAAATACAAAACCCTAAAGACAGAAAAACTGGCGGCAATGTTGCCACCGGAGCTGGAAGAGAGTTTCAACCAGCTTTATCTTTTAGACTTAGAGGCAATTTTGCGGGACGAAGATAAACTTTTGGGGGAATTTCAAAACACTCTTTATCAGTTGGAAAAACTTCACCTTAAAGAAGAACTAAAAGCTCTTGCCAGAGAGATTGAAAAACTGGAGAAACAAAAAGACCAGACAAAAAAAGTGGAGAAGCTAAGCAGCGAGTTTCGCGATTTAGGAAAAAAATTGGCTGAACTTGAAGGAAGGGAGTAAAATTGAAGTATGAGCGGAAAAAAAGTTGACATCAGAAAACTAATCGAAAAAGGAAAAAAACAAGGGTTTGTTACCCAGGAAGAGATTTTACGGCTTTTTCCTGATGCTGAGGAAAGAATTGAAGAGCTTGATGACCTTTACGATAAGCTTTTGAAGCAAAAAGTTGACGTTTTTGAATCAATAACCGAAAAAGAAATTGCCGAAGACGAAAAGGCAACCAGCCAGTTAAGTCGGGAGCTGGAGATTTTAGCAACTTTGGAAGATAAAACTTTAACTGACCCGGTTAGGATGTACTTAAAAGAGATTGGCCGGGTTCCCCTTTTGACTGCCGAGCAAGAGGTTGAGTTAGCTAAAAGAATTGAGGGGGGAAGTATGCAGGCAAGGAAAAAATTGATTCAGTCTAACTTAAGGTTGGTTGTTTCTATTGCTAAAAGATATGTTGGCCGGGGATTGAATTTTTTGGATTTGATTCAGGAGGGAAATCAAGGATTGATGAGGGCGGTGGAAAAATATGATTGGCGGCGGGGATACAAGTTTTCTACTTATGCTACCTGGTGGATAAGGCAGGCAATAACAAGGGCGATTGCTGACCAGGCGCGGACGATACGTATTCCTGTCCATATGGTGGAGACGATTAACCGGCTTTATCGGGCTTCCCGCAAATTAATGCAGGAACTGGACAGGGAGCCGACAGCCGAAGAGATTGCAGCGGAGATAGGAATTGACGCCGACCGGGTTAGAGAAATCTTAAAAATCTCTCAAGCAACAACCTCTTTGGAGAAACCCGTTGGTGATGAAGGAGATTCCTTGTTGGGAGATTTTATCCAAGATAATTCTCGGCCTACCCCCTACGATACCGCTTCAAAGCAACTTTTGAAAGAAAACATTAAAGAGGTTTTACATACTTTGTCTGACCGCGAGGCTAAGGTTTTGAAAATGAGATTTGGGTTGGATGGGCACAAACCAATGACCTTGGAAGACGTTGGTAAAGAATTTGGGGTGACCCGGGAAAGAGTCAGGCAGATTGAAGCTAAAGCTCTGCGCAAATTGAAACATCCCTCAAGGCGAAGGAAGTTACAGGACTATCTTGAGTAATTATCTAATTATCAAATTATCTAATTGCGAATTAATGAGAAAAATTGAGAATTATAAAGTTAGTTTACTAGAAAGAACTAAAAGATTTGGAACGGCGGTTATAAAAATTTCCTCCAAATTACCTAAAAATCCAGCGGGTTTTACAGTAGCCGATCAGGTTGTTAGATCAAGCACCTCGATAGGAGCAAATCTAATTGAAGCCCAAGAAGCGGTTTTCTAAGAAAGACTTTCTTTATAAGATCAATCATTGTTTAAAAGAGGCAAAAGAGACAAAATATTGGTTAGAAATAATCAAAGAATCGTCTTTGTTAAAAGGTAAAGACATAGCCCTTTTATTGCAAGAGAACAATGAACTTGTTAAAATACTAATTGCTACCTTGAAAAAATTAAAATCCAATTTGCAATTTGAAAATTAGATAATTAGAAAATTAAGTTACATTCCGGCGTAGCTCAACGGTAGAGCGGCTCCCTGTTAAGGAGAAGGTTGCTGGTCCGAATCCAGCCGCCGGAGCAGAAAAAATTGAGGCTAACAAAACATTCTTTGTTCACTCTTTTCCAAAAATTTTTAGGAACCCCTCTTAAAAGTTGATAGTAGTAATGATATAATTTTTCTAAATTTAACAAAAAGGGGGTGAGAAAAATAAACAAAAAGCTTTTGATTACTGGGGTTTTTTTAGCTTTAGTTGGCGGTTTGGTTTTTTTAAGCAGGCAGTCTTCTTCTAAAAAACAGGTAACTAACCTAAATAAAGTTGAGAAAGAAATAGGCAAAGATTTAAATTTAAAAGAAGAAAAAGCAAATGTTCCCTCTTATTCCAAAGCGGTTGTTGATGAGGATAAATGCGGCAAAGATGCCTTTTATGTTGCTGAAAAAAGCGCTGACTTTGTAAAAAATTATTGTCAATTTTTAAGAGGTAATGGTTGGAAATTAGTTCATCAGGATTATGCGGATTGTGAAGATATAAAGTCATTTGGCGGCGGATATAATTATGAAAAAGGTCAAGAAAAAATCTCAATATCCGTGGTGAAATATGGAGAAGATGCCACTTGTTTTTGGGTTTATAAAAAATAAATGGAGATTATTAAAAATTTTTCTAGGTAAAGGAGGTGAGAAAGATGAAAAATAAAATTGTTTTAGTGGTTGCCGCTGTTTTAGTTTTAATTGGAGGAATTTGGTATTTCAAAAGTAATTTGGCACCAAAACTTCAAGAGGCAAAGCCGTCTCCCGCTCCGAGTGAAACTAAAACTGAAGAAAAGGAGAAGAAAGAAGGAGTTTTTGGCTCAATTAGGGAGGCTTTAGAAAAATCAGTTAACCTTAAATGTCAGTATCAACTGGAAAATGGCGACAAAATGACAGTTTATTTAAAAGGAAAAGATACAATTAGGGCAGAGGTAACAACTAAACAAAATCAAAAAACTATCACCATTATGAAAGACGACAAAATGTGGTTTTGGCTGCCGGCAACAAAAAAGGGAATGGTGGTTTCTTTGGCTGGACTACAGCAACAAGGTTTGGCAAACCAGCAGGTTCCTAATAAAGAAAAAATTCTTGAGGAAGCAGAAAAATATAAAGCAGATTGTCAACCGGCAGCAATTGCTAGCTCTCTTTTTGAAATCCCTAAAGAGGTAGAATTTGAAAATCTTGATGAGTTGATGAAAAAGGCTCAATAAAAAACCCCTCGCTTGAGGCGAGGGGTAGAAAAAAAAGATTTATTTGGCCTTGACCGTGATTTTTTTGGGTTTGGCTTGGGCAGCGATTGGTGCTTTGACGGTTACCACCCCATCTTTAACCTCGGCTTGAATTTTTTCTGAACTTACTGCACGAGGTAAAGTGGTAGTGTAGTCAAAGGCAGCCATTCGCTGAGCCCGATAGACTACTTTCTTGCGCTTTTTTTCTTCCTCGGTTTCTTCAACTTTGCCGCGGATGCGCAAAACGCCATCTTCAAAGGTTACCTCAACTTTGTCTGCCGGAACTCCGGGAACCGCGGCTTTAACGACCACCTCATTTTCTGTTTCGTAAACGTCCAAACCCTCAGTCACGGTCAATTCTGGCCATTCCTCTTCTTCTTCCCAGAGGCTTGGCCAGCGCCAAAACCAGCGAGGAAAAGTTGGTTCCCAGCGAATGATTGCCATTTTCCTCACCCCCTTTCATTTAGCAGTCTACAACACCGACTGCTAATTTGTCAAGAGGGAAATTAGGAAGAATATTCTTCTTTTATTTTCTCTGCCAGAAGAATTTTCATTAAAGATTGGTAGGGGACATCTTTTTGATGAGCAAGATTTTTTAGGGCCGACAAGAGCGATTCTGGAAGCCTAATGGTAATTGATTTTGTCGAGGGTCTAAGTTCTGAGAAATCAAGTTTTGCCTCCTTGAAATTATCAAAGTAGTCAGTTAGATTATGAGTTGCCCAAAATTCTTGTTCTTCTTCTTCGTTTTTAAATTTTGGCAAAGTTTTACTTTTTTTCATAAAGCCTCCTTTCTTCTTTGCTTTGGTCTCGTGCAGAAATAACCCTAATTTTTTTATTTCTAATAGTAAAAATAATAGTTAATTTTCTTCCTTTGTTAGTAACCCCTAAAGCGGCAAATCGGTCCTCTTTTTGCGAATGCTTAATATCGTAAAATGTTTTTAATGGCCGATTAAAAAAAATCTCTTCTGCTTCGCTAAATTTAACTTTATGTCTTAACCAATTTTTTTCTTTATTGCCCTTATCCCACTCAAATTTTAATGGTTTAAGTTTTTTTAGATTCAACGTTGAGGGCATTGTAAATGATAGTACAATACATAGATAAATTTGTCAAGAGGGAAATTTTTCAGGAAAATTTCAGGGAAAGAAGTATAATTAGGTTAATGAGAATTTTGGTGGTTGAAGATGAGCATAAGCTGGCCGCGGCAATTAAAAAGGGTTTGGGGCAAGAAGGATTTGCTGTTGATTTAGCCTATGATGGACTTGCGGGTTTTGATTTGGCTGTTGGCGAGGAATACGATTTGATAATTTTGGATTTAATGCTTCCGGGAATGGAAGGAATTACTTTTTGCCGAAAACTCCGCGAAGAAGAAAAAGTTCAAACTCCAATTTTGATTTTAACTGCCTTGGGGCAAACAGAAGATAAAGTTAAAGGTTTAAATGCCGGAGCTGATGATTATCTGGTTAAACCTTTTGCCTTTGCCGAACTTTTAGCTAGAATTAGGGCTTTGACTCGCCGGCCGAAAGAAAGCTTGCCAACGATTTTAAAAGCCGGTGATTTGATTTTAGACACGGTTAAAACCGAAGTCAGGCGAAAAGGAAAAATTATTAACCTGACAAAAACTGAATATGCTTTGCTGGAATATCTTTTACGCCAAAAAGGAAAAGTGGTAACTAAGGAGCAAATTATTGCCCATGTTTGGAATTATGAAGCAGATATTTTGCCAAATACGGTTGAGGCTTTTGTTGGCCGGCTAAGAAAAAAGCTAGGAAAACCAGCAATTATTCAGACTGTAAGGGGGTTTGGATATAAGATAAATCCAAATTTCAAAATCCAAAATCCAAAATGAGAATTTAAAATTCAAAATTTCAAAAAATGTTTCGTTCCGCTCGAATTAAACTAACCTTTTGGTATTTGCTGATAATTATGAGCATCAGTTTGGTTTTTAGTGGGATAATTTACCGGATTACCACTAAAGAGTTAGAAAGAGGTTTTAAGGGAGTTCAGCAGCGGTTTTGGGAAGATGAGGAGTTTGGGCCATTTTTGCGCTTTCCCCGGAGAATGGAGAGGCTAAGACCACTTTTTACCAAAGACCTGGAGCAGGCAAAAAGAAGAATAATTTGGCGGTTGGTGGCAATTAATGGCGTGATTTTTGTTTTTTCGGCAACTGCTGGTTGGTTTTTAGCAGGAAAAACTTTAAAACCAATTGAGCAGGCGCTGGAGGAGCAAAAAAGGTTTGTTGCTGATGCTTCTCATGAGTTGCGGACACCGCTGGCGGCTTTGAAAACCTCAAACGAGGTGGCTTTAAGAGATAAAAAATTAACTCTTGTTGAGGCAAAAAAGGTTATTAAAAGTAATTTAGAAGAGATTGAGAATTTGGAGACACTTACCAATAATCTTTTAACTTTGGCAAGTTTGGAGGAAAACGGCCGGAAAATAAGTTTCCAAAAAGTTGATATTAAAAAAATTATTGCCTCTGCTTATCGAAAAATTTTACCTTTGGCTTTGGAAAAAAAGATAAAAATAAAAGTTGAAAGCAGAGGAGGGGAAATTTTTGGTGATGAAGAAAGTTTGGAGAAAATGATACTGATATTTTTAGATAATGCCGTTAAGTATACCCCGGCGGGAGGAAAAGTTTGGTTAAAAACTAGGCAGGAAAAAGGAAAATTAGTTTTGGAAATTAAAGATACGGGTATAGGAATAAGTAAAACTGATTTGCCCCATATTTTTGAGAGGTTTTACAGAGCAGATAAAGCAAGAGCAAAAGGCGGTTTTGGTTTGGGTTTGGCTTTGGCAAAAAGAATTATTGAGCTTCATCACGGTTCGGTAAAAGTTGCCAGCCGAGTGGGGAGAGGAACAACTTTTATAATTAAGCTGCCCTCTTAATAGACCGACGGGCTCTC
>Ga0209102_1001065_pt1 | contig 15539 bp, 9 predicted proteins | sample ConPoolayeHmetaG_FD_185483 | JGI IMG/M metagenome (GOLD analysis project Ga0209102, IMG submission 185483) | Hot spring microbial mat communities from California, USA to study Microbial Dark Matter (Phase II) - Cone Pool mat layer H metaG... ...
ATCGAATCCCTTGTTCCATGGCTTCTTTTTAACATAAAAAAGGCCGGAACGCAAGCCCCCTTTTTTTCATTTCTTCAAAAAACACTATTCCCCCGCTTCAGTGAGGCATTACAAAAATATTTTTTCTTGACTTTTTTTCTAAATATTATATAGTTAAATATGCGACAATCTTATTAAATTAAATATTTGAAAATTTTAAAAAAGCAAAATCTTAAAAAAATAAAATTAACTGTAATTTTAAATGGACATCGATCAAGAATTTATTAGGGAATCATTTATAGGAGGAGAAAAAATTTTAAAGAGAAGGGTTGTCGTCACTGGTGTGGGCGTAGTCTCGCCTATAGGAATTGGGAAGGAAGAATTTTGGAAAGCTATTTTGGCGGGGAAATGTGGGGTGGACTTCGTAACACGTTTTGATGCTTCCACTTACCCTTGCAAATACGCTGCAGAAGTCAGGGAATTTGATGCTCCAACCATTTTTGGCCCCAAATTATCTCGTAGACTTTCTCGGGGGACTCAATTCGCGATAGTTTCTACTCAAAATGCAATAGAAGATGCTAAATTAGACCTTCAGCAGGAAGATTCTTATCGAGTTGGAGTATGTTATGGATCATCAGTTGGGCCAGTCGATATTTATGAAAGATTTGGAGCAACATTTTATGAAAGGGGGATAAAAAGAGTTAATCCTATTTTTGAAGGGCTGATGAATCACAATGCTTTAATAGGTGGATTAACGCAGATTTTCAAAATTTATGGTTATAATTTAACAATTTCAACAGCTTGTTGCGCAGGAAACATGGCTATTGCGCACGGATTTCATGCCATCTCATCTGGTATGGCGGAAGTGATGATTGCAGGCGGAGCTGATACTCCTATTTTCCCTTTAACGTATGGTCTCTATGCCGCCTCGAATTCAATGACATCTCATAATGGTGACCCGAAATCAGTGGTTTTTCCATATGATAGAAGAAGGAGCGGGTTTGTCCTGGGCGAAGGATCAGGTACATTGATATTAGAGGAATTAACACATGCTCAGAAAAGGGGGGCAAAAATATATGCGGAAATCCTGGGTTTTGGTTTAACGAATGATGCTGAGGATTCTAATTTATTCAGCGCTAATATAGAGGGAATTGTTAAAGCTTTTCAATTAGCTATAGTTAATTCATCTATAAGAGCAGAAGATGTTGATTATATATGCGGTGCGGCCCATTCATCAGTAATCTTGGATAAAAAAGAAAGCCAAGCAATAAAAAAAGCTTTTGGAGATCATGCTTATAATTTAGCAGTAAGCTCTCTAAAAGGAGCAGTAGGACATTCAATGGCTGGCGGAACAGCCATCCAATGTGTCGGCGCATGCTTAGCTTTATCCGAAGGAATACTGCCCCCTACTATTAACTACGAAGTGCCCGATCCAGAATTGGATTTGGATTATGTGCCAAAGTATCCAAGAAAGAAAAATATCCGAATTGCTATGACGGATGCTTTTGGCTTGGGAGGAACAAATATTGTAGTTGTTTTTAAAAAGTTTTGATTTTTATCTCTTTTTAATAAAAAATTACGATTTTTAAAATTTTATATTGTTTTTAATTTTTGAAATTGAATAATTCTTTCAAAATTCTTTATTTATTTATTTTCCGCCAATCTAAAATTAATTTTCTCTCCATTTTGTTTTATACCTGCCAAATTTTAAAAAATTTTCTAATATTTTATGATATCAGATTAAAAAACCTGGTAAATATTTTTCCAATAAGTTTAGCCTCCTCCAACTTAAAATTTTTAGAAACAAAATCCTTATGCCGAAAAGAATATAAGAGGTTTTCATATAACCTAATAATTTCTTAGCCATGGAGAAAAAATTTAATTTTTTATTTTTAGGTCAGAGGAAATTTAATTTCTTATTAATTAAAAATTAAGATTAGTTTCTAGCCGGAGTAAATAATTTGAATATACACGCTGTTCCTCCATTAATTGCCGCATTAATCTATTTGATGGTTGGCCTATTTGTGTATTCCAAGAAAAAGCCTAGCGCTTTGAACAAGTCTTTTGCAATAATGCTTTTATGCGTTTCCTTATGGAATGTGGAATGGGTTGGGCTAATTATTGCGCCTAATGCTGACTTTGCTCGTCTTTGGGGAAATATTTTTAGAATACCATTAATTTTTATACCGCCAACTTTCTTGCATTTTACCTTTTTATTTACTAACCATAAAGGAGTTTCTTTAAAGGGCAGAAAAATTTTGTTGTTTTTCTACATCTTATCTGCCCTTCTTACGCCAATAAGTTGGACTCGTTATTTTCATGGAGACGTAGTTAGCTACCCATGGGGATATTCATTTAAAAGTGGCCCATTATTTAAGGTTTTCCTTTTTGAATTTATTTCTGCTATTCTAATATGTTTTTATTATTTATTTAAGGCATATTTAAAATCAGACCGATATAATCGAGCTCGATTAAAATATTTTTTCTTGGCAATAGGCATCAGTTTTTCATTAGGGAGTATTAATTTTTTTCCCCAATTTGGTTTTGGAATTTACCCTTTGGGTAATATTGCCGTAATGATAGGTTTATTCGTTGCCGCTTATTCCGTTGCCCAACATCGCCTAATGGATGTTAGCCTATTCATGGCCAGAGGTTTAAGCTATTTAATATCAATATCATTATTAGCTATACCAAGTTTTTTAATCATCTTATCATTAGAAAAATATTTTTATAGAAAAGAAAATACTATTTTTTCTTTCATCTTAATTTTAATGGGAATTTCAGCAGTTTTGCTATTTGGGAAAATAAAAGAAAAAGTTGATAGGGCTACACATCAGATCATCGTCCGCGATAAATATTATTACCACCGTATTTTGGAAGATTTCAGTAAGCGTTTAGTAACCATCATGGATTTAAATCATCTCTTAAATGCCTTGGCAGAGACGGTGGAAAAAAGTATGGGAATTAATAATGTTTGTATATATCTTTTTAACCAAGAAAAAGAAGTCTACCGTCCAGCCTTGGTCAGAAATTCTTTAATAGGTAATTATGTTAATAAACCCATAAAAGCTGATGATCCCTTTGTCAAATTTATGCAAAAAAAGAATGACGCTATTCTGCGGGTAGAATTAGATCGAGAAGAACGAGATCCCGTGGCCAAGGAAGTGCAAAAAATAATGGAGAAGATGCACGCGGAGGTCCTCCTCCCCCTGATTTATTCTGAAAGATTGATTGGTTTTGTGGCTTTGGGGCATAAAGCTGGGGAGGAAATGTATTATCGAGAAGACCTTGACCTTTTAGTTACTTTGTCGAACCAACTTGCCATCGCTATCGAAAATGCTACCCTTTATGAAAATCTGAAAAAATCCCAAAATATACTTAGACGTTCTGATCGCCTTGCTTCTTTAGGTACACTAATTGCCAGCCTCGCCCATGAGATTCGCAATCCTCTTGTTTCTATCAAAACATTTACCCAATTGCTTCCCGAGAGGATGGATGATGAAGAATTCCGGGATTACTTTCTCAAGGTTGCCGCCGGTGAAATTGACCGACTTACATCTCTCATCAATGAGCTTTTAGGGTTTGCTAAACCCTCAGAACCGAACCTCAAAGGAGAGGACATAAATGCCCTCATCGATCGGATGGGAGTTTTGATCGCTAATGAAGCAAAAAAGAAAAATATTACGCTTATAAAAAATTATGACCCCCACCTTCCCTCTATAATGGTAGATGCGGAGCAGCTCAAACAAGTCTTGCTAAATATTCTTTTAAATGCTATTCAAGCTATAGAAAAAGAAGGTCAGATCTGGATTGAGACGCGAGTAGTTCAAATCACTCATGAAGAAAAAACAGAACCATATGTCCAGATCGAAATCCGCGATACTGGAGTCGGTATTTCTCCAGAGAATATAGACCATGTATTTGATCCATTTTTCTCCACTAAACCTGAGGGGAGTGGTTTAGGATTAGCTATTAGCCACCAGATTATTCATGAACATGGTGGTTTTATAGATGTAGAAAGTGAAGTAGGCAAAGGAACGAGTTTCCGCATCAATTTACCCTTAAGAGATGGAGGAAAGAGTGCCTTCTGATGCCCCCACACGAAAAAGGAAAGCTCTTATAGCTGATCCCTCATCCAACATTCGCACTTCCGTGTGGATGATTCTTAAGGATGAATACACAGTTTTAACCGCAAATAGCTTCCCAGAAGCGGTGGAGATAGCTGAGCGGGAAGAATTAGAAATAGTCTTAGCCGGAATCGATCTGCCGCCCGTATTTTATGAAGCATATTTTCAATCTTTGCGCAAATCTCGCCCACGTTTGCCTTTACTTCTTCTCTTGGGTGAGAAAGCCATAGGGGGTAAAAAATTAAACCTTCCCTGGAGCGATTTTCTTCCCAAGCCATTTTCGGTGCAGGCACTGCGGGAAAAGGTGCAAAACCTCATCTTAGAAAAAGATTTAGCCGAGAAGAAAAATGAACCCAAGCTCCCCGTTCCCGCAGAGGAAAAGATTAAAGCCTGGCTCTATTCTTCACGCATGCCGGCAGATGTAAGAGAGAAAGTTTTTAAAGTCTCTTTTTCTTCATTTCCAGTCTTCATTCAAGGCGAAGAGGGAACTGGTAAAAGCGAGGTAGCCAAAGCGATTCATTTTCTTAGCCCGAACAAAGATCGCCCTTTTCTCCGTTTCTTTTGCCGCGGCCTGACTGCGGAAAAATTTGCGCAGAAACTCTCCTTCTGGTTAAAAAATTTTTACAAAGGAGAAAGTATAGCTTTAACCTTATTCTTTGAGGAAGTGGAGAACTTAGATTGGGACATGCAGACCATCTTATTAGACCTATGGAACGATCAGCGGATTAATTGGCCAGGACTAGAGGAAATTGGCATCGAAGCGAAGATCATTTCTACCTCTATTTCTTCTTTGGCCCAAGCCGTTTCGGCCGGAAAGTTCAGAGGAGACCTTTACCAGACCCTGGAGATGTTGCCCATTTTCCTCAAACCTCTCCGGGAAAGGAAAGAAGACATTCCCCGTTTGGCCAATGAGATCTTGCAAGAACATAATCGCGAATTGATTTCCAGGAAGAAGTTCTCTTTGGAAGCTTTGGAGATACTCCAACAATACTATTGGCCAGGTAATCTGAGTGAATTGGAGAGCTTAACTTTAAGGTCCGCGGTATTGAAAGAAGGAGATATCCTTTTGCCCGAAGATTTAATATTTAGTTTCGGGCGTCTCGAGGCTGAAGCAGTCCCGCGGACCGAAGTAAAGAAAGAAAAGATTTACCCCGCAATTTCCATGGCGCCGGAGGAAAAAGGAAATCTTTTCGATGCTACCCTTTCCACTTTAGCCCACGAGATAAAAAATCCTTTAGTAGCTATTAGCACCTTTGCTTCTCTATTGCCGGAAAAATATGATGACCCGGAGTTCCGTTACCAATTTTCCAAAATAGTAAATTTGGATGTGCAAAGGATAAACGAATTATTGGAAAATCTTTTGGAATTCGCTCAACTTCCTTCTCCCAGAATCCAGGAAAATTTCTTAAATCAGGCAATAAGAGAAGTACTAAGGCGCAAGGAGAAATTTTTTAAGGAAAGAGGAACCGAATTAATCTTAGAATTAAAGGACGATTTACCTAATATTCTTTTCGATGGAGCGCAACTTGATTTCGTGCTGCGTAACGTTTTAGATAATATATGCAAACAGGAAGCGGGACCTACCAAGCTAAAAGTATCGACTGATTTAAGGGAAGAAGAACAAAAAAGATTTGTGGAATTAGATTTTTGGTATGATACAATTAACAACATAAGGAAAATGGCTAAAGCCTTCGGCGAAGATTCCGGAGTTAATTTTGAAGAATTAAATCTCGCTTTGTCTTTAGCCCGGAAAGTTATGGTGCGCAATCGGGGAGATCTGGCGGTAAGTCAAGAAGAAGGAAAAGGCACTACCTTGAGTTTGAAGTTTCAAGTAGCGAGTTAAACGATTAAATTTTTTATGTCTTATGCGGCGAATACTAATTGTTGATGACGAGGCTAGCGTAAGAGATTCCCTGCGGATGATCTTTAAAAAGGATTACGAAGTAATCCTTGCGGGGAGTGCGGACGAAGCCTTAGTAAAGTTGGAAAGCGAAGAACCAGAGGCAGTCCTTTTGGATATCATCATGCCTGGGAAAGATGGCCTGGAAGCCTTAAAAGAGATGCGGGAAAGGCATCCCTCCCTGCCGATAATCATGCTCACGGCAACCAAGACTGTTAAAACGGCTGTGGAAGCTATGAAACTGGGAGCCTACGATTACATTACCAAACCTTTTGATTTAGATGAATTAAAATTGGTTGTCCAAAAGGCCCTGGAAAGTCGGGATTTAAAGATGGCCAACCTGCGCCTCCAGGGAGAAGTGGAGGAAAAGTACCAGTTTGATAATATCATTGGTAAATCTAAAGAAATGCGCGAAATTTACGCCACCATTCGCCAAATAGCCGAAAAAAATTCTACGGTGCTCATTCATGGCGAAAGCGGCACCGGGAAAGAGTTGGTGGCCCGGGCTATCCATTATAATAGCCCCCGCCGCAATAAACCCTTCGTGGCCGTTAATTGTGCCGCCATTCCCGAAACTTTGATCGAGAGCGAGCTTTTTGGCCATGAAAAAGGGGCTTTCACTGATGCTCAGGCCAGGCGGATCGGCCATTTTGAACTGGCCCATCAAGGGACCCTTTTCTTGGACGAGATTTCGGAATTGAGCCTGCCAACCCAAGCTAAGATATTACGAGCTTTGCAAGAACGAGAATTTGTCAGAGTGGGGGGCGTGAAAACGATCAGCGTTGACGTGCGCTTAATTTCGGCGACGAATAAGAATCTTGAGGAACTTATGGCCAAAGGAGCTTTTCGGTCTGATCTTTATTACCGCATTAATGTCGTGCCCTTGACTATCCCCCCGTTGCGCCAGCGCAAGGAAGATATTCCTCTTTTAGTTAGGCATTTTTTGGATAAGCATGCTGGTCCGGGAAAGAAAAAAATAACGCAAGAAGCTCTGGATATATTAGTGGCTTATGATTGGCCGGGAAATGTGCGCGAGTTAGAAAATATAATTGAGCGGATCGTTGTCCTTTCTACATCTGACATAATCGGGCCGAATGATATTCCGCCTTCATTGAAAATTAATTCGCGGGCGGAATTAATCAAGCTTGGTGTTTTGAATGGGCGGATCTCTTTTGAAGATGCTGAGAGAGAGTTTGAAAAAGACATCATTTTGGAAGCTTTGAAGAGAAGTAATTATGTGCAGACGCGCGCTGCGCAACTTTTGGGGATTAGTCGCCGCATCTTGAAATATAAGATGGATAAATATGGTATACCTGCAGATGGCGAAAATTAAAAATTTTTTTTTCTTTCTTGAAGCCTTTTCTTTCTTCAAAAAAATTAACTTTTCCTAATTTTTTCTAACCTTCCTCCGGTCCTTTTCCCGCAAGGAGGGAAAGGGAAATGATATGGCATCCAGGGCAGGTGCAGCAAAGAAACTATTAGTTTTATCAGCAAGTAGAAGGACGGACCTGGTGGCCTGTTACCCTGAAATTATGGTTAAAAGACTACAAGAGTTTTCTCCGGAAGCAGTCCACTCCGTGGTAATCTGGACCAAAAATCCGGAGAATATGATTAAAGATGGGCTATTAAAGGAAACTTTAAAAAATTATCAGCAGATTTATATCCACCTGACCATCACCGGTATGGGCGGGAGTGAATTTGAACCTCTAATCCCGCCTTGGAAAAAGGTTGGGCAAATGATCGAACCCCTTATTAAAATCGTAGGAAGCCCCCAACGTATATGTTGGAGGTTCGATCCCATCTTAATAGTTAAAGGTGAGGGGAAAAGTTATAGTAATTTCGATTTATTCCCCGAAATAATGGAAAGTATAATTCCTTTGGGCGTCCGCACATGCCGCCTAAGCTGGGTTTCTCCGTATAAAAAGGTAGTGAACCGCTTGGCTGGCCGAGGATGGTACCTGGTGCCCCAGACTTTAACAGAACAGAAAGAACAGGCCAAGAAAATTGCTGATTGGGCCAAGAATAATGGAATGGAAATTTATTTTTGTGCCATGGAAGGTTTTCCCGTCTCGCGCTGTATTGATGGGTATTTATTAAGAGAAATTCATCCGCAAAAATTAGATTGTTCTCTTGAAAAAGATCAGGGACAAAGGCCCCTTTGTGGATGTACGGATAGCTTGGATATTGGCTGGTATTCTCTGAAATGTAAGCATGGCTGCCTTTATTGTTATGCTTGTCCATGAAGTTAAACAGCCCAAGACCTTATTCTAAATGGCTTAAAAGTGGCGGGGTTAGGATATGAAAAATTTCTTGTTTAAATCTCTATTTTCAAGTTTGCAGACTTGGTTAGGTCTGATCATTATCCTGGGGGCAGAAATATTATTGTTTTCCGGCAATTCATTTGTGGCCATTTATTTCACGCCCCTGGTTTGGAGTGGATATATTATTTTCATAGATAGCGTGCTTTATCATCAAAAAGGAACTTCTCTTCTGCAGCGCCCTAAAGAATTATTATTGATGCTCCCCTTGTCCATTCTTTTTTGGCTAATCTTTGAGTTTTATAATTTTTTTATAAAGAATTGGTATTATGTTGGCTTACCCACAGATTTGCTCCGCAGAGGGATCGGTTATGCGTGGGCTTTTGCCACTATTTGGCCAGCCATTCTCTTGACGGCGGAAGCTGTGCAAAACTCTTCTTGGATGGCGCAGCGCAGAATTAAACCTCTGGTCATTAAAAGAAATTATTTATATAGCTCTTTGGCCGGAGGTATTTTTTGCCTCATAATTCCTTTAATCGTTTCTGAAGAACTAGCCCATTACTTGGCGGCTCCAGTCTGGTTAGGGTTTATTTTTTTATTAGAACCGATCAATTACTGGATGGGCAAAAATTCTTTATTCCTGAGGCTTGCTGCCGGAGATCCCCGACCCCTTTATAGCCTTCTCCTTTCTGGTTTCATCTGCGGCATTCTTTGGGAATTTTGGAATTATTGGGCAGGGGCTAAGTGGCATTATTCAGTACCTATCTTAGGCGAGATAAAAGTTTTTGAGATGCCTATTTTAGGTTATTTAGGGTTTCCTCCCTTTGCTATTGAATGTTACACTATGTACTATTTTGTTTATAACCTTTTAATTAAAGCCAAGATTCTTCCAGAGTCTTGATTAGGATAATAAGTTTTTTATGTATTCCGTGAGAAAAATTTTTAGTCCTGACGGTCTGTTAGCCCAAAAGCTGAGTACTTATGAACATCGGCCAGAACAGCAACAAATGGCTGAGGCCGTGGAACGGGCTCTAAAACAAGAACATTTTTTAATAGTGGAGGCCGGAACGGGAACGGGGAAAACGCTGGCTTACCTAATACCCGCTATCCAAAGCGGCCAGCGGATAGTTATTTCCACCGGCACCAAAACTCTGCAAGAACAACTCTTTTTTAAAGATATTCCTTTTCTGCAAAAAGAATTTGGTTGGGAATTTAAAGCTGCCTTTATGAAAGGAAGGAGTAATTACCTCTGCCAAAGGAGGTATAAACTCTTTGCGGCTCAGCCCTTACTCAAGATTTTTGAAGAAATCAACTATTACCCTATAATCAAAAAATGGGTGGGCAGGACGAAGACCGGCGATCGAGCAGAATTAACCGATCTGCCCGAAGATTTGGATTTATGGAAGGAAATTTGTTCCACCAGTGAAACTTGTTTAGGCCAGAAATGCGCAAATTATGACCATTGCTTCATTACCCGCATGCGCCAAGAAGCCGCTGCCGCTGATATTGTTATCGTCAATCATCATTTATTTTTTGCCGACTTAGGATTGCGCCAGAAAGGATATGGAGAGGTTTTGCCAAGGTATGAAGCAGTCATTTTTGATGAAGCTCATCAACTGGAGGAGGTGGCTACCCAATATTTTGGGATGATGGTCAGCAATTACCGTTTGGAAGAATTGGCGCGAGATATGCAACGAGAAATGATCATGAGCCGGCGGTCAGATGGGGAATTAATGAAGCTGGCCGAAGAATTGCTGGGAAATCAGGAAAAATTTTTTAGCTTTTTCCGCACGAACGAGACAAAGTATCGCCTGCAAGAAAAACACTTTTATAGGGAAGTAAAAGAAAGGGCCCAAAAAGTCTTGACCAATCTATCTTCTATATCAGCCCATATAGAAGGAATGAAAGAACCACCAGAAGGTCTGCAAGCTATTAGTCGACGGGCTCAAGATTTGCAAGCAGAACTTTGGGGAATTTGTACGCAAAATGAGGAGAGATTGGTTTATTGGTGTGAGATCCGCGGCCGCGGAGTTTTTTTGCATGCTTCGCCGGTAGAGATAGCTGCGGAGATGAAGGATTATTTATATACCAAAGTGCGGACCATCATATTTACTTCCGCCACCCTTTCGGCGCGGGGCCATTTTAATTTCTTTAAGACCCGCTTAGGATTAACTGATTTAGAGAAAGATAAAATAGAAGAATTGATCTTAGCCTCTTCGTTTGATATGACCCGCCAAGCTTTACTATATTTACCCAAGACATTACCAGATCCCAATGAAGCTAACTTTGTCAATCGAGCGGCGGAAGAGATTTTGGCGATTCTCATGCAAACTAAAGGCCGGGCTTTTGTGTTATTTACAAGCATAAAGAATATGGAAGAAACTTACCGCCTTCTGCGTCCGCGTCTGCCTTTTACTTGCTTCTTGCAGGGAGAACGGCCCAAGAGCGTCCTCATTCAAGAATTCAAAGAAGATGTCCATTCGGTTCTCTTCGCTACCGCCAGTTTTTGGGAAGGGGTAGACGTGAGAGGTGAAGCTTTGAGTTGCGTAATTATAGATCGCCTCCCTTTTTCTTGGCCAAATGATCCCATTATGGAAGCCAGGCTGGAAAAGATCGCTTCGGCCGGCAAAAGCCCTTTTTGGGAATATCAAGTTCCCGGAGCGATTATTCTGCTCAAGCAGGGTTTGGGCCGATTGGTGCGGACGCGCCAAGACCGGGGATTGTTAGCCATTCTCGATCCGCGTCTATGGACTAAAAATTATGGCCGAGCCTTTATAGAAAGCCTTCCTCCTTGCCCATTTACCCATGAGCAAAAGGATATAAGCGCATTTTTTTCCGCTTTGCGTAAGGAATCTTCTTGAGTTTTTAATTTGGCCCCTTCACTAAAAACTTAGCCATTTAATAATTAGGACGCCGTCTCTATGCGGAGAGGCAGGGGTAGTGAGGGAGATCGAAAATAAATTAAGGGCTGGTTGGTAAAAATTGACTAAGAGGGTATTTCATATTATAATTATTTTAGCCGATAAATTTATTAAGTAAATTTGCTAATTTTTCACTTGGCGGTCCACATTTAAGAAAGCGAAAAAATAAAAGTTTAGGGAGGAAACAAAATGGGAAATATTCCCGAAGATGAGCAGATCAAAATACCTGAAATTTTACCACTATTGCCAGTCCGCGATACGGTAATATTTCCTTATATGATACTGCCACTATTTGTCGGGCGGGAAAGTTCTATTAAGGCGGTGGATGAAGCTTTAGCCAAAGACCGGATGATTTTTTTGGCGACCCAAAAAGTGGCCACGGAAGATAATCCTACACCGGCCGGAATTTATACAGTAGGCACGGCGGCCATGATTATGAAAATGCTCAAACTTCCTGATGGGCGAGTGAAGATTTTAGTGCAGGGGATAGCCAAAGGTATTATTAAAGAGTACATTCAGGAAAAACCCCTTTTCGTCGTGCGCATCCAACGAGTAATAGAACCACCCCTAGAAGAAATTTCTCTGGAAGCCGAAGCGCTCATCCGGACAGTAAAGGAACAGAGCGAAAAAGTTCTTTCTTTAAAAGGTATCCTTTCCCCGGATGTTTTAGCCATTTTGGATCAGATCGAGGATCCTGGTAGGTTGGCCGATCTGGTCGCTTCCAATTTGAAGTTGAAGATTGAGGAAGCCCAGAAGATCTTAGAAACTTTCCATCCGCTGCAGCGTTTGAAAAAGGTAAATGAATATCTGGCTAAAGAAGTGCAAGTGTCGACAATGCAAGCCAAGATTCAATCGCAAGCGCGAGAGGAGATGAGCAAGACGCAGCGGGAATATTTCTTACGGGAGCAGTTAAAAGCTATTAAAAATGAATTAGGTGATATCGACGAAAAGACGCAAGAAATTAACGAACTGCGTGAAAAAATCAAGAAAGCTAAAATGCCCCCGGATGTAGAGAAGGAAGCTAACAAACAACTCAATCGCTTAGAACAGATGCATCCGGAGTCGGCCGAGGCTACTATTGTGCGCACTTATTTGGATTGGCTGGTGGAACTACCTTGGAGTGTAAGCACGGTAGATAATTTAGATATAAAGAAGGCTAAGCAAGTTTTAGATGAAGATCACTATGATTTAGAAAAAGTTAAAGAGCGTATTTTAGAGTATTTGGGAGTTAGGAAACTAAAAGAGAGGATGAAAGGGCCTATTCTTTGCTTTGTCGGCCCGCCCGGGGTAGGGAAAACTTCTCTGGGCAAATCTATAGCCCGAGCCTTAGGCAGGAAATTCACCCGGATTTCTTTGGGAGGGATTAGGGATGAGGCCGAGATTCGGGGCCATCGCCGCACTTACATCGGAGCTTTGCCCGGCCGTATAATTCAGGGTATAAAAAATGCAGGCTCAAATAACCCAGTTTTCATGCTGGATGAGATTGACAAAGTGGGGACAGATTTCCGTGGAGATCCTTCGGCTGCTCTTTTAGAGGCCCTTGATCCCGAACAGAATTTTGCCTTCAGCGATCACTATCTGAACGTGCCTTTTGATCTTTCTAAGGTAATGTTCATTACGACAGCTAATATTCTTGATCCTATTCCCCCGGCCCTCAAAGACCGCATGGAAGTCATTAATCTGGCTGGCTATACCAGCGAAGAAAAATTAAAAATCACCAAACAATTTTTGTTGCCCCGCCAGCTGGAAGAGAATGGAATTAGTAAAGAGATCCTTTCTATAAGTGACGAAGCCATTCTCAAAATAATTTCTGAATATACCAAAGAGGCTGGCGTCCGTAATTTGGAGCGGGAAATAGCGGCTATTTGTCGCAAGGTAGCGCGGAAGATTGCGGAAGATGAGAAAGGGCCTTTCCATGTTACGGCCTTGAACCTGCATAAGTACCTTGGCCCACCTAAATATTTGTCTGATGATGAACTGGAGACTAATGAGATTGGCGTAGCCACAGGTTTAGCTTGGACCTCCGTAGGCGGAGAAATTCTGCATGTGGAAACCACCACGATGAAGGGTAAAGGTAATCTTACCCTTACGGGTCATTTAGGCGATGTAATGAAAGAGTCGGCTCAAGCTGCCCTCAGCTATGCCCGCTCGAAGAGCAAAGAATTTAATCTCGATCCAGACTTCTATGAGAAACTCGATGTGCATATCCATGTACCGGCCGGGGCTATTCCGAAAGACGGTCCCTCAGCGGGAGTAACTATGGCTACTTCTCTTATATCGGCCTTGACCAGAATACCCGTGCGTAAAGATGTAGCTATGACTGGAGAAATTACCCTGCGCGGCAGGGTACTGCCCATCGGGGGTTTAAAAGAGAAAACCCTGGCGGCCTTGCGGGCTAAAATAAAGAACATAATTATTCCTGAGCAGAATAGGAAAGACTTGGAAGAAATTCCCGCCTATATTCGGCGTAAAGTGAACTATTATTTTGTAAAGAATATGGATGAGATTCTGAAGATCGCTTTGGTCCCGCAAAAAGCGGAAACTTCTCCAGAATTTCCTAAAGGAGGAAAGGAAGAAAAGAAAGATAGGCTGGAATCTCATTCCCTTCCTTTACCTGTATAATCCATCATCGCGGATGGCTTAGTGGAACTTCGAGAACTCGGTGAATTTGGCCTTATAGCCAGAATAAAAGAAAAGCTTCCTCCGCAGGCCCAAAGCGTGATTAAAGGGATTGGAGATGATGGAGCTATTTGTTCTTTGGGCAAGGACAAAGCGCTCGTTTCTACCGTGGATCTCTTAGTGGAAGGGATCCACTTTGACCTTACCTATACCTCTCCTTATTTTTTAGGGCGCAAATCATTAGCGGTCAATCTAAGTGATCTAGCGGCCATGGGAGCTAAACCGCTCTATGCCTTAATTTCTATAGCCCTGCCTAATCGTTTAAAAGTAGAGTTCGTCGACGAGTTTATTTCCGGCTTTTTGGAGGTGGCCAAAGAAAATGAGGTATCCTTGATCGGCGGAGATACTTCGGCCTCTCCGGATAAACTTTTTATTTCCGTAACCCTTTTGGGAGAAGGAGCAAAAGAGAAGCTGGTCTGTCGGCAAGGAGCTTTAGTAGGGGATGATATATACATTACCGGGACTCTGGGAGACTCTCTTTGGGGCCTGAAGATTTTGCAACAGAACAAAGGAGAACCTTTTTCCGCGGCAGAATCTTTTTTAGTATCCCGCCACCTAAATCCAACAGCTCGGGTAAAGGAAGGGCAGATCATCGCCCAGAGAAATCTGGCCCACGCGATGATCGATGTAAGCGACGGCCTCTTATCAGATCTGGGGCATATATGCACGGAGAGCAAAGTAGGAGCTACTATTTGGGTCGAAGAAATTCCTTTATCTTCCTCATTAAAGAGATTGGCGCAAGACAAAGGAGAGCCGCCCTGGAAAATTGCTTTAATGGGGGGAGAGGATTATGAACTTCTCTTTACCGCCCCCGCCGAGAAGGCTGTCGAAATTCAGGATTTGAATAAAGAATGGGATTGTGGCGTTACCAAAATTGGCCAAATAGAAATTTTAGCGCATGGTTTGGTAGTCAAAAATGCCCATGGAGTAATAGATATTAACCAATGCCGGGGATATGACCATTTTGCCAAAAGCTTTCTTCCTCCTTTGGAACCTTCCCAGAGGTAAAAACCTTTGGATATTGAAGCGCCTTTAAGATTTTACCTCCTTTTCTTCCTTTTTTGGGGACTTGTCTTCTTCACTTTAGCAGAGGCAGCCCTTTTTGGTTTGGGGCGTTTGGGATTAAAAAAATTAAAAGACACAAATCATCCTGCCCATTCCCTTTTAGAGCGTTTGCATAGTTCTCCCCGCCGCTTAATAATTTCTCTCCTCATTGGCAACGAAGCTATGAATGTGGCCATTACTTCTTTAGCCTGTGCCTTATTCATCAGTTTTTGGGGAGAAGCCGGGAAATATATAACCATCCCGCTTGTGATTTTTACCATCCTTCTTTTTGGGGAGGTTATCCCAAAAACGATAGGAGTTAATTATGCTCCTAGAATAGCTCCCGTACTGGCTGGAGCAGTGGCCCAATACATGTCTCTTATAGTTCCCTTACGCTGGCTCTTGGAATCAGTGGTCATCGTTTTGATGAAAATTTTCCGCATCCGCATGGAATTTTCCCCACCGCCTTTGACGGAAGAAGTCTTTAAAGAATTGGTAAGTTCTGGGCAAAAAGAAGGAAGCCTGGAAGCCGAAGAAAAAGATTTAATCTTCAAAGTTTTTAAATTTACGGACCAAACAGTGAGAAATATTATGACACCTCGAGAAGCAGTTTTCGCCCTGCCCATAACCG
>Ga0209102_1001066_pt1 | contig 15530 bp, 13 predicted proteins | sample ConPoolayeHmetaG_FD_185483 | JGI IMG/M metagenome (GOLD analysis project Ga0209102, IMG submission 185483) | Hot spring microbial mat communities from California, USA to study Microbial Dark Matter (Phase II) - Cone Pool mat layer H metaG... ...
TCCCCAAGGTTTGAGCACTTTCTGGACATAAGGTTTCATAGTTCCATTTTAGAAAGAAGCGATTAAAAGGTCAAGAGAGGAAATTAAAGAAAAAGGGCTCTTGCCAATTTTTTGTTGATAATCTATGGCTAAAAGTTTTTGATAAAGACTTATTAATTTCTCTAAACCAAAAGTTTTTGCCTGTCTTAGCAATTTTTCCTGTTTCCAGTCGGGGAGGTTTTCTAATCCCCTTTTTCCCAAATCAGCAGCAATTATTAACTGCTCTACGTGTCGACAAAGAAAATAAAAAATTCTTTCGGGAACTTCTTTTTTTAGACATTGATGAAAAAAAAGCAAGGAGGTTTTTCTATTTACCGGAGACAAAGAATCAAGAAATTTATAAATTATTTTTGGTAAATCAAAAAATTCAATTTTTACCCTTTTAAAGTTGCCTAGAATTCTTCCGTCTATTTTTTTCTCTTCCCAGACAATTAAATTTTGAGGATTTTCTTTTTGACAGTAGTTTAAAAGTTTTTCTTTTTCTCTGCTTGGTCTTCTAGAAAAAAGTCCAAAAACAACAACTAGTTTATCCGCTCCAAAAATACTTCTACTTTCTACCGCTTGTTGAAGTTCAGTAAGGGTAAGTTGTTCCCCTTCAAGTTTAATTACCTCTCCTTTAAACTTTTCAATTTCTCCATTTAAACGTTGGCGGCTTAAAACCGTATTTTCTCCGTGAAAAATAACCATTTATTCAACTTTATAAACTTCGTCTCCTTCTTTGACTGGTTGGTCAATTTTCATACCGACAGTTTGCCCCCTTTGTGCTTCTTGGATTTGCTGGTGTTCGATCTGCATTGAGGTCACTTCCTGATTAAACTCATTTCCATGGCCACTAATTTTTATTTGGTCGCCAACTTTAATGGGAGCCAAAACCTCAACGACAGCAACGCCAATTTTGTCAAAATAATGGGTAATTTTTCCCACCAGTGTATCAGCCACTTTTCTCACCTCCTTTTTTAAATTTTATCATTTTTTAATTTCCAATGACAAATTGCTACCGCTAAAGCATCAGCGGCGTGGGTTGGTCGGGGAATTCTTTTTAATCTTAAAATCTTTCTTACTGACGACTGAATGTGATTTTTCTTTGCCCGACCACTTTCGGTTAAAACCATTTTAATTTTTAAAGGAGGGTATTCAACCACTTCAATTTTTTTCTTTGCTGCCGCTAGTTTAATTACTCCCATTGCCTGACCTACGGCTAAAGCTGATTTGGCGTTAGAGTTAAAAAACAAACTTTCTATTGCCAAAACTTGAGGTTCGTATTCTTTAATAATTTTTGTTATCTGGCAATAAATTAAATCGAGCCTTTTGGAAGAAGAAAGTGATTTAGAAGTTTTAATGCTTCCGTGGGCAATTAACTTTGTTTTTTTCGAGCAATTGATTATTCCATATCCGGTTACCGCCGTTCCCGGATCAATTCCCAAAATTATCATAAGATTGATTGTAGCATAAACTATTTGTTATAATAAAGTGCCTTGAGCCCGTAGCTCAGCGGTAGAGCAGCTGCCTTTTAAGCAGTTGGTCGGGCGTTCGATTCGCCCCGGGCTCACCAAGGCCCCGTCGTCTAGCGGCCTAGGACGTCAGCTTTTCAGGCTGAAGGTCGAGGGTTCGAATCCCTCCGGGGTCACCCAACTTTGTTTTTCAAATTCTTCTCCATGACCAGGATAAATAATCGTCTGGGAAGGTAATTTCAAGATTTTTTTGATTGAATTTTCCAGTTCTTGTTTAGAAGAATAAGCAAAATCTGTTCTTCCCACGCCTTCGGCAAAAATTAAATCTCCGGAAAACAAAAAACCCGAAGAGTAAAAACTCACACTTCCCGGAGTATGCCCTGGCGTTTCTATTACTTTTAAACTTTCTTTTCCAAATTTAATTTCATTCCCTTCTTTAATAAACCCATCCGCTGGTAAAACCGACTCTTCTTCTCTTCCCGTAAAAAATTTTGCCGTTTTTCCTGCTCTTTTTAGCAAAAACAAATCATTTTTGTGAATTAAAAAAGGAATATTTAAGGCCAATTTTAATTCTGTTGCTCCCAAAACATGATCAAAATGCCCATGAGTAGTTAAAATAAATCGCGGCGAAAGATTAAAATCATTTACTTTTCGAAGAATATAATCAGCGTCATCTCCCGGATCAATTATTACCGTCTCTAAACTCTCCTTGTCCCAAACTAAATAGCAATTCGTCTGTAATTGACCAACTACTACTTTCTCAACTTTCATTTTAAGAATTTATTTTAAACCACCCGTTTCCTTCTAATTGGACAAATTACTCCAATTGGACAAGTCTTAAAAATTAAGCGGTTTTAACTTTAGTTGCTTTTTTGCTTGTTTTTTGGCGAAGATAGTAAAGTTTTGCTCGACGGACTTTTCCTTTTTTCTTTACTTTTATTTTTGTTATCCAAGGAGAATTCAACGGCCAAATTCTTTCGACTCCCACTCCTCCAACAGCAATTTTTCTTACCGTAAAAGTTTTGTTTTCCCCTCTTCCTCTAATAGCAATAACAATTCCCTCAAAGTTTTGAATCCTTGTTTTTTCTCCCTCAACTATTTTTTGGGAAACAACTACTGTATCGCCAACGCTAAAAATAGTTTCTCCAAATTTTGCCTGATTTGCCATAGGAGATATTTTAGCAAAAAATTAACAAAAAAGAAACTCAGCCTTAGAATTAATTTAATAGGAAATTATTTTCCACTCTTTAGCCTCGCCCTCTTGAGCAAAAGTCGGTAATCTTAAGGGAAATGGTTGGGGAATTAAGGTAATATCTAAATCCGCCAAATTTTCTTCATATAAGTTTCCATCAGAACCTATAACAGCAGCTAATTTTGGAGGTTCTATATTCATTTTTTTAAATAATTCACAAACTGCCCTTATTGTTCCACCTCTACCGATAAAATCATCAACAAAAACCGGTTCAACACCCTTGGCCGTTACCTCTTTGAGAAATTTTTCATCGTTTGGTGATATTCGAAGAGTTTGTTTCTCTCCTGAAGTAATTGATTCAAAACTAACAGCTGGAGTAGATTTTATCATATAAACTTTGGGTGAACCTTTACGAAGAGTAATTACTCTTTCCTCTAATTCTCCAGCAACTGATAAGTTGTCCAAGTTTTTCCAAACCCAGGGGACAAAATGGGAACCTTTAGTTTCCGCGGTTACCAGCAAGATATTGCTCCTGCTTACTTGAGCAGCAATCGCATTTGCTAATAAGGAACCAACATAGTCTAAAAATGGCTGTTCTTGTTCCATAACCACAAAAGAAGCAATTCCAGGCTCAACAATATCTAATTCTAATTCAAATGAACCAACTTTAGTTCTCCATTTTGGAGAATCATTAATTTGGATAATTTCGCCGGGATTAAAGGAATAGTCTCTAGAATCTGGTGATTTAAATTTAATCAATGGCTCTTTCATATTTTTATATAAAATTAATAAAAATTGTTAATTAGGGAGCCTTAACGGAAATCAACCGAATAATGTCGCTTTTAAGGGGCGACAACATTGTTATTAAAATAATCCGTTAAGGCTCCCTCCATCCTTGACTTTTGAAGGCTAAATAATGAAATTATTCACTAACTCACCGCTTTTAACATCCACTAATCCGTTATTGGAAAGCTTGAGTGAGGGAATTACTACCAGAGTAATTGACAAGGAAAGGGTAAAGATTGGATCTTTTAGTTTGCAACCTAGCATCCAAAGGGCTTTTTTAATTTCTTGCCGCTTCTCCGCTAATTCAACAGGAGAAATGTTAGTCATTATTCCCCCGATGGGAAGCGACAATTCTCCAATTATTTTTCCTCCTTCAACTACTACTATTCCCCCTTGGATCTCTAAAATACGATTAATCGCCTTCGCAATATCACTATCAGTTACCCCGACAGCAACAATATTTTGGGAGTCTTGACCAATAGAACCGGCTAAAGCGCCTTTTTTTAATCCAAATCCACGAACAAACGCTAGCGAGTGAGTTCCTCCTCCATAACGCTCAAAAACAGCTACTTTTAGCCGGTCGGTTTCAGGATCGACTTCTGCGATACCATTGCTAATAGTTATTTCTTCAACTATTTCTTTAGTGATTAACTCCCCTTCGCTTACCTCAATTATTCGTACACAAACTTTACCGGAGGAAATTGGCGCCTTGATAACTAGGTCATGGGTTGATACAGATCTTAAACGTAAAGTTTTTAGTGCACAGGGAGGATAGGGATATCGAGGAAATGAAGGGTGATTTTCAATTATTTTCCCTCCAACCATTACTTGAGTTATATTAAATTCTTCTAATTTGCCTACAAAAATGATATCAGCACTCCGTCCCGGAGCAATCAGGCCGATCCTATTATCCAACCTATAGCAGCGAGCTGGGTTAATAGTAGCCATTTGAATAGCTACTAAAGGATCAACTCCTTCAGAGATAATTTGTTGCACCGCCCAATTCATATGACCGTATTCAAGAATGTCTTCTGGGGAAATACAACCATCAACTGCAAGAAGTAGATTTGAGGTGTCGCCTATTTTTTTCACCAGCTCTCCTGCAGACATCGGTTCTTTTATGGAACCTCTTCTTAGAATAACATACATTCCCTTTCGTAGCTTTTCGACCTGTTCTTCTACGCTAGTTGACTCATGATCTGTGCGAATTGGCCCGGACGCAATGTATCTACAAAGGTCTTCACCACGAACTTCTGGGCAATGGCCGTCAATCAAAAGGTTGTTTCCCCCAGCCCACTTTAGGATTCTTTGCATTTCTTCATCGTTAGAAGAAAGAACCCTATTGAAAGACATTACCTCAGCAACTCCCAAAACATTCGGCATCTGAAGGCCCCTTTGGATATCTTCTAATCGAATTTCACATCCTGCCTTTTCCAAATTTGGTACCGAAGGAACGCAGGGTGGTACCATAAAAAAGGCTTTTAATGGCGTTAGTCTCGATTCTTCAATTAGTAATCTCATTCCCTCCATTCCCATAACGTTAACAATATCATGTGGGTCGAAAACTGCAGCAGTAGTTCCCCATGGGAGAACAGCTTCAGCAAAAGGAACCGCGCTCATCAAAGTCATTTCATAGTGATCATGAGCACTAATCAAACCCGGGACCAAAAATTGCCCTTTAGCGTCGACTTCAATGGTTCGTGAATCTTTTTTAACTTCCCGACCAATGCAAGTGATTACTCCCTGTTCAATTACTACACTCCAAGGAAGAATCTCGCGCGTTAAAACATTAACTATTTTGCCATTCCGAATCACTGTTCTCATGGTCCCCCCCTTTTAAAAAGTTAAATAGAGGGACCGTCTGAGAGATTTCTCAAAACAGACGGTCCCTCAACAGGCACTACAAAACTCCCAGACTACCCATTACCGCTTTACTGAGAATCCCCCCAAGTAAACCATAGAAGGGATTAGTTGATAGGGTTGTTCCTATGGTAATCGCAACTACTAAGGGATTTCCAACGTCAAAGGCATCCATTGCATTGAAGGGAAAAACTAAGATTCCGCCAATGACGATAAGATATCCCCCCATCGCCGCAAGCGGGATATATTTAGCAATTTTGTAAACCCAACCTGTAACGAGGACAATAGCCGCTCCTACCATAAGGAGAATTCCAGAAAGAACTGGATGAGGGGCTCCTGCGGTAACGCTGACTATTACTTCCATTGCTGTTCCCCCGAAAAGAGAACTGGCAAAATCGGCAAGAGCAGAAATAACATTCACCTGGTTGTATCCTCCACTTGACCCAGATATGCTCAAGTTCACACCGTGGTAGGCCAAATTCCCTCCTAAGGTAAGAGTAGCAATTGATAGCGCTCCTATCACTACCCGAAAGTTAAATGAAGGTTTAACTAATTTGAATTCGCTGCGTATTCCCTCCCACCAGGAGGAATATTCCGGTGCCATCACTATTAAACTTGATTTCTTAGTAAGTTGCTGTTTAACTAAGTGAAGGCAAATACCGAGCAATACGCTAGCAGTAACACTCCATACCAAATTGTTAGTAGCAAACTGGACAACGAGCGCTATCATAAGGGAAGGTGCTCCAATAAGCCAGTCCTCTTTTGCCAGATCGAAACCTACTTTAGTCAGATAGAGGCCAACTCCCGCTAACATTCCCAGGAAAATTTCCTGACCGACACTGTCTACAATGAATTGGGGAAGTCCGGCAATTCCCAACATTCCGGTGAGAAGCGCTGATCCCAAAAGCATGGTAATCCGTTCCCGCAAATCCTTGGTTAAACTTTGAACTAAAACAATATTCTCTTGTTGGAAAGAAACCGGTGTTACTAGTCCGGTAACCGCATTTCCTATCGCGCCTACTAAGAAACCAAGAGCACATGGGATCAGGGCAAATCCAAACGACAAAGCGAGAACAGCCCCACTGACTACATCCAAAAGACTCAACAAAGCGATCCAGAAATCTTGGAAAGTCATTTTATCCTCCTCTTTTTATTTTTTCTTTACCCTATATTAGACTCTGTACCGACACTTTCTTAGGTTTTCTAGACCTCGCAAAAATGTTTTTTTACTTCACTGACAATTTTATCCTCCTTTCCTTTCTTAAGCCTTCAATTGTCAAGGTGCTAAATTAAGAAGAAGAGTTTTATTTTCTTAACCGCTTTTGGTCGAGATAAAACTCCCTCCCTTGTTTAACCATCAAAAAAGCGCCGCTAACGGCGCCTCTTGATTTTTGGAATTAAAACCAAAATTCACATCAACTAAAAAAATTTTTGCCAATTTATATATTCTGTCCATTTTACCTCGGCTAAAGGTAAATATTATTCTGTTATTTTTAAACTAACACATTTGTAAAACTTTGTCAAGAGGCAATCAGAGAAGCGCTTCGTTTGAAATCAAACATATCGATAGACAGAAATTATAATAATAGCAGTCTAACTTGTTCTAACATCCGCAATTCTTTGAAGCAAAGAAATATTTCTCGCTCCTAATTTTTGCATTGCTTGTTTTACCGCCGCGATAAGCTTGGGAATAAAAATATACCCCGACCCTTTATAACCTACTTTGGTTACTTTTCCTTCAGGAACTTTTATTTTTACCTTTTCAATTCCATAACGAAGGGCTCCTCTTTTTTCCATTGCTTCCAAAGAACCCATTCCCCGATATTTTTTTACCAAAAAACCAATCCCCTCATCAAATTCTGCTTCTCCCGGAGACTCTTCTAATCCTGCCAAAAGACTACCCATCATCACCGTTTGTGCTCCCAAAGCTAATGCTTTAATAATATCCGAAGGCTTCCTAATTCCCCCATCAGCAATCAAAGGAACTCTAAAGCCAGTTTTTTTAGCAATTTTATCCGCTGTCAAGGCACAATCTAAAACCGCGGAACCCTGAGCCCGGCCAACACCTAAATACTCCTGGGTAATACAAGCTGCTCCTGGCCCAATTCCCACTCTTATCCCATCAATTAATTTACCCCCACTTTTTACTATCTCTTCAACCATTTTTCCCGAATCAACATTACCAACAATCACTTCTAATTTTGGAAAATACTTTTTAGCAAACTTCGCAATTTCTAGTTGTTCTTTAAAAACTACCGAGGCATCAATAACAATTCCGTCAATTCCCCTTTCTACTCCCTTTTTAATTCTCTCTTGCGCTAAAGCAAGTCTAGACTCAATGGCAATTAAAACCCTTAGTTGCTTATTTTCATTTTTTGTTGCTAAAGGATACATTTCATTTTTTCGTAAATCACTATCAGTAACTAAGGCAACAAGACGAAAGCTTTTATCAACAATCGGTAAAGTATCAAGATTGTATTTTCTAATAATTTTGTTAGCCGCGCGAATATCATTTTTATCTAAAGTTGTTTCTTTCCGAGCAGTAATCAATTTACTTTTAGGAGTCATAATTTTTGCCAGAGGAATTTTCATTTCTTTTTCTTTTTCTAACCAGCGAACATCACGCCGAGTAACTATCCCTAATAGTTTTGTTTTCAAGGTTCCATCTTGGGTAATAGGAACACTGAAAAAACCATATTTTTGGGCTATTTTATAAACATCTCCAACTGTATTTTTGGGGCTTAATACAATTGGCTGACGGACAAAAGCCGCCTCAAACCTTTTTACTTTTTCTACTTCCTCCATTTGTTCTTCTGGGGTTTCGAAGTTATAATGAATGACACCAATTCCTCCCATCAAAGCCATTAAAATTGCCATCTGCGCTCCGGTAACCGTATCCATAGGAGAGCTAACGAAAGGAGTTTTTAAAATTATATTTCTGGAAAGTTGGGTAGTTAAATCAACCTCATCTCTTTCAAAATCAGGTAATTGAGTGCAAACCAACAAGATATCATCGTACCAAAACTCTTTATTTTTTAAACCAGGATGAATTTTTACCATATTTCAAATATATTCAATTGCTTTATTTTTTCCAACAATATTTCTAATTTCTTCGATTGCCTGGTTAATAAAATTTTTAGTTTTCATTTAATTTATCAAGAGTATTTTTTTTCTTTGCCTGAAAAAGGGGAAGATTTCCTAAAAAATAAAAGGGGATTTCAATTTTTTCTTGCTCTTCTCCTTGTTTTAAAACTGCTACTATTCCCACAACTTTCGCTCCAACCATTTCCATCAATTCCCTAACAACTTTAATTGTTCTTCCAGTAGAAATTACATCATCAATAATCAAAATCTTTTTTCCTTTTAAAAGTTCTGCATCCGGGCCATTTAAAACCAAAGTTGGTTTTGTTTTATTTGAAATTGGCTTCACCATATAACCCATAATATTTTTGCGAAGCACAATATAACGAGGCTTGCCAAGCTTTTGAGATAAAGTTTGAAGTAGGGGGACAACTTTTACTTCCGGGCCAACAAGATAATCAAAATCGAATTCTTTAATTTTTTTTTCTAATTTTTCCGCTATTTTTTCTACCAATTCGCCGTCTCCCAATAAATTAAAAGAGGCGATTTTAATTTTTGGTCCCAGGGAAACAATTGGCAATTTTCGGGTTAAACCACAAAGTTTAAGAGTGTAAAACTGCATTCTTAATAAATTCTACAAACAACGGATGTGGTTGTAAAGGTCGGGATTTATATTCTGGATGAAATTGGGTACCAACAAAAAAGGGATGACCAGACAGTTCAATTGCCTCAACCAAACTTCCATCAGGAGAAAGACCACTAAGCTTCATTCCCGCTTTTTCAAATTGTTCTCGGTATTCATTATTAAACTCGTAACGATGACGGTGTCGCTCAAAAATCAATTGCGAATTGCAAATTGCGAATTGCGAATTTTTATTATAAGATTCCCACAAGATGCTTTCTTTCACTATTTTACACGGCCAACTTCCCAAACGAATTGTCCCTCCATACTGGTGTTTTTTAAGATATTTTTCCTGCTCGGGCATGATATGAATTACCGGATGAAGAGTATTTGGGTTTACCTCAGTAGAATTTGCCCCTTTTAGTCCTACCACATTTCTTCCAAACTCAATTACCGCCATTTGCATCCCAAAACATAAACCCAAAAAAGGGATTTTATTCTCTCGGGCATATTTTATCGTCATAATTTTCCCTTCTACTCCCCTACTTCCCCAGCCTTGAGGAACAATAATTCCCTGAGCCTCTTTAAGTTTTTCCTTAATTCCCTCTTTTTCAATCTTTTCCGAGCTAAACCAAATAATTTTTGGCCTTACTCCATTAACCCAGGCCCCATGCTTTATTGCTTCAACCACACTGACATAAGAATCTTCCAAAGAAAAATCTCCTGAGGTATAATACTTACCAACAATAGCAATTTTCACTTCCTTTTTAAACTTTTTAATTTTTTTAATCAAATGGTGCCATTCTAAAAGATTTCTTCTTCGTGGTTTTATTTTTAATTTTTCCAAAATTCTTCTGGTAATTTTTTGCTCATCTAAGATAAGAGGTACTTCATAAATTGTTTCTACATCAGGATTGGCAAAAATATCTTGGGGTTCTAAAGAACCGGCAAAGGCAATTTTTTCTCGACGGCGTTGGTCAACTTCTTTTTCTGCTCGACAGACAATAATATCCGGCTGAATTCCCAAAGAATTTAAAGCCCAAACAGATTGTTGAAGAGGCTTAGTTTTCATTTCTCCCAAAAAACCAGGGGTTGGGAGATAGCCAACATGAATAAATAAAACATTTTCTTTATATTTAATTTTCATTCTTCTTGCTGCCTCAAAAAACATGATATTTTGATATTCGCCAACTGTTCCCCCGAATTCGACAACAACAATTTCTGCTTTCTTGCCTATCAACTCCAATCGGCGAATAATTTCCTGGGGAATATGTAAATAAGCATCAACACATTTTCCCTCGTATCCCAAGGCTCTTTCTTTATCTAAAACTGATTTATAAATTTGCCCGCCAGTAATATAACTTTCTTTTGTTAAATTTACTCCCAAAAACCTTTCATAATGTCCCAAATCTTGGTCGCACTCTATCCCATCATCTAAAACAAAAATTTCCCCGTGTTCCAAGGGATTCATTGTTCCTGCGTCCAAATTTAAATACATATCGCATTTTACCGGTAAAACTTTAAATCCGCGAGATTTTAAAAGAAGAGAAATTGAAGCGGTGGTAATTCCCTTTCCTAAACCGGAAATTACTCCCCCAAAAATAAAAATAAATTTAGTTTTCATTGGTTAATTATTCTCTTTATTTCTTCTGCTAATTGGGAGGTATAATTTATTCCAAAAGGCAAAACCATTTTTTTCCCTTCTCCCAAACTATTAACAAACACTAAAGCGACTTTTTTTTCTCCCTGATTTGCTCTTAAGATTTTATTTAATTCTACCAATTTTTGGGGAGAAATTCTTGCCGGTAAAGTAATTTCAAAATCAACCTCCTCCTTTTTCTCCTCTTTTTTCGTTGCCTCCTCCAACGGCTGAGCGTTTTCTATTAAAATAGAAATTCTTTCCTCGCGAGCCTCTACCGTACCCTCGGCAATTACTAAAGATTCTTTTTGCCAGCAGGAGCGGGTTTTTCTAAAAACCTTAGGAAAAACAACTACTTCTACCATTCCGCTATCGTCCTCAAGTTTAACAAAAGCCATTTCCTCATTGGTATTTCGGGTGAAAATAATTCTTAAATCAGAAACTATTCCGGCAATTTTTACTTTCTGTCCCCGATGCTCATCTTTATCAATCTGAAGAATCTTATGACTTCGGAAACTGTCAATTTTTGCTAAAAGTGGCGTTAGCGGATGTTCGCTAAGATAAAAACCCAAAAGATCCTTTTCCAAGGCTAAAAGTTCTTCTCGAGAAAATTCCTCAACATTTGGCAAATCATCTTCAAAACTAATATTCACTCCCGGATTATTGTCAAATAAACTTACTTGCCCATTTGCTTTTTGTTTCTGGAAACTTACCCCCTTTTCTCTAACTTTATCTAAAGCAGAAAGCATTGCCGCTCTTTTTCCAAAAGAGCTCATCGCTCCGACCTTAATTAAACTTTCCAAAACTTTTTTGTTAACTTTTTGGCTATCAACTCGCTGACAAAAATCAGCTAAAGATTTAAATTCTCCGCCCATTTCCCTTGCTTCCAAAATTGATTTTATTGCTGCTTCACCTACATTTTTAATTGCCGAAAGCCCAAAACGAATCGCCTTTCCGTTTAAAGAACTTGGTTCATCTTCAATCGTAAAATTGGCCGAGGACTTATTGATATCTGGCGGTAAAACAACAATTCCCATTCGTCGGCATTCTTCAACCGCCAAAGTAATTTTGGTATCTCTTGTTGGCCCCGAAGCACCAACCGACTCCGCGGTCAGTAAAGCAGCCATAAATTCTACAGGAAAATGAGCTTTCATCCAAGCGGTTTGATAGGCAATCATCGCGTAAGAAGTCGAATGAGCCTTATTAAATCCATAACCAGCAAACCTTTCAATCAAAGCAAAAACATTCTCCGCTACCTCCTTTTTATAACCAAGCTTTACCGCTCCTTCAATAAATTTCTTCCTCTCTTTTTCCATAATCTCTTTTTTCTTTTTTCCAATTGCCCGGCGCAACATATCCGCTTCCCCTAAACTGTAACCGGCCATTTTATTGGCAATTTGCAAACACTGTTCTTGATAGACAGCAATTCCGTAAGTTTCCTCCAAAATTTGTTTTAAATCCGGATGGGGATAATGGACTTTAGCAGGATTTCTTTTGCCGGCTATAAACTCATCAATAAATTGCATTGGCCCTGGTCTGAATAAAGCAACCATAGCGGCTAAATCGGAAAACTTATTAGGTTTAAGTTTTAAAGCCAACCTTCTCATTCCCGCGCTTTCCAGTTGAAAAATTCCAGTAGTTTCTCCGGAAGCAATAAGTTTTAAAGCCGCTTTGTCGTTTAAGGGAATTTCCGAAAGATCAATTTCTTTTCCTTGAGTATATTTTACATATTCCAAAGCTCTTTCTAAAATGGTTAAATTTCTCAGACCCAAAAGGTCTATTTTTAAAAGTCCAATTGCTTTTTCCGAGATATTTAAATCCAAACAATACATATCATATTGAGTCATTAATCTTTCACCCCTCGTCTCTTTTTGAAGAGGCGTGTATTCGGTTAGAGGCTTATCGCTAACCACCAATCCGGCGGCATGAGTTGAAGCATGGCGAGCAGTTCCCTCGACCTTTGCCGCCAAATCCAAAAGTTTTTTATATTTTGGCTCCTGGTAAAAAGATGCCAACTCCGGAACATTTTTTAAAGCATCAGCAATACTCATTCCCATAGGAATTAGCTTGGCAATTTTGTCCGGTTCAGAATAGGGCATTCCCAAAACCCTTCCTACATCTCTTACTGCCTCTCTTGCCTTCATCACATTAAAAGTAACTATTTGGGCCACTTTATCTTCTCCGTATTTTTTAGTGATATATTTAATTACCTCATCTCTTCGGTCGTCAGCAAAATCAACATCAATGTCTGGCGGTGAAGGTCGCCCGGGATTTAAAAATCTTTCAAAGGGAATATTATGGCGTAAAGGATCAATTGAGGTAATTCGCAAAATATAAGAAACCAGCGAACCAGCAGCCGAACCTCTTCCCGGACCAACACGAATTTTTTGTTTTTTTGCCCAGTTAACAAAATCCTGAACAATCAAAAAGTAAGTAGCAAAACCCTTTTTACAAATAACATCAAGTTCATATTCTACTCTTTCTAAAACCTCTTTACTTGGTTTGAGAAAACGATCCTTTAGCCTCTCATAAACTAATTTTCTTAAATGCTCTTCAGCCGTTTCTCCCTCAGGTAAAGGATAATGAGGTAAAATCCAGCGCCCAATAGGAATTTCCAAATTACAAGTCGCAGCAATCTTTTGGGTATTTTCAATCGCTTCAGGCAAATCCCTAAAAGCTTCGATCATTTCTTGAGGGGAGCGTAAATAAAAATCAGGTGAGCTAATCATTGTTAGCCTGTCTTTATCAGCAACTTTCTTTTGGGTTTGTACCGCCAACAAGACATCTTGAGCCTCGGCATCCTCTGCCTCAACATAGTGAACATCATTAGTCGCTACCAGGGGAATTCCCAATTTTCGAGAAAGGACAATTAGTTTTTTGTTCGCCTCGTCTTGATGTTCCAGTTTTGGATGATACTGGACTTCCAAATAAAAATCCTTGCCAAAAATATCTAAAAATTGTTTTGCCTTTTCTTCGGCTTTTTTTTCCTCTCCCTGAGCTAAAAGTTGGGGAATTTCTCCATCCAAACAAGCAGAGGCAGCAATTAAACCATCGGAATACTGGCGAAGAATTTCCATATCAATTCGGGGTTTATAATAAAAACCCTCCAAGTGGGCCAAAGTTACCAACTTCATCAAATTTTTATAACCAGTTTCATTTTTCGCTAACAAAATCAAATGATAGCGGTCAGAATCCACATTTACCTGTTTGTCAAAACGAGAACGAGCAGCCATATAAGTCTCCACTCCAATTATTGGTTTAATCCCTACTTCTTTGGCAGCTAAGTAAAACTTCACCGCGCCATACAAAACTCCATGGTCAGTAATTGCCAAACTGTCCATCCCATACTCCTGAGCTTTGGCCAAAAGATGTTTAATTTTTGCCAGCCCATCCAAAAGCGAATACTCCGTATGAACATGAAGATGAGTAAACTTCATTTCCCCTAATTAACTAATTAACTAATTAACTAATAACTTAATTAACTTCTCTTTTAACTCTCCAAGATTTGCCTGTCCCCTTGTTTTTGCCATTACCTGCCCTATTAAAAATTGTAAAGCATTAGTTTTTCCTTTTTTATAATCTTCAACCGCTTTTTGATTTTCTTTCAAAACCTCCAAAACAATTTTTTCCAAATCGCTTCCTCCAATTTTTGTTGTTGTTTGCTTTTGTCTCAAAATTTTTACTAACTCTACCGGAGAAACTTTACTGATATCTACTTTCTTATTAATTATAATATTAGCAATAGCAGTTGGTTCAAGAGTTTCCTTTGCTTCCCTAACTGCCTCCTCAAAATAATCAGCTAATTTTTTCTCTTCAGTTAAAATCCTAGCGTTATATTCCGAAATCCCATATTCTTTGATAAACCTCGCCATTCTTTCTTGGGGCAATTCTGAAATTTGAAATTTGAAATTTGAAATTTGAAATTTGGTTATTTTAATTGGTGGAATATCTGGTTCAGGAAAATAACGATAATCCGAGGCTTCTTCCTTTTCCCTTTGTAAAACCGTTGTTCCTGTTTTTTCATCCCAACCACGAGTTGTTTTATTTCCCTTCTCTTTTATCCTTCCTGTTTTTTCGAATTCATCCACTTGTCTTTTTATTTCCCAATCTATTGCCTTTCTGACAAAACGAAAAGAGTTAATGTTTTTCAGTTCTACCAACGGCGTATAGTAAATTTTTCCGTTTTTCATCACCTCTAAATTAACCGTTGGCTCACAACGCATCTGCCCTTTTTCCATATCCGCTTGGGAAATTCCCAACCAGCGCACCAGTCTTTGGAGATACTTCAAAAACTCCTCAATCTGATTACTGCTCTCAAAATCTGGTTCGGTGACTATTTCTACTAAAGGCACCCCGGCGCGATTGAAATCAATGAGAGTAAAATTGCCCAAATGAGTCATTTTTGCTGTGTCTTCTTCCAAATGAACCCGGCGAATTTTAACTTGGAACTTGGAACTTGGAACTTGGAACTTCAATTTTCCGTCCGTGGCGAGCGGTAAATCATATTGGCTAATCTGGTATCCCTTGGGTAAATCAGGATAAAAATAGTTTTTTCGGTCAAATTTACTTAGTGGAGAAATTTTACAGTTTAAAGCCAAACCCAAAATTATTGTCTGTTCTATTGCCTTTTTATTAGGAACCGGCAAAACTCCTGGTAAGCCTAAACAAACAGGACAAGTTAAAGTATTTGGTGGCTTCCCAAAATAATCTGCCGAACAACTACAAAACATTTTACTTTTGGTTTTTAGCTCAATATGAACTTCCAGGCCAATTATTGGCTTAAACTTGGTTATTTTTGATAATCTCATATGGTTCTTTTAAAGAAATTAAAAATGCTCCTAAAGTTAAAAAGCCAATCAT
>Ga0209102_1001067_pt1 | contig 15524 bp, 13 predicted proteins | sample ConPoolayeHmetaG_FD_185483 | JGI IMG/M metagenome (GOLD analysis project Ga0209102, IMG submission 185483) | Hot spring microbial mat communities from California, USA to study Microbial Dark Matter (Phase II) - Cone Pool mat layer H metaG... ...
TCAATGCCAACTTCGACTACCGGAGTGGAAACAAGGATATCCAGTTTACAATTTTTGAAGTTTTTCAAAATTTCCTCTTTTTCCTTGGTTTTTAACCGACCATGGAGGAGACCCAATTTTAAGTCAGGGAAAATATCCCTTTTTAGCCGCTCAAATTCAGAGGTAGCTGCCTTGACGGTTTGCAATGTTTCGTGTTTAGACTCTTCAATCAGGGGGCAGATAATAAATGCTTGATTTTTTGTTTCTTTTATTTGTTTTCTTATCCACTCATAAGCGGCCGCTCTTTTTTGGGGAGGAACAACCCAGGTTTTCACTTTTTGTCTTCCTGGCGGCATTTCGTCCAAAACTGAAAGGTCTAAATCTCCATATAAAGTTAGGGCTATTGTTCTTGGAATTGGAGTGGCGGTCATTGTTAAAACATGAGGGGTTTTCCCTTTTTCAATTAATTTTCCCCTCTGTTCTACCCCGAAGCGGTGCTGCTCATCAATGATCACTAGGCCAAGATTTTTAAATTTTGCTCTTTGGTAAATTAAAGCATGAGTGCCCACAGCAAGGTCGAAATTGCTTTCCGCTTTTTTGTTTGTACTGGTTAGCAAGATGATTTTTACTCCTAATGGGGTAAGGAGTTGGTTAAGGGTTTGAAAGTGTTGATAAGCCAAAATTTCGGTGGGGGCCATTAAAGCAGATTGAACACCATTAAGATAGGCAACAAATATAGCAGCGGCGGCAAGGACTGTTTTTCCACTTCCCACGTCTCCTTGTAAAAGACGATTCATCGGTTTGGTTTTATTTAAATCATTAAGGATTGCCCTTAATTCCCTTTTTTGGGCGCCGGTTAATTCAAAAGGAAGATTTTTAACGAATTCTAAAATTCTTTCCTGATTAATAATAAGTTTTTTTGCAAGTTTTTTTTGTTGCCATTTTTTCTTCCGCTCGCCAGCTGCCAGTTGAATAAGAAAAAGTTCCTCAAAAGCAAATCTTTTTCTTGCTTCCTCGGCATTTTTAATATTTTTTGGAAAATGAATTTGCACAAGCGCATCGGTTAAGTTCATTAAACTGTACTTTTTAATTATTTCTGAGGGTAAAAATTCCTCAAGATGAGGGACAAAGGTTTTAATTAAAGAAGCAATTCTTGACCTTAGCCATTTTGAAGAAATTCCATAAGTCTCATGATAAACAGGAACCAGACGGCCAGTGTGGATTTGAGCGCCGCTTTTAATTATTTCGTATTCTGGAGAGATTAAGGCAACTTTTCTTCCCCAAAAATCAACCTTTCCTGAAAGACTAACAGTTGTTCCTATTTTTAGAGTTTTTACTAAGAAAGGTTGGTTAAACCAAACAGCCTCAATTGTTCCACTTGAATCAGCCACAATTCCCCTTTGAATTTTTTTTCCTCGAGAAGTGTATTCGTTACGAATGGAAATAATTTCCCCTTTTATCGTAATTATTTCTCCCGCTTGAGCCAGTTTAATGGGTGAAACTAAAGAGTAATCAATATAACGAAATGGGAAGTGATACAAAAGGTCGCCAACGGTCTCAATCCCAAGTTTCTTAAGTCGCCTAGCATATGTTGGCCCTACCATATAAAGTTCGCCAATTGGAGTGTTTAGATTCATATTATTGTACAAGAACCCAAATTACAGGAATAACAGAAGTTAAAATCAAAGCTAGCGAAGCAACCGCCGCTAAAATAATCCAGAGTTTTTTGTATTTTTTGAAGATTTTCATTATTTTTTTATTTTACCATCAATTTTTCTCTTTTCAAACATTTGCGGATTGTCAAGGGCTTTGCTAAAATGAAAATATGGGTTGGGTAAGAATTTGGCATCGGCGGATAACCAGCCTTCAGCGAGCGAGATTTATATCAAAGCTTGCCTTTTTAATCTTTTTTGTCGTCGTTTTTTTTGTCTTAGCCACTTTATTTTTATTTGCCTGGTATGCTAAGGATCTTCCTCAACCCGATAAAGTAGTTAGAAGAGAGGGTTTTGCCACCAAAATTTACGATCGAAATGGGGAACTTTTGTATGATGTCTTTGCTGGGCAAAGGCGAACACCTGTTGCTTTAGAAGAAATACCTCTCCATCTTAGGAATGCGACTATTGCTATTGAGGATAAAAATTTTTATAAACACCGCGGATTTGATCCAAAAGGAATATTGCGGGCGATTTATAATATTGTTGTTCATCGAAAACTTCAAGGTGGCTCGACTTTAACTCAACAGTTGGTAAAAAATGTCCTTTTAAGTTCCCAACGAACATTACCCAGAAAAATTAAAGAATTTCTTTTAGCTGTTCAAATTGAAGCTAAATACTCGAAAGATCAAATTTTACAAATGTATCTTAACGAATCTCCCTATGGAGGAACGGCCTGGGGAGTAGAATCTGCAGCTGAAGTCTATTTTGGCAAAAAAGTAAGTGATTTAAATTTGGTTGAATCAGCAATTCTTGCTGGTTTACCCCAGCGTCCTTCTTATTACTCCCCTTTTGGAAACGAGCCTAAGGCTTATATTGGACGAACCCAACAAGTTCTGCGGCGAATGCGGGAAGATGGCTATATTACTTCTCAGCAAGAGGAGGAAGCAAAAAAACAACTTTCTGAAGTTAAATTTGCTTCGCCCGGGGTTACGTTAAAAGCTCCCCATTTTGTGATGTATGTTAAAAAACAACTTGAAGATAAATATGGACAAAGGATTGTTGAGCAAGGAGGACTGAGGGTGACGACTACCTTGGATTTAAAGCTTCAGGAGAAAGCCCAGAAAATCGTTGCTGAGGAAATTGCTAAAGTTGCAGAAAAATACCATATTACCAATGGAGCAGCAGTCGTTATTAACCCAAACACCGGAGAAATTCTAGCGATGGTTGGCTCGAAAAACTATGATGACCCGAATTATGATGGAAAAGTAAATGTAACTTTATCTTTGCGCCAGCCCGGTTCGGCGATTAAGCCGGTAACTTATGTGACCGCTTTCAAAAAAGGATACACCGCCTCTACTCTTTTAATGGATACACCGACAGTTTTTAAAATTCCTGGTCAGCCAGATTATAAACCAGTCAACTATGATGGCAAATTTCATGGACCAATGCAGGTTCGCTATGCCTTGGGGAATTCAATTAATGTTCCGGCGGTAAAAATGTTGGCCAAAATTGGTTTAAAAGAAATGTTGCAGACTGCTTACGATATGGGGATAACTACCCTTCAGCCTTCGGTGGAGAATCTTCGCCGTTTAGGACTTTCGGTAACTTTAGGCGGGGGTGAAGTAAGGCTTTTAGAGCTAGCGACTGCCTATAGCGCTTTTGCCAATGGAGGCTTGAAGGTAGAGCCAATAAGTATTTTAAGGGTAACAGATAAAGAGGGAAAAGTTTTGGAGGAATTTAAACCAGTTGGCGGTAAAAGAGTTCTTCAACCCGAGGAAGCATTTTTAATTTCTCATATTTTATCTGATAATTCTGCCCGCTTGATTACTTTTGGGGAAAGAAGCGCCTTGGTTGTGCCAGGAAGGACAGTGGCGGTTAAAACAGGAACAACAGATGATAAAAGAGATAATTGGACAGTGGGTTGGACGCCGCAAATCGTAGTTGGGGTTTGGGTTGGTAATAATGATAACTCGCCAATGAAGCAACTTGTCTCAGGAGTAGCTGGGGCGGCGCCAATTTGGCGGCAAATAATTCAGGCTGGCTTAGCGGATAAACCTGCTGTTGATTTTCCTGTGCCCGAGGGAATAGTTACTGCTGAAGTGGATATGGTTTCTGGCTATCGGGCCCATGATGGTTTTCCATCCAGAGTGGAATATTTTATTAAAGGAACAGAACCAACGACAGACGATCCTATTCATACTAAGTTAAAACTCTGTCGTGGCCAAAATAAACTAGCGACTGCCGCTCAAGTAGCCAGGGGTGACTATGAAGAAGGCGAGTATTTTGTTTTTAAAGAAGAAGATCCGGTGAGCACTGATGGTGTTAATCGTTGGCAGGAAGGTATAAATCAGTGGTTGGCCGAGCAGCCTGATTCTCGTTACCATCCCCCGACTGAATATTGCGGGAGTGAAGAAGAGATGGTAGTAAGAATTTTAAAACCTCAAAATGAAACTCAAATAAACAGCAATGATGTTGAAGTAGAAGCTGAAGTAATTGCCGCTAATAAAGTGGAAAGGGTGGAGTTTTATATAAGTGGAGAATTCAAAGATAAGTTAACCAGTCGGCCTTACAAAATAAATTTTTATCTTCGTGATGGCACTTATACAATTAAAGCAAAAGCTTATGATGAAAAAGGCAATCAGGCCGAAGCGGAAGTAAAAATTGGCGTTAATGTTCCCTGGAATTGGCAACCTTCCCCTACTCCAACACCAACCCCTACTTTAATTTTATCCCCTACTCCTTCTTTACTTACTCCAACTCCTTAATTACTCCCTTGAATTTTTCTTTAACTAAATTTATGATTTTTTCTCTTATTTTTTCTACTTCTTTATCGGTTAAAGTCTTTTTTGGGCTTTGGTAAACGATACGGAAGGTCCGGATGTCTTTATAAGAGTCAACAAGCTCCACACTTTGAATAATTGGACTGACTTGTTTAATTAATTGGATTATTTTTCCAATTTCAATTTTTGGCGGAAAAATAAAAGCTAAATCTTCGATAACCGCCGGATATTTAGGAATTGGGGTGTATTTTTTCACGAAATGAGGGAATTTTGCAATTTTACTAAGGTTAATTTCTGTAATAATTATTTTTTTATCAATCCCAAATTTAGCAAGAACCGTTGGTTTAATTTCTCCAAGAACTCCAATAGGGTTGTCTTTTATCAAAACCTCCGCTGTTTTATTTGGAGAAAAAATTTTTCCATAAAAGGTTTCTTTAAATGGATAGCGGAAAAATTCAAAATTTTCAATTCCAATTTCTTTAAAAATTCCCTCTAAGATACCTTTAAGATAGAAAAAATTTTCCCCCTCAGCGGCAACTGTTAGAGTGGAGATTTCTTGAGGAAGTTGATTTGATTTTTGGGGAAGATAAACATTAGCCAGCTCAAAAATTTTTATATTAAGATGAGTTTTATTTTTACTGATTACCTGAAGGATTGAAGAAATTAAAGAAGGCCGAAGATAGACGAGGTCTTCACTTAAAGGATTGGCAATTTTAAGACAGGAGAGGGGGTTAATTTCAATATTTTTAAGGTCTTTTTCACTAACCATCGAATAGCTTGGTACTTCCGTAAATCCCCAAAACTTTAACATATCTTTAATCTGCTCTTCTTTTTCCAAAAGAAGATCTTTTCTTCTTAAAGGAATTTCTCCTTGAGGGAGGATACTGGGAAGTCGGTGGTAGCCATAAATTCGAGCAATCTCTTCCACTAAATCCTCGGCGATATTGATGTCGTCGTAGCGCCAATGAGGAACCAGACATTCTAAAACCTGAAACCCGGAGCTTGAAACCTGGAATCCTAAAGATTTAAGAATATTGAGAATATCCTCTTGGGGAATTTCAATGCCTATTAGTTTTTTGACTAGCTCTAGGTCTAATTTAACTTTTTTTGGTTTTTGGGGATTTGGATAAATATCTATCAGTTTGCTGGCAATTTTTGCCTGGCAGTTTTTTTCAAACATCACTACCGCTTTATTCATCGCTAAAATTACTCCCTCAGCGTCTACTCCTTTTTCAAATCGCTGGGCCGCTTCTGTTCGGAAAGCTAAAGCTTGACAAGTTTGGCGGATTTTGACTGGATCATATGTTTGGACAAAAAGTAATACCCTTTGAGTGTTTTTATCAACGGCCGAGTTTTCTCCCCCCATAATTCCGCAAAGATCAATTAATCTACCTCCGCCGTCTTCGATGACAATTGCCCCTTGCGGTAATATTCGTGTTTGACCATCTAAGGTGATAATTTTCTCTCCCTTTTTAGCTTCCCGAAGAACCATTTTTGCTCCCCTGATTTTGTCATAATCAAAAGTATGCATTGGCTGGCCAAGTTCAATCATTAAATAATTAGAGATATCAACGACATTATTTAGGGCTCTAATTCCTACCTTTCGTAATCTTTCCTGGATAATTTTTGGAGAGGGAGCAATTTTAATATTGTCAAAAATTAAGGCAGTAAAACGTGGACAAAGACTATGTTTGGTAATTTCTACTTTTAAGGGTAGGTTTTTTTTGTAATCCGTAATCCGTGATTCGTAATTTGTTAATTTCTTAAATTCAGCTTTGATCCCAAATCGGGGTAAAATTGCCCCTAATTCTCTGGCAACTCCCAAGATTGAAAGACAATCAGGCCGATTGGTAGTAATTTCAATTTCGTAAATATAATCTCCATCAGGGGCATGGGTAATTTTTTCCACTGATTGGCTGCATAAAGAAAGATATTTGGCAATCTCTTGGGGTTTTGCCTCAGTTTGTAGATATTCTTTAAGCCAGGAATAAGGAATTAAAATATTCATTAGAATTGCTCTAAAAATCTTAAATCACCACTGAAAAGTAAACGAATATCATCAATGCCATATTTCATCATAAAAAGCCTTTCCACTCCCCAACCCCAGGCAAAGCCGGTATATTTTTTAGGATCAATCCCGCCATTTTTTAATACTATAGGATGGACCATTCCCGAACCACCAAGCTCCATCCAGCCCTCCTTACAAACTTTACATCTTTCGCCATTTCGGAGTTTCCCTTTTCCTCCGCAAACAATACAGGTAACATCAAATTCAAAAGAGGGTTCGGTAAATTGAAAATGAAACGGGCGAATACGCGTTTTTCTTTCTGGACCAAAATACTGGATGACAAAATAATTAAGAATTCCTTTAAGATGGCAAATACTAATTCCTCTATCGATAACTAAACCTTCAAACTGATAAAACATTGGTGCATGGGAAGCATCTGATTGGCGACGATAGCACTTGGCAATATTTAACATTCTTATTGGTGGTTTATAGTTTTCCATTTCTCTTAATTGGCCAGAGGATGTATGAGGTGTTAAAACTGCCTCACCATACCCTGGATGCTTTAGTCCCTCGATAAAAAATGTCTCCCATTCGTCACGGGCGGGGTGATTTTTGGGCATATTTAAACCTTCGAAAGGATACCAATCCCATTCTACCTCAGGGTAACGTACGCGGGTAAAGCCGATTTTTTCAAAAATTCTGCTGATTTCTCGGATAGTGTAAGTAATTAAATGAAGATGACCCAATGGCGGTTTTTCCCCAGGAGCGGTAACATCAAGCCATTCTTTTTCATTTACGAATTGTGAATTGTGAATTGTGAATTGTTGGCTCTTTATAGTTTCTTCTACAGCCTTTTTAACTTCGTTAAGAAGTTTTCCAAACTCAACCCGTTTTTCTAGTTTAATTTTTGGAATTTCTTTCAAAAGATTAGTAATTTCTCCTTTTCTCCCCAAATATTCAATTCGCAATTCTTCTAATTCTTTCTCTGTTTTTGCCTCCAAAATTCGAGAAATCGCTTGATTTTTTAAATTTTGGATTTTACTGATATCCATCATTTTATTTTAAACTAAAAAACTCCCTTCCGGGGAGTCCTTAAAATGCAAAAACCAACCTCCCCTGGGCATCCTTAAGCCAAAAAGAAAAACGCTTCTGTTACCGCCCTAAAGGTTTTGGTTGGCATTTGCATGATTATGCTAACAATTTTATTTTTTCTTGTCAAGAGTTATTTTTTCGACAATTGTTTTAAAAACTAAAGGCTCGCTAACCGCTAAATCAGCAAGAGTTTTGCGGTCTAACTCCATTTTTTCTTTTTTTAAAAGATTGATAAAGCGGGAATAACTTATCCTAAATTCCTTTAAAGCACCACTTATTCGGGCAATCCATAGCCGCCGTATATCTCGCTTTCTTTTTTTTCGACCAACAAAAGCATACTGCCCGGCGTGTAAATCCGCCTCACGAGCAACTTTATAAAGTCGATGGCGGGTCATCCGGAAACCTGCTGTTCGTTCTAATACCTTTTTATGAGCTCTTTTTCTGGTAAATCCTCTTTTGACTCTCATTTTTTAGCTAATAATTTTTTAATTTTAACTTTCAGCTGACCTTCTATTTTTTGGGGAACTTTTTGTCTCCTAATATTTGATTTTCTCTTCTTTCGACGCAAATGTCTTACGTGGGAACCACGAAAAAAAACTTTTCCTGTTTTGGTAATTTTAAATCTTTTAGTGACTGATTTATTAATTTTCATTTTTTTGCTGGGCATTTTTACCTCCTTGAATTGGCGATAAAAGGATTTCGAGCTGATTTCCAACAAATTTTGGTTCTGTCTCTATTTGAGCATATGGGCTTAGATTTTCTTTCGCCTTGGCAATTAATTCATAACCGAACTCTTTTTTTTCCATTTGCCTTCCGTGAAAGCGAACAGTTATTTTTATTTTATTTCCTTCTTTTAAGAACTCTTCTGCTCTTCTTAGACGAAAGGCAAAATCATTTTTTGCCATAAATGGCGTAAGACGAACCTCTTTAATTTCAACCTTTTTACTTTTCTTTTTTTCCTTCTGTTGTTTTTTAGCCTCCAGATATTTGAATTTTTTAAAATCAATTATTTTGCAAACAGGCGGTTTGGCGTTAGGCGCAACCTCAACTAAATCAGCCTTTGCTTCTTGGGCCTTCTTGATTGCCAAATCCTTAGGAAAAATACCAATTTGTTTACCCCTCTCATCAACAACCCGCACCTTAGGTGCGGTTATATATTGGTTTAAACGGTAAAATTTCTTAGTCAACTTTCTTAAATTTTATCAGACTTGTCTTTTTTTGGCAATATCAAAAATAATTTTCTTTAAAAACTTATCAATGCTCATTTCTCCCCAAATTTTTTCCCCTCTTGTTCTGACGTTGACAGTTTTTCTTTTTACCTCCTTATCCCCCACCACCAAAATATAAGGAATTTTTTGAAGTTCAGCATCCCTGATTTTTGCTGAAGCGGTTTCGTTGCGGTCGTCTAATTCCACCCGAATATTGTTCTTTTTTAAAGCCTCGACTAATTTTTGCCCATATTGATTATGCCTTTCGGTAATGGGAATAACAATAGTTTGTACCGGAGAAAGCCAAACTGGGAAAGCTCCGGCATAGTGCTCAATTAAAAGACCCACCCATCTTTCCAAAGAACCTAATGGGGCCCGATGAATCAAAACTGGCTGACAACTTTTGCCACTTTTGTCAATGTAGGTGAGGTTAAAACGCGTTGGTAACATAAAATCTACTTGGATGGTTCCACATTGCCATTCTCGTCCCAAAGAATCCTTAATCATCACATCAAGTTTTGGCCCGTAAAAAGCCGCTTCTCCCTCCTTAATCACTGGTTTAAGACCAGCCTTTTTGACTGCTTGGCGAATTTTGTCCTCTGACTCATTCCAAATTTTATCATTACCTAAATATTTCTTTTTATTTTTGGGATCACGAATAGATAACCTTAAATAATAGTCTTTTATTTGAAAAGTTTTTAAAAGAAAGATAATATAATCAATAACTCCCAAAAATTCCTCTACTACTTGGTCCTCCCGACAAAAGATATGAGCATCATCTTGAGTGATATAGCGGACACGGGTCATTCCCGAAAGCTCACCTGCCTTTTCGTAGCGGTAAACAGTAGCGTTTTCGGCAACCCTTAATGGTAAATCTCGGTAGCTGCGCATTTTGCTTTTATAAACCATCATATGCATTGGGCAATTCATCGGTTTAACTAAATAATCTTGGTCGTCAATTTTCATCAGAGAGTACATTTTATCCCGGTACAAATCCCAATGTCCTGAGGTTACCCACAAAGATTTTCTGCCTAAATGAGGGGAATAGACATGTTGATAGCCTCTTTTAATTTGTTCCTCAACAATAAACTTCTCAATTTCCCGACGAATTGTGGCCCCTTTTGGTGTCCAGATCAAAAGCCCGGGGCCTACTTCTTCGGGAATGATGAACAGGTCTAATTGCCTTCCTAATTTTCGGTGGTCGCGTTTTTTTGCTTCTTCCAATTGCCATAAATAATGGTCAAGTTCTTTTTGGCTGGGAAAGCAGGTGCCATAAATTCTGGTGAGCATTTTGTTTTTCTCATTACCTCGCCAATAAGCACCGGCGATAGAGAAAAGTTTGAATGGCCCGATTTCTCTGGTAGATTTTACATGGGGACCGGCGCATAAATCGACAAACTCGTTTCCTGTCCAATAAACAGTGACTTTTTCTCCTTTGGCTTCAATTTCATCTAACCATTCTTGTTTGTAAGGATTATCTTTAAAAAGCTTTCTTGCCTCAGCCAAAGAAATTTCTTGGCGACGGATTGGTAGATTTGCCTTAATTATTTTTTTCATTTCTTCTTCAATTTTGGGAAAATCAGCCTCAGAAATTTTGTGCTTTCCGGGATCAAAATCAAAATAAAATCCTTCTTCTGTTGCCGGACCCATAGCCATTTTAATTCCTGGAAAAAGTCGGTACATTGCCTGGGTCAAAACATGCTCACAGGAATGCCTCATTGCTTGGAGATTTTTTTCGTTCTGTTTCATAGCTTGATTATAACACCAAAAAAACCAACCCTTCGGCTGGTTTAATAGTTTAGCTCACTACGAAACCAGCCTTTTTAGGTGCTGGTAATCGTAGTGGTAGTTAAACTTAAAATCATTGTTTTGATGTTATAACAATAAAATAATTTTGTCAAGCGGTGGGCTCGGCAGGATTCGAACCTGCGACCTTTTCGATGTCAACGAAACGCTCTAACCAAACTGAGCTACGAGCCCAATCATTTAATCTTAACAAATTAGGAAAAATTTAGCAAGAAGATACTGTGGTTAGCCGTTTTAGCCAGCCTGTGTTGCCATGTAGCGCTCTTGGGAAAGCATAAATTTAGTGCCTGATTTGCGGACTTGGGCCCAGTAGTAATTTCGCCTTTTTGCCCGCTGGTTGAAAGCAGACAACCAAGTAGCGGCATCTTCAACTCGTTTTCTGATAAGAACCAAAGTTTCTCGCAATTTTTCAAAAAAGGAAAGATGATAAACACCAGGCTCAACCGGCACCTGTTTGGCGGCAATATCGACCTCATTAGCTAAATTTTTGGTAGCGGAAGCCAATTTTTTGAGTTCCTCCAAAATTGCCGCTATTTGGAGCTTGGTTTTTTCCTCTTCTTGCTTCCAGATAAGTCTTTCTTGGTGACGAATATCTAAAAATTCTTGAGTGAATCTTTCGGTTTGCCTTGAAAATCTTTCTTCTGTTTTTGCTAATTGATCTAAGTTTAATGTTTGATTAGGTTTCAGTTCGCCTGATTTTTTCCTTGTTATCTGGTTTAGAGCTTCTTGGGGAATTCCTTTAATGACATCATTAGCCACAGAATTTCCAACTCCCGTTCCTAAATCACGAAGCGCCTCCAAGAAACTATCATTACTCGGGAGTCTTTTTCCCTGATTATTTTTGGGCTTATTGGTGATTTTTACCATGTTTTGGGGCAGGAAATTAAGATTATATTACACCAACGAAGTTAAATTGTCAATAACGCGGCGTTTTCTTAGCAAATGACGAAGGTAAAGTTTTTGCTCAAATGTTTGTAATTCTTTTCTGGTTTTTTCATCGGGAACTGTTCTAATCATTTCCTCCACCTCTTTATCGGTAACTTGAATTTTTTGTTCATCAGCAATCGCTGAAAGAATAAACTCTAGTCTTAAAAGTTCTTCTGCTTGCTGACGATACGCCGCTCTTATCTGGTCGACGGTTTTATTTTGGGAAGTTAAATATTCCTCCACCGTTAAACCCAACTTTGCTGTTTGGTCAATTAGTCGAGCAAGCATTCTTTTAACTTCATCTTCAATCAGAATTTCCGGAATCTGAAGCTGACAAGTTTCAAGTAAAGTTTTAAATATTTTTCCTAACTTTTCTTCTTCGGTTGCTTTGTTTTCTTTTTGTTTTTTGTTTTTTCCCGGCACCCAAATTTTTTGGGCGGCAAAAGCACCCTTTATTTCTTCTTTATATTTTCCCAATTTTACCTCTGGTGGTTCGCAGGTGGTTGCCTGAATTTGCCAGTCCTTTCCGTCTTGGGCCGAGATTAATTTTAATTGGGGAGGAAAAATTGGTCTAATTTTATGCTCTTTTACTGCTTGAGTATAAACTTCGGGAACTAAAATTTTTAAGACTTCTTCATATAAAGTTGCCTTATTGAGCTTTTCCTCAACTAATTTTTTTGGTGCTTTTCCTTTGCGAAAGCCTTTAATCTCTGTTTCCTTTACTACCTTATCTAAAACTTTTTCATAGGCAGTTTTTACCTTTTTCCAAGGGATAGTGATTGTTAGCTCAATGTTGCCATTTGGAAGACGGTTTAAGGCGGAGATCATTAGCGGTGCCCTCCCAAAGCTCTTGGTCGGGCAGTCATTGCCATATTTCTGATATTTCTTTTTATGGCCATTCTTTTGAACCTGTCAGGTGTTCGATAACCAAGCAAAATTGGATTTTTTTTAAAATTTTTTCCCTTAGGCATAAGATAATTTTAGCACAATCTTTTTAAAATATGCAATTTCTCCCAATAACCAATTTTTGCTTTGTTAACTGCTTTTTTAAGAAATTCTATTGATTGATCGTAGGTTTTTTCTTCCACTGGGTACGGACTTCCATCCTTCCCTCCGTGGGCAAAGGAAAAACGAGCCGGATCGCGGGTGGAAGCTGGTTCACCGTAAATGATTTCGGAAATCAAAGAAAGGGCACGGATAGTCTTCGCCCCAACTCCGGGCATTCCCAAAAGCTCCTCAAAATTTTTCGGCTGTTTTTCATAAGTTTTAAGAAAAATTTTTTCTAATTTTTGGGGATTAATATCTGATAAAAGAAGCTGATGTCTTGCCGGAAGAGTGCTCTCTTTAATCTTTTTGAGGGTATGAGTGATTTTTTCTGGTTTTTGCCGGGCAATTTTGGTGCTAATTTCTCTGTTAATTCTGCTTTCCGAGGCAACCAGGTTTAAAGTTGAACCCCGTTTCTGGGAGATAATCCCAGAGTGGGGTTCGTTGACAAAATCAGAGAGATTGTTAGAAAGCCAGTGGTAGCGTCGAGCCCAGCCAGTGTTCGGGCTCATTCCCTGCTGAACTACCGCCCAGCGACCATCTTTGGTAGCGAAAAAGGTATGATGGTAAAGTTGATAGCCATCCTGTAAGGCATTATTATCAACCTTAGCGGTGATTTTTGAGGCATAAACAAAGGGTTTTGTCTCAAAGGAAAATTTTTGCCCTAACTCCTGTAATTCTTGAGGGGTTTTTCTTGAAGCTTTCCCTTTTCCGCCGCAAACAAATAAACCTAAGTCTTTTTGAAGAGGTTTTAATCCTTCTTTTAATGCCCCACAAACAGTAGTCGTTAGCCCACTTGAATGCCAATCAAATCCTAAAACGCAACCAAAAGCTTGAAACCAGTGGGGGTTGGCTAATTTTTTAAGATACTCCCCTACTCCGTATTCTAAAACAATTACCAAGGAAATCTCTCTGGCCAAAACAGTCATTTTTTCAAAAAGCCAGCGGGGAGCTGAGCCATAATGTAATGGTAAGTTAGCAATTCCGGTTTTCATTTTTAATTCCCCTCCAGGCCTTTTAAGAAATTAAGCCATAGGCGGGGGGTTTCTTTTGAATAACCACCGGCAAACATTACCGCTAATTTTGAAAATTTTTTAAATTTCTCCCCTATTTTCATATATGTTGTTTCTTCTAATTTAAAATTTGCTAAGGGATCTTTTTTATAGGTATCAACTCCTAAAACTAGAACTACTACGTCGGGATTAAATATTTTGGCTTTTGGCAGCACTGAATCTAAAACAGAAAGATACTCTTTTTCCTCTATCCCCGGAGGAAGGGGAATATTAAGATTATATCTTTTCCCCCTTCCTTCTCCTTTTTGCCAGCTAAATCCTGTTCCTGGATACAGAGTAGTTGGGTCTTGATGAATTGAAATCGTAAAAACTGTTGGGTCAAAATAAAATATTTCTTGGGTTCCCTGTCCGGCATGAACATCTAAGTCGTAAATTATTGCTTTTTTAATTTTTCCTTCTTTTTGAAATTTTCTAATAGCAATACTATGATCATTGAAGACGCAAAACCCCGAACCTGTAGAAATTCCCGCATGATGAAAACCTCCTAAAAGGTTTATTGCTTTTTCTCCCTGAGTAGCTAAATTTAAAGCTAAAATTGAGCCCCCTACAGACCAAAAAGCAGCTTCCAAGACATTAGGATTAAGGGGGGTATCAATTGATAAAGAGCTACGTTGTTTAGCTAATTTTTTAACTTTTTTAAGATATTCTTCGGAGTGAACTAAAAAGATATCTTTGTCTGTTGCTCTTTGAGGGGTTAAAATTTCATGGGAGATTTTAGATTTTTTGAGTTTTTTTAAAAATATTCCCGCTCGTTGAGGCCAGAAAGGATGATCAGGTCCAAAATTGTACTCTAAATATTTTTTGGAATAAATTATTTTCATTGTTGATGTTGAATGATTTTTTTGGTTTTAAATTTTATTTTAGATAAAATTTCGTTTAATATATTATCAAGTCTTTCCTGATATTTTGGATTTTCTGCCATTTTAAATTTAACCAGTTGGCGGGGGAGATTTTTGAGAATAAATAAATAGAGCCGTTTTTTGATATAAGGAGAAAGATTAATATGTTCGACCCAAATATTCTCCACCCCTGCTTCTTTTAAGCTTCTTAATAGTTTTTCCAATTCTTTTGGATTTTGAGCCAAATGAGGTAAAAGCGGACCAACAAAGGCATAAGTTTTTATTCCTGCCCGATGAAGCTCTTTTAAGGTTCTAATTCGGGCAGAGTTAACAGGAGCGTTTGTTTCTAAAAGTTTAGTTATTGGGTCGTCGGTCGAAGTTACAGTTAAGCCAATTTCGCAATTTAATTTTTTGAATAAATCAATATCGCGGCTAACTAAAGGAGATTTGGTTAAAATTGAAATTGGGGCGGGATAACGAACTTTTGTTAAAATTTCAAGACATTTTCTGGTGATTTTATATTTAGCTTCTACTCCCTGATAAGGATCTGTTACCGAACTAAGAAAGATAGAGCCTGGTTTTTTGTATTGAAGTTCGTGAGCAAGAAGTCCTGGGGCATTTGTTTTAACATCAACCCATTCCCCCCAGTTTTCGTTTTGGTGTCCCATCTGACTCATAAAAATTGCATAGCAATAAGCACAACCAAAAGCACAACCATTATAAGGATTGATTGCGTAGTCACAGCCAAGTTTTGACGGAGTTAGAATTGATTTTGCCTTAATTTCCCGAATTTTGATCACTTTGAATAGTACTTCCTCCCCTTAAGCCTTTCCGGTAATAATAATTCCTTCTTATCCGGATAAAGTTTGTGCCCCTTTCCATAACCAATATCTTTCATCAATTTCGTCACCGGATTGCGAAGATTTAAAGGAATCGGTAAATTGCCGTATTTTTTAACATCTTCTTGAGCGGCCCGTAAGGCATTATAAACTGAGCGGTCTTTTGGGGCCTTGCAAAGATAAACAACACCATGGGCTAAATTAATAGCGCATTCTGGATAGCCAATTTCCTCACAAGCTTTAAAAACTTCATTGGCAACCACCAGCGCCGTTG
>Ga0209102_1001068_pt1 | contig 15522 bp, 17 predicted proteins | sample ConPoolayeHmetaG_FD_185483 | JGI IMG/M metagenome (GOLD analysis project Ga0209102, IMG submission 185483) | Hot spring microbial mat communities from California, USA to study Microbial Dark Matter (Phase II) - Cone Pool mat layer H metaG... ...
GTATTAATATATGCTATTTCACTCAATTCCAGAAATGGATTTTCTCATTCAAATAGATAGCTCGTCGTTGGCTTATAAAAATCGTATAATGTTAGAGGATGCGAGGAAGACTCTACAAATTCTGAGAAAACTTTGCTAAATTCATTGGAAAAAGCCTTCGTAGTAAACTTTTGAGCTATTTCGACCATTTTTCTACTTTTTTTCACAGACCAACTTTCAATGGCTTTGTCAACTTTTTTTGCTGCGTCTTCCAAATCGTGATATCTATACTCAGCAGGAACAAACTCGTTTACTCCTCCACAGTCATAAACTATAGGAATACAACCAGCGGCCATTGCTTCAGCTATGGATATGCCAAAGTGTTCCATTACCGGAGGATGCAAATAGACTTTGGCCTTTCTCAAAATTGAAACTACGTTTTTCTTAGTTAAATCTGTCAATATTGTAAATCTATTTTCAAGATGAAACCTTCTAGCTTCTGAAACTATCAACTCGTAAGCAGTTTTGTCATGAACAAAACCTACTATGGCAAAGTTAGCATCGCTCTTTGTCAAATGAGCAATGTAGGGAAGAGTCTCAAGACGCTTATCAAAATTTATCCGACCGACACTTACAGCAAGATTCTCACGTTTCGTAACTGCCTCATTTTCTTTTGCAAAAAATGCTGGATCAACTGGAGGATAAACTACCACAGCATCCATGTTTAATGTCTTTTTTATAGCATGCGCAGTAAAGTAACTATTAGCAATGATCAATCGTTTCCTAGAGTCCTTCAAAGCTCTAGATAACAGAGTTATAGGATAATTAATGATGTCGTAGCCACTTTTCGGTTTTAAATATGGGCCAGGATAATGGATGTATACGACATCAGTCCAAGGGTACAGGAAATTTGTAAAAATATCTATCAATAAATCGCATTTATACTTCAGAAATAGTGATCTAAAGCCGTTTTGATAGAGATCTAGTAACCATCGCGGCTTAAATATTGTTGGCACAACAAGGATTCTTACTTTAGAATTGAGGGGATCACCCATCATTTCCGCTATTTCCTTGTTGCAAACCTCATTTTCTACATAAAGAAGCACTTCATAACCTTTATCTGCAAGAGCGTTTACTGTACAAACAGTGACTGCAGTTGCACCGCCATAGTAATTTAGAGGGGGATAAAAAACACCAACTTTCAATCAGATACCTCCAGATTTTGTTCTCCCAAAACTTCAAAGTAGATCTTGCATAATTTGCGTGATACTGTGTCCCAAGAAAAGTTTTCAACAACATATTGTCTTCCAGCACGACCCATTTTTTTTCTAACTTTGTGGTTGTCCAAAAGATATTGCAGAGCATCAGCAAATTTTCTAGGATCATTCCTCGGTACTAGTAATCCGTGAACACCATGTTGAATGAACTCCGGGATACCCCCTGCATTCGATGCAACGACTGGAGTTCCGCAGGACAACGCCTCTAGATTAACTATTCCAAATGGTTCGTCGATCGAAGGGCAAACAAATAGCGATGCTTGTCTATAAAGTTCAACAACTTCAGCTATATCTAGAATCCCTAAATACTCAACTTTGTGAATAGTGACATTGTTTATGTTTTTGATCAATTCCATCACCTCATCAAAGTACCATAGGTAGTGCTTACTCGAAGAACCAATAATTAGAAGCCTCACTTTTGTTTTTAGATATTTGAGTGCTTCAAGAAGGATAGTTAAACCTTTCTGTGGAGCAATTCTTCCGACAAACAACAGCAAGTTTTCTTTTTTAGGCGCAATACTCGGACTAAATCTAGCAACATCAACGCCATTAGGCACTATTCTTATCTTTTGCTTTGGGAATCCCATGTCTAATAGTAGATTTGCAGTATATTTTGAAACGACGATATAAACTTGATTTTTGTTTTTGAGCAAATTCCTAGATAATGCTTTTCTTCTTAGGTAAGGATAGGTAACATTCAAGCAGTGAAAGTGGAATATCTTTGGTTTCTTCAAAAATAAAGTGAAGAAAGGCAATGTAAGATCAGTATCATTATGATAATGGATAATATCGTATCCCTTCATTAGATTGAAAGGTAGCTTTTTCGGAACAAAATTGGAATCAATAATGTTCATTATTTTGGGTAGATACAAAACTGGAATTTTAAAAACCTTTACAGAGTCTGAAGTTGAAACATCAAATCTCGGGATGGTTTCCATATTTTCAGAAATGTTGAACGTTAGAATATCTGTTTGAAATCCCAAATGATTGAGTCTAGTGGATATATCTTCAATAAATCTTTCCGTGCCTCCAATAACGGGATAATAAAAAGGAGAAACCATCAAAATTTTCATATCATAATCCTCGACATTAAGACCGTGCTACACTAAAAAATTCATTAACAACTTGAAAACCTAGAATTTGCATGCTTGAGGATGATGTTTACGTAGTTTTTGACAAAACCGGAAAACCACGCAATTCTCTTAAAAACATAGTGCAGAGGTAGCAAAAGGAATATTTTCCGCTTAAATAGCTTGTAGGCAGTCACAGATTTCTTTAATTCCTTGGCTATGGCAATAGGTGGAAACATCTTATAGTAATCTATGAGATGCCTATTTTTCTTAAAAAGATAATAACCTCCATAACCATGCCAGTAATACTCACTCCAAAGTGATTTCCATGATTTCCTACGTATCTCACAAAAATTGGCGGGGGTTATATGAAGTTCCCAACCAGCATTTCTGATTCTGTGTTCGATATCCATGTCCTCACCTACTCCCTTGATGTTCCTGTCAAACCCCCCAACTTGTCGCACTGCCTTGACACGATAAATGCAACCTGATGTAGCCAAAACCTTTGAATTTGTTTTTCCTTCGTGTCTGAAATCTAGCACAAATTGCAAGTTTTCCAAGTCTGCTACAAGACTTTCTTCTTTGCACATCATATATTTTCCTTTGCCGATTCCTGCTTTGGGTTTATTCTCCATGAATTCGACTTGTTTACTAACGAAATCTATTGGCAATACCATATCTCCGTCAACCCAGATAATATATTCGCCTAAAGCGTTTTCAACCACGCTTTGCCTTGCATACCCTAACCCGCTGCTTTCATGTATGATTTTATAGCGCAAACTAATTCTAGATAGTTCTTCTTCAATTATCGAAAGTGTTCTATCTTTACTGCCGCCATCAACTATAACTAGATCAATATATTTAGGCGGATAATCTTGACTAATTACGCTTTTTATACAGTCTTTGATTGTCATTTCACAGTTCTTGGTGCAAATTCCAATAGTAACACAAATTGTCGGTTTCATTTTCTTGCTTCCAGAAACGAGTTTTATATACAAAATTTTATACAAGATTCAACTGGCTTAGAGCCTTTTTTGATAATGATATCCTGTCTTTTGGCTGGTTCCAAACTGAGAACCGTCTGCCAATAGCTACTCCAAAAATCGCTAAAAAAAGCAATGTGTTACTCTCGAGGATTGTATAAAAGTAGAACCTAACTTTAGGGACAACTAGTATGAGTAGACATAATAGAAGATAAGGATAACTGAAAGCCAGAAATCCACTAAGAAACGCTAAGATTATGAACGTTATTGGAGAAAAAAGATAAAGAAAAACGTTGGGCACCACTGTAATTCTGGTTGTCTTAACTTTTCCTTTTAACAACAAGCAAAAATATCTCCAAAACAAACGCACAAGCTGATTAGCTCTCCTTAACTTTATGCCAAGCTTCTCTTTAAAGGATACTGGAAATGAGGAGTAGAAAAATGCTTCAGGAACCAGCAAGGCTCTAAACCCTTTTTCAATCACTCGCACTACGGTTCCACAATCATCCGAGCCTGTACGATAAAGGTCAAAACCCTCAAAAGCTTCTCTCTTGAAAGCGCTGAAACCGCCTTCAAAAAAGAGCGTGGAACCAGCTTTGGATTCGCCAAGCCTTAGGGCATTTGCTGATTTCAAGTAGGCTGTTTCCATTCTGGTAATCCAAGTTTGGTTCGAATTTAAAAGAATTTTGGGACCAGAAACTGCTCCGACTGATTGGTCAGCTAAAAAAGGTACAGCCTTTTCAAGAATGTCTGATGGCCAGAAGCAGTCTGCATCCGACACTACGATAACATCGCCCGTACATTGGCTAAGTGCGTAATTCAGCGCGTGTGACTTGCCTTTTCTCTCGTTTTCCATAAGAATTCTCAACGGCTTTTCAGGGTTTTCGTTTACAAATTTTCTGACTTTTTCAATGGTTCCATCCGTAGAGTTGCTGTCTACAATGAGGATTTCAATGAGGTTTTCTTGGTAGCTTAAACGTTTTAGGTTGGCAAGTTTCAACTCTATGATGCTTGCTTCATTGTATGTTGGAACAATTACTGATATTTTCGGCTTGTAGTTGGGGTTTATTTTAATCTGCCAGGGCTGTTTCGCTTTTCGGGACATGAAAAAGAATATGAAGGCTGCTGGACCGAGAGCGATGATGCCGAACAGAAGCCAAAGAAACCAGAAAATTAGTATCAAAATAATCTTTCCTATTTAGTTTCTAGAAAACCAGAATATTCATAGTACCGATTTGCTAAGCGCTAATCTTCCAGCACTGGAGGAATGACGTCTTTGACGATTCTGCCATACAGTCTAAGCAACTTTAACTGGAGTCTCCACGAAAGCCTATGCCTAAAGTGGCTGTAACACGGAAAAGCGGCTTTGACTTCTGACATTTTAACGTTATCTTCAATAATATCAATTTTATTTGCTTCACCAACATGTTCTCTCGCTGCTAACTTGAGATACTTCACTCTTTGTGGGTTAAAACTCATAATTCTCGCCGCAACAAAATCATTAGCTAAGACATCGTTTGCTGTCATGATTACGCCGAGCTTCTTTGGATAACGTCCCTTTGCAACTATCCCATCAACTATTACAATATCTGATTTGATTTCTTTGTTTATTCCTACAATGGCGTGAGCTAGAACCTTATGATAGGAATACTTGTAAGGTTTTGCGATTGCTCCGAACATGTTTTTCATGGCGCAGGTGAATCCCATAACGTTGTGTGTTTTGAGCTTCGGAACGTTTACAACCAAATCAGCCTTCAACAAAATTGTGTTTACTGGCAGATTGAGTTCTTTATCGCCGACCTTTGCTGTTTTGTTTATGATTTCTCCTTCACACAAATTAACCAAGTTAACCTCTTTTTCTTTGCACATCTCACGATATCCTAAAACATCGAAAGAATATTTTGTTTTCATTGCCGATGCATCAGCTTCGGCCACGGAGATTGCTACATTTTTTCCGATCATGTTTCTCAGCTCGTCAATAATGGTAGCAACAACTCTGGGATCAGTAGTTTCGCCTGTTGAGTAATCCCAGTAGTAGCAGAGGTTAGGCTTTATCACAATGCTATTAATGCCTTTTTTGAAGTCGAAGTCTAATTGTTCAAGTGCTTTTTTTATTGTTTTTTTCAAATCTTCCTGTGTAGAGTTCTTTGTTTTGAGTTGGGTGAGAATGACTTTTGCCATATTATTTTTCCTCATGTTTGTCGTAGACGGTGTCGATGATGCGCATTGTTTCTAGCTCGTCGTTTAAAGGGATGGGAAAGTCTGTTCCTTTGTTTATTGATTCGAAGAAGATTTTGAGGATGTCAAAGAAAGATGCGTAATAATATGTGTATGATAGATAGTGTACCTCTTTCATCGCTATTCTTCTTAGAAAATTTTTGAGCCCTTCTTTTGCAGCGTGAACGCGCATGTTTTTTGGTGCGTAGTGGTCTGTGGAATCGTATCCTGCTGTTCCATGAATGTTGATTCTAAAGTTGAAATCTGGAAAAACAGACCGGGAAAACCAGCCAGCATTCACTATGCAAGTGGCTTCAGTGTTTTTTGACTTTAACATTAGAGTGGCGGCGTCTTCTACAGGAAGATTTAGGCTGTGTCGTAGTTCGGAATGGGCTATTTCTAAATCGCCAAACATCCACACCAGTATATCAATCAAGTGGTAACCTAAATCCAGCAATGCACCTCCACCTGAAAGTTTCTTATCAAGCCACCATTCTGGAACTGGAGCGGGAACTAGCGGATGTGAGAAAGGGCCGTTCAATATTAAATCAGATGTAGTGATGATTACATTTCCAACTCGTCCTTCGTCAAACACCTCCTTAAGCTTCTGTACACTTTCAAAATACCTATAGTTAACACCAACCATCAGCCGAACTTTCTCTCTCTCAACCTTTTGAATGATTTCGTTAGCCTCCGCAAGATTCCGAGCTAATGGCTTGTCAAGAAAAACATCGACGCCTTTTTCAGCAGCGTAGAAGACTCCTTCTTTTTTCAAGAAGTTAGGCAAAGAAACTATTATGGCATCCAGTTTTTCAGTGTCAATTAACTCGCGATAATCATCATACGTCTTCACACCGTATCTCTCAACCGACTTTCGATTTTTTTCACTCTTGTCTGCAGCAGCTATTACACTAACATCATCTATATGTAAAGCGTTCAGTAAATGGAGTTTTCCCATTTTCCCTAAGCCGATAACTCCGATTCTGAGCAAAATTTCACCATCTGTCCGGAAAAGTTGGCTTGTACATTGCTAATGCTCTATAAGATAACTATTTAGCGGTTCTAATCATCGTCGAATAGTGTGAAAAAAGTTAGCTAACAAGGCTCTCAACAATGATTCTTTTCAAGATGCTGAAGCCATGCCTTAGTTTAAGTTTCTTCTCTCCCAATCGTGGTCTGTATTCAATCGGTATCTCTGCTATGTCATAGCCTTTGCGCTCAACAAGATAGTTCATCTCGGCTTCGATGTCGAATCCTTTGCTTTTCGGTTCCCATCCTTGCAAGATTTCTCCTCTGACGACTCGTAAACCTGACAAGGGATCAGAAAGTTTGATGCCGTTTACCCAGTGCTGTGCAACGGCGAGCAGTCTGTTTCCAGTGTAGAACGAGTTGTTTGAAGCTTTCTTGAAATCGAACATTTCGTTAAACCTGTTGCCGACGACCATGCCGACTTTAGGTTTGGTTTCGAGGATTTCAATCATTTTTGGAATATATTCTGCTGGATAAGTGAAATCAGCGTCGATGAAAACCACGTAGCGTATGTTGCAATTTATACGCTTGAGGCCGTGGCTCAAGGCGTCGCCTTTTCCTTTTCCATTTTGGAACAAGATTTCGGCGCCCATGTTTTTGGCTATTTCAACAGTCCTGTCTGTGCTCCAGCCGTCGACTACGAGGAGAAAAGGGTTCCTTACGTGCCTTTTGATTTCTTCTATGGTCGGGCCAACGCCCTCTTCTTCATTTAGAGTGGCGATTAGCACTCCGACTGTGTTTTTAAGAGCCTCTTCCATTCTCCTTTCTCCCCGTTTAGCAACTTTTACAAGTCTCAAGGGGTAGAAATACGTTTCCGTTAACTTAAATCATTATGGAATAATCTTCTATAACATTAAACTATCTGTCTACGAACACATCGAGGGTTTCGCAAGTGTGGCTACCTATGCGAAAAGTTAGCACTTACAGAGTCTGCTAACGAGTGTGCTAACGGCTTCTGCCACGTATGAAGCATCTTTGATTGTCATTGCTGCATGCATTGGCAACGTGATTGTCTGATGAAGTATACTTGCAGAGACGCTCAATTCCGAATTGTTTGACGCTTGGAGACTTGCGTAAGCTGGTTGCATATGGCATGGCGGATAAAAAACGTTTCCAGTTTCAATTCCATATTCTTTTTTTAAAGAGGCTATGAATTCTGCTCTATTCACTTTGTTATGTAAGATTAGCGGATACTTGTAGTAGCTGCATCGTCCTCTTGGAGGACATTTGACTGTTCGTACGTAATCAAGTTTTTCAAATAGGGTGTTGTAGGTTTTGGCAATCTCGTTTCTCTTACTTATGAATTCTTCAACTCGTTTTAGTTGATAGATACCTAAAATCGCTGAAATCTCAGGTAGCAGCATATGTCTGCCGATTTTAACAAAACTTGATTTTTCAGAACCAGAGCCGTAATATCTGAATCTTTTTGCCTCTTCTGCAAGATCAGCATCATTTGTTATAAGCATCCCGCCTTCTCCGGTAGTCAAAACCTTGGTTGGAGTGAAAGCAAAAACCGCTGCTCGTCCAAACGTGCCTACTTTCTTTCCTTCAAACAGCGCTCCGACTGCATGTGTGGCATCCTCAATCAAGAACAGGTCTCTCTCTTCGCAAATCTCCATTATTTCTTTCAAATCGGGGTTTGGAAAACCAGCAATGTGTGTGACTATAACGCCTGCGGTCTTTTTGGTTATACGCTTTCTAAGACTGTCTGGACTCATTGAAAGCGTCTCTGCTCTGATGTCAGCAAAAACTACTTTTCCTTCAGCGTATCTGATGCTATTGGGGATGGAGATGAAGCTGTTTGTGCAAACCACAACTTCTTTGCCTTCAGCGCCGTAATGTCGCAGCGCCGTTTCCAATGCGTCTCCATCCGAATCAAAAGCCACAGCATGCTTAACTCCTATGTACTCCGCAAACATGTGTTCAAATGCCTGTAGGTTTTTGCCGTTTCTAAGTCTGCCGTCCTCAAGCACTTCTTTAATGTCTAATAAGATTTTGGCGATGTCTTCTTTTGGGAAGTAGGGTCTTGAGGATCGAATGTACTCGTCTTTCATGATTTCACCAGCTTGTGTTTAAAACTCGTAGCGAACACTGAAGAGGTTTAATGTTTCATCTGCAATTGCGTGCAATATTTGCCATACTGTGAGGCGATATAATTTGTGGAAAAGGAAGCCGAGTCTGAAATGTTTTTCTCCGTCAAAGGGGTGCACATATAGAGTGTTCTTTTGTTTGGTTATTATCCATTTGTGCACTTTTTCGCCGTATAGAAGCTCGTTGAGCCATGATGGGCATTGGATGTATCCGTGCTTAGAAACTCGCTTTAATTCTTTGATTAAGCTTTCTGGGTTATCGATGTGCTCTATTAAATAGTAGCTTGTGACAAAGTCGAATGCTTTATCCTTGAAAGGTAGATAATGGCAATCGCATAACACGAAGGGCTTTCCTTCTGTTCTAATAGGTTTCATGTTTCTATCTGGAACTTTGTGAATGTGCAGGTCGCAAAGGACATCGGCGTTTGGGAAAGGTTTGGCTCCGCATGCTACATCAAGGCTTAACGGAGTTTTCTGTTCCGCTTTTACGAGGGTGAAGTATGCTTTTTTGCCAAACTTGAACCTGTCTAGTTCAGACTTTCGTACTGGAAAGCGAGGTAAAATCTGGTTTTGCTCCAATTTTTCTGTTTCCTTCTGCACCGGGGCTGTTTGCGGGTGCTTTTTAGAGGATTGTTTCATGTAGGGCGTTTGAGACGTATTCTACGTCGGCTTTTGTTAGTCCGACATGCATAGGTAAACATAATACTTTTTTCAAAACGTTTTCAGCTATCGGAAGCTGTCCTTCACTTGTTGCGTAATTCTTCTTGTAGAACGGGTGAAGATGACAGGGCGGATAGTACACGTTACCCGTTTCAATACCGTACTTTTCCTTTAAGTTTCTGGCTAGTTTATCAACGTCTATTTTACTGCTCACTTTTGTCGGATATTTGTAGTAGCTGTGCCTAACGTTAGCTGGTGTTCTGAATGGTGAAAGATTCTTTAGGTCAGCAAGCAATCTTTCATATTGCCTTGCTATTTCATTGCGTTTGCGTACAAAGTTTTCCAAAACTCTTAATTGATGTATTCCCATTATAGCTGCGATTTCGCTCATTCTCCAATTATGTCCCAGCATCACCATTTGCCTATCCGTGTTTTGACCGTGAGAACGCATGCAATAGGCTGAATCAGCAATTTCTTTATTATCCGTGGTGATCATTCCGCCTTCGCTGGTGGTCATGACTTTGGTTGGATAGAAGGAAAAACATCCTGCGTCTCCCAGTGAGCCTGCTTTTTTGTTGCCGATTGTGGCTCCATGCACATGAGCCGCATCTTCAATAAGAAACAGATTGTTGTCAAGGCAAATCTCCTTTATTTCTTCGATTTGCGGACAAATCAGCCCAGCGATGTGGACGACTATGATCCCGGCAGTTTTTGAGGAGATTTTCTTTTTAACATCTTCAACGTTGATGCAGAGCGTATCTTCTCTGATGTCGGCAAATACGGGTTTTCCTCCAGCAAAAATAACCGAGTTAGGGGTTGCAACGAAAGTGTTTGTGGGAACGATGACTTCTCGCCCTTTCAAATCGTAATGTCGGAGCACAATTTCAAGCGCTGAGGTTCCAGAGTTTACTGCTATTGCATACTTAACGCCAATGTATTCTGCGAATTTCTTTTCAAAGTTTTCAACATGTAGCCCGCCTGTTAGAACTCCACTTTTCAAAGTTAATTCGATATCTTTCAGGATGGCGTTTAGGCTTCTTTTATCAAAGAATGGAGCGGATGAAGATATTCGATGCATTTTAGCGCCTCATTTTTCGTTTATGGTGGAATGTATGTGGGCTTCCATATTGTTGCTCCAGCACAGAAAAGATAGTCAATTGCTGACAGATGCGGCACAAATTCGCCGTGAAGTTGCGGATATACTGGATACCAAAAGTCTTGGAAGATTACTTTTATGCCTTCTTCTTCAAAGCGTTTAAGGTCTAAGTAGTTATGACCACCAGCGCCTGAAAGATGCGTATCTGCTCCGAGTTCTTTGCATTGAGCGATTATTTGTTCACTTCCTTTTCCAGAAGCCTTAAGAGAGGACGCCATGACTAAAGGTGTTTTTATGTTGAAGAACTTCATGAATCCTTTTATAAGATGCAGGTTAAGATCTATTAGCATAGTCCATTTTTGGCTGTAGGCTTCCTCGAAAAAGCCGCTAAATTCGTCCCAGTGTGGAGCTTTAGAGTAGTTATGCTTTAACGTTTGCCAATGCTTCTCTGCCCATCTTGGCTCCGCCTGATTTGCTATCTCTATTTCGCTAATTAGCAAGTCTCTGCCTACATGCTTTATCGGCACAGTTAACCATTTAACTCCACTTTGTGTCTTTATCCTGTTTCTATTCTGAAAACCTTGACGCTCAAACTGCACATTATCCGCTATTATGAAAATGTCGCTTCGAAGTATTTTATCGAAGAATCCAAGCCAAGGCAGATAGTTTGGCTGGTGTCCCGCTTCGATCATTGCTCTTTTCAACTTTGAAAGCTTTCACTTGTGGTTAATTTCGCATGTGCATTTTTCAAGATATCGCACTACTTCAAAAGCTTCTGCAGCGCGAACTCCAACTTGGCTTCCTCTGAAAGATGCCAAGTTAACCATTGACTCATATGTCAAATATCGCTTTGTCTTCTGCGACATATGACATTGAAGAGCTTTCCACTTATCGTTAATACAATTTGATATGTCCAGAAAATAGTGCGGTGAAAAAGAAGGCGTTACTCTTGGGGTTTCGTAAGCAAGTATTTTAGGAACGTTTCTAAAAGCTGACATGGAAAGCCAGCCTACCATTCTATGATCTTGATGAATATCGTTAACTGTGTGGGTTAGCACCATGTCTGGCTTTTTATCTATGGAGAATTTTTCAAGGAAATCTATGGCTTCGTGTGAGTTTGGAATTTCAGCGTCTCGAAATTCGCCAAAAAAGACTTCTTTAACCCCTAAAATTCTCAGAGCTTCAGCGCTTTCTTTCATTCTTTCTTCTGCTTTTCCGCTCTGCTCTCCTTTAGTCATAAAAACAGCAACTACTTTTATGTTATGTAAAACTGCTTGGCATAGTGTGCCTCCACATCCTAGTTCGATGTCGTCTGGATGCGCTCCAACTGCCATGACCAACTTGGAACGAAACACCAACTTGATGCGCCTCAGTCGAATGCTTTACTTCTAATTTAAGAAATAGTTTACAATTATTAATAATCTTGCTTTGTAAATTTTCATATATCCCATCTGGGAATATCCTTTTCTGCAACTTTGCTCATTTAAACGCTTGCAGTCATGTTAAATCGTAGGCTAACAAAGCGTCCGTGATACTGAAAGTCGCCAGCGCTGGCATTATACAGCCATAACTCGAAAAATAAAAACCCTCTAAACTCGTTTTTTTCAGAATCCCACGACACAGTGTAGTCAGTCATGTTCAACCAATTACCATTCAATTTTAAACCAGAAAAATTAACGCTAGAAGTTGATTCGTTATACACATAATCAAAAGAGAATGTTAATGGCGTTTCCAAAATCTGCTCATCCGCCACGAAAACGCTAAAGTTAAAAAGCGAAGGCAAACTGCTTGGAGAGCGATTCTCAACGGGACCAAAACTTGTAGGTGCCTCCTGCGACTGATTTCTGAACTTCACCTTAACCATATAATATGCACAGTAGCCTAGACGGTTCCCAATTCCTAAAAAGACAGCGTAGTTCTGGTTGCGTGTCACATTATATGGATAATTTTCAGCTTTATGACTTGGACCTAGAATCCAGAGCTCGGTGAAAAACTCTGTCCGTGGATACACCAGCAATCTGCTCAGGGCAGGTGAAGCCACAAGCAAAGCCGCAACCGCAACCACAACTAAGAAGATTGCACGGTATTCGTCAAGATTTCTCATGTAACCATCTCTGTTTTTTCCATTCTCTTCTTTAAAAAGAACCAGAGGGTAGAGCTGCAAAGAATTACGAGGACTGTTCCAACAATGGAGCCTACAATGTTGACCATAAAATCAACATACTGTGCGTGTGATGCTGTTTTCTCCTTATCCTCAGCGCTGTCAACGAATCCTTCAAGCTTAGTTTTGCATTGGTTAGCAAATTCAATAGCTGAATCAAAATCTCCTTCGCTATGCGCTAAATGAGCCTTCGACAAAAGCGTGCCAGCTTCATTAAGCGTAATTAGCAGATCGGTAATGTTGGCTCCAGCCTTTTCCGCATTTTTCGCCGCAGTATAGCATTGAATAATGTCATTTTCAGCTGCGTTAATAGCTGTTAAAGATTCAGCGCTGCTAGTTGCTGAAACACGTTCTGAAGTTATCAAGAAAAAAGTAGCAGACAACCAAATTATCAAAAATATCCGCAAGCGCTTAAAATTCAATTTGTTTTTCACTCCACACAATAAAATAGCCTAATAACTGCTAATTTCCTCGCCTTTACTGTTAGAACATAACTCTTCCAAAATCTTTCTCTTCGAATTCACATCATTAAGCTGCTTGACAACACTCTTGTTACGCCTAGAATATTCCTTGTATCTTTCCAAAAACTTTTTTCCTTTAAGCGTCAACATGTAGCATCGTTCCTCATGCTCAAAGCGGATGAGACAGGCTTTTCTAATTTCAGCTAAATATTTGGTTAACAGTCTATAGCTTAGATTGGCTTGATACATTATCTGAGTTTTTTTAGCTCCTCCGCTTGCTACGTGCAGTATGTCTGCTATGATGTCTAGGCGATCCCTATAACTTCCCATTCTTTTCTCTCTCCATCAGTATGCCTTCTCAAAAAGGTAACTGGAATAAAGTGGGCAAAATCTGATAGTAAAATAGTTCAATGAAGTTTAGATGTGAAGCCAGCCTCGACCGCCTTTTTTCGGCGGACCGCTTCTGCTCTTGTCCGGCGGCTCGAAAGCATGTCGGCTTCGTCTATTGTGTGTTTGTTTTTGTAGTTTTTCTCTGATAAATTTACCCCAACCGCCTACAGAGGGACTTGGAGAAATCCATCTTTCGCTTTCAGGTTTGGAGACGTATTGGTGGACTATTTCCGAGAATTCTAAGGCTTTGAAATCTCTCGTTGCTGTAACTATCAAGCCACGTTCAACAAACAGTTTTGAATAGTCTTTTGTGGCTATTCCTTCCGCTCGCACTTTATCGTCTACCCGCTCCCACCACATCTGATTCCATTGCTTGCGTAAATCTTCAATTAGAGTTTTAAAGTCAATCTTCTCGATGTTCTCCAATAGTTATTCCCTCCATGACTGGAGCGGACAGGAATTTTCAGCATTTTAGGTTTCCTCTGATTGTTTTCCTCTCTCCTTTTGCCTCAATAGGATTGGTTTGGGGTAGTATTTAACTTATTCCGAATCTGGAATAAAAGGCTATAAGTAAGAGAAGACTATTAAAATGTTCTAGAACATTTCTCTATAGTTCTAGAAAAATCAGCTTAAATTTCAAGGCGTATGATGCGTTTTTCGATCAGTGCTTAGTGCGTTTTCAATATTGTCTACAGCGCTTGCAAGCTTACACGTTTCAGCCCATTTTCTTTATATTCTTGCGTAAGATTTTTCTAACGATGTTAACCTGAAAGCCAAGTTTTCGCAATAGAGTAATTGAGGAAATGTTCTGTTCTGACGTTCCCAGTCTTGCTGAGTTCATTCCTTTCTTGTAAAGGAAGTTCATGGATTTTGCTGTAAGTGCTGACGCAAGATGCTTATTCCTAAATTCTGGCAGCGTGGCAGCTGGACCCAGATGCCCTCTTTTAAGATGTAGATATTTTATGTATTCTGTGTCTGGTCTCGCCACAACCGCTGACACAATCCGCCCATCAACCTCAGCTACTTGAACCCAATCTTCGCTGAACTGCGAGTCCTCAGACTTCCAAAATTCAAGAACGCCTCGATGTAGCCGTTGCCATCCAAACCCAGCGTTTATGGCTGCAACGAGTTCTTCTTCCTCATCCGGCATTAAGCTTCGAAGTTTGATATTTGCATCAATCTTTGGAATAGGCGTAGAACCGTCGAGTTTTGCTGACATTTGCAGAAATCCTGGGCATAACTTGTATCCGCGGCTAATCCAAGCGTTTATTTTGCTGCTTCCTTCATCAATCATCGTTATGACACTGTCGCCCTTGGCTCTATTTTCAACTTCGCTTATCAACAGATTTTCAACAATTCTCTGATTAGGCTTATTGTCTACTGCAAGCCATGATATATGTTCCTCAAAATTCTCTTCATTGTGAGTATGGGTTCCGATAACCCCAAGCACCTTCTCGTTTTCTTCTGCTACAAGAACCTTAAGGTCTCGTTGTCGGATTTGAGACAACACTCTCTCGTTATCGAATGGAATAAAATCGTATGAGCCTTCGTATTCCTTGTTTAGCAGTTTCAAGACGACGGGCAAGTGTCTGCTTGTTAATTCTGAAACCTTCATGGCTAGCTCGTTTAGTGAAAAAGTTGATTGCTGCTTTAAACCTTTAGCTGTTGAAGGCATCGCTTAGGAGAAAAAACAGAAAACTGGGAAAAGACTATTGGAATTATTTCTAGTTATCGCTTTTAAGGTTTGAAAGCTGAAACTTTAATGCTTATCACAGAGTTTATCAGTTTTTCGGCTTTTTCTTCGGATATTCTTAAGGCTTTCATGACTGATCGAGCAGTCGAATCACTGGTCAAGTTATCTATCGGAAAGCGATTTTCTTCGATTACTTCAACCTGCTGAAAACCCGCTTCCTTTATCAACTGCAAATATTTATCTTTCATTTCAGCGCCTGAGACACATCCAACATACGCCTTAACATTTTCTTTAACACTTTTCGGCAGCTTCTCCAACAAAACAATATCCGAAACCATCAATCTTCCGCCAGATTTGAGAACTCGGAAGGCTTCTTCAAACACGCGCTTTTTGTCTGGTGAAAGGTTAATCACACA